>Ga0208197_1000765_pt1 | contig 37286 bp, 32 predicted proteins | sample AD_JPNNA4_MetaG_FD_184444 | JGI IMG/M metagenome (GOLD analysis project Ga0208197, IMG submission 184444) | Active sludge microbial communities of municipal wastewater-treating anaerobic digesters from Japan - AD_JPNNA4_MetaG (SPAdes) (version 2) | ecosystem: Engineered > Bioreactor > Anaerobic...
CGCCGCCGCCGAAGGTCCACTGCTTGGTGAAATACATAATGGCCGCGGTCGCCACAGAACCGACAAAGTTGCCCGCGTAGACGATGCCCCAGTTGCGCAATAATTGCGCCGTGGTGACCTTCTTGTTAGCCCAGGCCATCACGATAAGGTTGTTGCCGGTGAACAATTCCGCGCCACCGACGATGACGAGGATGAGGCCGAGGCAGAAGACCAACCCACCGAGCAGACGCTGAATACCGTAGGGGACGGGATTCGCGCCGCTGCCGAGACCCGCCAAAACTGTGGTACAGTAGATGGCGCCCAAGCCGATGAACGCACCCGCCAGAATGGCCAGGGCAAACAATTGCAACGCGTCGCCGGTGGCTTTCTTCACGCCGACCGCCTCAGCTTTGGCAGCCATTTCTGCCGGCATCAAAGCATCCAACTTGATTTCTGGTACTGGTACTGATGAATTCGCCATGTGTATTTTCCTCCTGAAGATAAAAGATTAAAAACCGGACGTTCTTTATTGTATCAAAATCACGGAAAAAGCCAAATCGCTGCGAAAGTGGTACAATAGACGCCTATGTGGTCGTCAGTCTTTAGCTGGTAGTCGGAGTAGCAAATGGCTGTGTCATCTTCATCTACCGGTTGGTGAATGTTTATGCAGAAGATGATGTGGAGCGGAATTGTGCTGGCGGGCGGAAGCAGTACCCGGATGGGCATGGATAAGCGTTTCATGACGATCCACGCGCAGCCGTTGGTCGTCTGGGTCATCGAGCGCCTGCGCGCTTTGGTGGATGAAGTGATCGTGGCCGCTCTCGATCCGGCGGCGTTCGACAGCATCGAGGCGCGTGTGGTGACGGACGTTTATCCGGGCCAGGGCGTTCTGGCCGGGCTGCACGCCGGACTGGCCGCAGCGCAGTCCGAATGGGCCATCGCTGTGGCCGGGGACATGCCCCTCCTCAACCCGGTTCTGCTCCGCGCCATGATGCGCCTGGCACAAGGCAGCGCAGCCGACATCATCGTGCCCCAATGGCAGGGCAATCTGGAACCCCTGCACGCCCTTTATCGCCCTGCCGCTTGTGCCCCTGCCGCCGAAGCTGCGCTGCGGGCCGGCAAACGCCGCATCATCGCTTTTTATCCCGATGTGCGCGTCCATATTATGTCGCAGGACGCTATCGCGCAATGGGATCCTGAGGGGCGTTCATTCTTTAACGTGAATACTCCCGACGACTGGGCACTGGCGTTGCAACAATTGAGCGAGCCGACACTCTCCCCCTCTCCCAATCCCTCAATCTCCAAGCCGCCCTCTCCCAATCCCTAATCTCTCTGGATGTGTGTGGATGACCATCTGTTGACCGCGCAGGTACCCCACCGTAGTGATGCCCCAGGCTTCGGCCAGGCGCATTGCCGTGGATGTGACCGCCCGCAACGTCACAGTGACAGGAACCCCCATCCGCGCTGCTTTGCTGACCATCTCGGAGGACAGCCGCCCCGTAGTCAAGAGTACATTTCCCTCGGTTGTGTAGCCTTTCAAAAGACAATAGCCCAGAAGTTTATCCAGGGTGTTATGACGTCCCACATCGGTCATAATCGCAATCGTATTGCCGTTGGGGGTAAAAAGCGCGCTGGTATGAACGCCGTGGCTGTCAGGATTACGGGTGGTGACTTCTTGCAAGACCTGCGCCATTCCCAATAACTGCACCGGAGACAGTTCGGGACACACAGGCAGCGGAGCAGGGGGCGCGTACAGATCCCCCAAGACAACCCCACGTCCACAGCCCGATGTGAGTAGCGCGCCGTATGGAGTCCGAGAGGGAGCTATGGCATCAGCTTTATCGGCGGTCAGCCACACATCAGCGCACGTTTCACCTTCAGAAAAGTGCAATTTTACGATGTCGCTTGGGGTTTCGATGACCCCCGCATAAGCCAGGAAACCGATAACCAGGGCTTCGCGCTCCATCGGCGAGGCCATCAACCGCACCAGGGATTGCCCGTTGACATAAATGCAGAATTCCTCCTCACCGGGCAGGGTGTACGTTTGGGTTGTCACTTCCCCTTGTCGCCAAACATGGACCTGATGTTCATGACTGTTATTCATTCGGCTTTGTATCCTCTCTCAAGGTTACTGCACACTGAAATTTCCATCTCTAACCAGCAGATTTGGCGAATTTCAGGCTGGTCTACAACGCATAAATCTCTCGTTTCTCAGACAAGATTTACAGGAGAAACACTCTTGTCAGAGCATACGCTTCACGCGCCAGTCATTATACCTCGACAATGTTAAATCAACCACAGCAGCACAGAGAACTCGATGTTTTTATGATGTTGCCCAGAGATCTGCCGATCCCCTCGAAACCATTGAAGAAGGACGTTGGCTTACCTGTTACCTTTTTCGCCCCGCGACGACGTTATTCATGCGTATGTCAGATAATTTTCCTCGACGGATGCGACAGAGATGAAAATGATCGCAGGACGATCGGACTAATGACTACGCGACTACTTTCAAAGGAGTCGCCATGTGGCAAGCCACACCAACAAGGACGAAAATCGGCGATTCGACGACAAGACTAATGACTATGTGACTATGTGACTATGTGACTATTTTCGAAGGAGGATACCCTATGAAGACCCGTTCTGTTTATACAAAGCGTTTCACACTCCTTGTGTTGGTGTTGGCGTTGACCATAGGCTGTCAACTGTTCGCGCCGACGGAGAAGCCGGCCCCCACCACGGAGACACCCCCCACGGCTGCTGTCGAGACGCCGCCTACCGCCGAAATCACGCCGGAGACGCCGACCACGTTGCCCCCTGACGTCCCGGTCGTGCAGCCGCGCGCCAAGTCGGTTTTCGCGCCATACCAGCCACAACCGGTGAACATCAAGCCCGCGCTCGACCAGCCCGCCATCGCCCCCGACCTGAGCAACGTGTACGTGCCCATGCCACTGTCGGCGGATCAGCTTGCCCGGCTGGCCCGCGATGGCGTCGCCGCCAGCCCCGGCTTGCAGGAGAAGGAATTCTTCACCCTCTACGAGAAGGCACGCTACGCCAACGTCCCCATCTTCATCACCAGCGATTCGCTGCTGCATGTCTACCACCTGATGTTCGACAAGACGCTGCGCACCGCCGAGGTCGAATACTTCTACCCGCTGTTGCAATCGCTCAACCGCGCGTTGATCGTCACTGCCGATGCACAGTACCAGCAATTGCGTGGCACGCCGTGGGAAGACGCGGCCCTGCGCACCGTCGCCTTCATCGCCGTGAGCGGCAAGATCGCCGATGCTGATTTCCCCATCCCCGATTACGCCGCCGGGTTGGCGGAAGCCGAGATCGCCAATATCGAGGCCGCCTCCGGTATCGAGTCCTCGCCCATTTTTCCCGGCCTGGAATTCGGCGAGGATTACACGCAGTACATCCCGCGCGGACACTACACCCGCAGCGACGCGCTGAAAGCCTACTTCAAGAGCATGATGTGGTACGGGCGCATGACCTTCCGCCTGAAGACCAAGAACGCCGATGCGGGACGGGCGGAAACCCGCTCGGCGCTGCTGCTCGTGCAGGCGCTGCGCAACACCCGGGTGGGGGATCGCCCCGCGCTGGACGTGTGGGCCGATCTCTACGATCCCACCGCCTTCCTCGTTGGGCGCAGCGACGACCTCACCGCGCTCGACTACATCCCGGTGATTGACGCCGTCTACGGCGAGAATCCGGCACTGGCGACGCTGGCCGATGACGCTAAACTGGACACCTTCATCGCCGCCACCGACGCGCTGCCCGCGCCGCGTATCCTCGGCCTGGTCATCGCCGCTACAGATGACGAGACCGCGCAAACCAAGGGCCTGCGCTTCATGGGCCAGCGTTTCGTGCCCGATGCCTACATCTTCCGCCAGCTCATCTACCGCAATGTGGCGATCACCAACGGCCAACGCCGGGGACTGCCCAAGGGGCTGGACCTCTTCGCCGCGATGGGATCGGACCGTGCCTACGAGCTGCTGGACCAAATGGGCGATACCGGCTACATCAGCTACACCCTGCAAATGGACAAGATGCGCGCCTGGACGAGCAGCCTCACGGTGAATGACTGGACGGAGACGGTGTACAACGCCTGGCTCTACACTTTCTATCCGCTCATCGAAGCGCCCGGCCCCGGCTATCCCGCCTTCATGCAATCCACCGCATGGCGCGATAAGCAACTGCACACCGCCCTGGGCAGTTGGGCGGAACTGAAGCATGACACCATCCTCTATGCCAAGCAGACCTACGCCGAAATGGGCGCCGGCTGGATGCCCACCCCACCCGATCCGGTCCCGGCGCGCGGCTACGTGGAGCCGGTTCCGGAGTTCTACGCCCGGCTGGCCGCGCTGGCGGCGATGACCCGCGAGGGCCTGGCCTCTCGCAGTCTGCTCGGCGAACAGGACGCCGACAGCCTCACGCGCATCCAAGACCTGGCGCTGGCGCTCAAGGCGATGGCGGAAAAACAACTGTCCGGCATCCCCCTCACCGAGGATGAATATCATCGCATCCGCTACTACGGCGGCGAGTTGGAACATCTGGTGATGGCCTCCGCCGATGCACCTGGCGGAGAGCCTGGCGCTATCCCCTACATGGACGAGGACCCGCAGGCCGCGGTCATCGCCGACGTCGCCACCGACCCCGATCCCGACGCCGACGGCGTGCCGAATCCGGTCGTGTTGGAAGTGGGCGTCGGGCGCGTCAGTGAAATCCACGTCGTCGTCCCGCTGGTCGAAGAGGACGGCAGCTTGCGCTTGCAGGTCGCCAAGGGCGGCATCTTCTCGTACTACGAATTCCCCTGGCCCGCCGAGGATCGCCTCACCGACGAGAAGTGGCGGGGGATGCTGGATGACGGCTCCGCGCCATCGCAACCCGGCTGGATCGGGAGCTTCTACACGACAGAAGGCGAATATCACGATTTGCAGGCGGCGCTCTACCGTTTCCAGCAAGGGTGGGTTAACGCCGTTTTCTACCTGGATCCAACGTATGTCGCCTCTGAGTACAACAATCTGGCGCGCGGCGCAGCCCTGGACTTTATCAATGCCGAAATCGCCGCCCTGCGCGCGGAGAAGCACTTCGAGGGACGGCAGTGGGTGGGCACCGACTACCGCTCCTTCGACCGGCAGTCCGCGAACCTGGCAGTGGTGACGGTGCGTGAGACCTGGCAGGATACGCTCTACGCCTACAGTCGTGACGCGCATCCCGCCGAAACCGGCGACGAGGGGGATATGAAGGAAATTGGTCAACGCGGCCCTTACACCCTCGACGTGACCTACACCCTGGAGCGCACCGGCGAGGATTGGACCGTCACGCGCATCGTCGTCGCCAACGCGCGTCCCGCGTGGTGAGCGTATGCGGCGGTTGCTTGTCATTGTGCTGTTATCGCTGGCGGCGTTGGGGGTGACGCTCCTGGTCCGCCTGCCGCGCCCGGCGCAGCAGGTGGGCTTCACCTGTGACCGGCAGGCGTGTTGGCCCGTCGAGCCACCTGCCGCCAGCGTGGGTGCGGCCTTTACCACCGGCGCCATTGACCTGACCGGCGACGGCGTCCCGGAGACGATCCTGCGCGAGGGCGAGAGCCTGCGCGTCTTGCAAGGGGATGTCGAAATCTGGCGCAGCGATCCCGCGTGGCGCGTGGTGGACGTGGCCCTGGGCGATCCCAACGATGACGGGCGCTACGAAATCCTGGCAGCGCTGTGGAAGCCCGACGACACAGGCACGCTGACCAGCCATCCTTTCATCATCGGCCATCGCGGCGGGACGGTCAAGGTGATCTGGGGCGGTTCCGCCGTCACCCACGGCATCCACGAGATTGCGCTGGCGGACGTAGATGGTGACGGTGTGGAGGAGCTGATCGTACTGGAATCGGCGCGGTCCGGCGATGGGCCAGATGCCACAGCACGCACGCTCTCTGTGTGGGACTGGCACGGCTGGGGCTTCAACCTGCGCTGGCGCAGCGATCCGGGGCGCTATCGGAACCTCAGCCTGACGGAAGACGACGTTATTGTGGTGACTGTGGAGAAATGATCCAGGTTACTGGGGTGGGTCTTATAAAATTCAACAAATTAGTTCGGCAATCTACATTCGGCGGTTTTCCCGACTGAAGTCAGTGTGTACGTGTGCGGCGCAGGCAATCACCGGATTATTTTCATCATACTGTGTTACCGCGGGTGTAGTCGGAGACCGGACCGAGCGTTTCTGGCATCTCCCCCCAACAGCGGGAACTAAGTCAGGAGTGCCGGGCGCGTTTGTTTTCTTTGCAAATAGGAGCATAATAGCGGTGTCATCGTGGGCGGCAAACCACGCACGATGACACCTTTTTTGTGACTTGTCTGCAAGGTGAGTGATTCGCCAGATCGTAATCCGGTGCTGCGAGGAGGCGGATTGTGATCCGCCTTAAGCGTTGAAGTAAAACTGTTTTCGAGGAGGTTACTTGGATGGACACCCTGGTCGTACAAACGCGCTGCGTGCGCGAGGCGTGCTTTCAAACTGAAGCTGCTTTGATGGCCGAACTTGCGCAAGGGCAGCACCCTTCACTGCTCTACATTGGTTGCTCGGATTCACGCATCTTGCCTTCGCACATCCTGGACGCGCATCCGGGGACGGTCTTTACCACACGCAACATTGCCAACATTGTGCCACCATACACGGCGATGCAACAAGGTGAGACGGCGGTCGCTGCTGTGCTGGAATATGCCGTGCTGCACCTCAAAGTCGCGGACATTGTGTTGTGCGGGCACAGTTGTTGTGGCGGGATGCAGGCGCTGGCGCACGTCGAGGCGTTGGAGCCTGGACTGCGACGCTGGTTGCAGTATGCACGGGACGCGCAAGCGCATGTCCCGCCAGAGGTGGGAGAAGCCGCGCGGTTGGACGCATTGATCGAAGCGAACGTGCTGCTGCAACTGGAACACCTGCGCAGCTATCCCTTCATCGCGGAAGCCGAGCGCGCGGGGACGTTGCGCCTGCATGGCTGGGTATACGATCTCGCCAGCCAGCGCGTGCGGGCGTATGAGGCCGAAAAGGGCTGCTTTGTGGAGGAGGCGCCGTTCGGTGCGTGACTTTTCGAGGACGTCTGCGAAGATACCACCTCTGAATTCGGTTATTCGTTTCCTGATCCGTGGGCGGCAAGCTCAATACCTGAATCGTGACCTGATTACAAGACTAACGACTCCACGACTAACGACTACAAGACTAACGACTACAAGACTAACAACCACATAACTATTTTCACAGGAACCAACTTATGACGACGAAACTGGTATCGCCCATTCATCTTCCTGAAAACTACGAAGAAGTCTTGTACTGGAAGCTCTCGCACCACAAAACGCTGCTCGTGGTGTTGAACGTGGTCGGGCTGGCGTTGATGGGGCTGGCACTGGTGACGTTCTTTGCCTGGGCACGCATCTGGCATCTGGAAACCGTATCCCTGGAGCTAAACATCTGGCAGATGGTGGCAGCCCTCTTCGCTGTCGCCGTGACCATCGTGCTGCACGAGCTGACGCACGGTCTGGCGCTGCGTGCTTACGGCGCACAGCCGAAGTACGGCGTGATGTGGCAAGAGATGATGTTCTACGCGACCGCAGCTGGCTACGCTTTCCGGCGCAATGCCTACATTGTCATCGCGCTCGCGCCGTTGGTGGGATTGAGCCTGGTGGGGATGGGGTTGCTCATGCTCCCAATCCCGGATTGGCTCCTGTTGATCGTTGTCTTTTGTGCAGCCCTCAATGTCGGCAGCGCCATCGGCGACATGTGGCTGGTGCGTGTGGCGTTGGGGTATCCCCGCGTAGCTTATGTGGTGGATGAGAAGGACGGGTTGCGGATGTTCATGCCGGTGGTGAAGGCGTAAGATGAGACGGGAGAAAAAGCCAGATAAACCTCTGATTTAACCGCGGCGCTCGCCGAGAGCGCAGAGCAATCTCTGGTAACTCTGTGTTCTCTGTAGTAAAAGCCGCCCTCGTCATAAAATGCACCCGTCGCCGGCGTGCAGGGCCTTATCATGCTTGCTCCAAGGGGAACGTCAATTCCCCGTTTCTAGCCGATACAGTGATGGGCGACGCGGATCTGGCGATCCGCTCGAAGCTAGATGAAGGATGCGAATCTGGCGATCCGCTCGAAGCTAGATGAAGGATGTGAATCTGGCGATCCGCTCGAAGCTAGATGAAGGATGCGAATCTGGCAATCCGCTCGAAGATAAATGAAGTCACAGTAACAAGAATGATAAAGCCCTGCGCCGGCGCACTTTACATTCCTGGATTGTCGGTATAAACTATAGTCAGACCGATTGACACATCCCAAGTGTCTAAGAACCATAGAAGTCTTGGATGTCATTTCATACCCAATACATTTACTGTTTGTCATTTACCACATTAAGGAGGCCAACTATGAAATTCGGTGACAACATTCAAACAGCAGATTGGAAGAAAGAGAAGCACGCGCCTGTGATTGAAGCGCCCGATGTCGTCAAAGCGGGGGAACCGTTTGTCGTGAGACTCAGCATCGGCAAAGAAATCCCCCACCCCAATACTACGGCGCACCACATCAATTGGATCGAGCTATACTTCAAACCCGATGACGACAAGTTCATCTATCAGCTTGGACACTTCGACTTCTCGGCGCATGGCGCCTCGGTGCAAGGCGCCGACAGCGGCCCCGTGTGGACCCATCCCGTGGCGGAATGTTCGGTCACGGTCAAGGGGCCGGGCACGCTCATCGCCACTTCGCTCTGTAACATTCACGGCCTGTGGGAAAGCAGCCACGAACTCAAGGTTGAGTAATCAGCTTTTAGCCGTCAGCCATCACGTTCAGCTATTAGCGGTCAGCAATCAGCAAAAGGGATGCCACCCTCTCCTTGTTTGGCAAAGCGCACAGCTTATGCCCTCTGCTGCTGAAAGCTGACCGCTATCCAGGAGGTTATGATGCCACAAACGACAAACACGGATTTGATCCAGATGCTCAAAGCAGCGGCGGAAGATGAACATGCAGCCTTGATCCAATACCTGCGGCATGCCTATATGATGGGCGAAGGTGAACTGGCCTGTGAAATTGAGGCCATCGCTCGCGAGGAAATGCGGCATTTCTGGATCCTCTCGCGGTGGATCGTGCGCCTGGGAGACCAACCGACCACGCAACGCGGCTTTACCGATGTGAGCGGGGTGACGCCTCCCGAGTGGATGCAGCGCGATGTTGCCGCCGAAGAACGCGCCATCGCTATGTACGAAGGCTACCTCACGCGCATCACGGATCCCGACCTGCGCGCCGACATCGAGCACATCCTCGCCGACGAGCGCCGCCATCATGGGGACTTCACGCACTTCGTGGATAAGACCGCGCTCGCCATGCAGCAGGCGCCCACACCTGAGGCCGCCGCAGCGCCGGCCCCCGGCCTTCCATCAGGAGATCAAGAGGCACTCAACTGGGGCGTGAATCACGAGTACGCGGCCATTCTCCAATACCTCGTTCACTCGTTCTTGACGATGGATAAGGACGAAGAAATTTCCAGCCAGTTGATGACGCAGGCCATCAACGAAATGCAGCACATGGGCTGGTTCGGCGAGGAACTGGCAGGCAGCGGCGCGGAACTGCCCCTCACCCATCACCCGCTGACCCTGCCCGCCGATCCACAGGCCATGCTGGAGGCCGATGTGCAACTCGAAAATGAAACGGCGGCGATGTACGGGCAGTTCATCGCCCAGATGACGGATCCCGGTGCAAAGGGCGTCATCGAAGATGCGCGCGGACAGGAGCTATATCACGAGGCCCTTTTCGGGCGGCTGCTCAAACGTCTGAAGCCGGTCGTCTCGCCTGCCGCCGCGCCTACAACCAAAGTATGGACAGTGGGAACATTGAAACATAAAAAGTGAAAGGAGTTTTATTATGGAGAACATTCTCATGCGCAATGGTGCTCCGCTTACCCCGGAACAATGGCAATTGATTGACGCGACCGTCAGCGAAGTCATCAACCGCATTGTGGTTGGACGGCGGATTCTCGATTTGTACGGGCCGTTGGGGTACGGTGCCTATACCGTGCCGCTTTACACCTACAGCAGCAAAGAAGGCGAACCGGTGCGCGCGAAAGTCACCCGGCAATTGACGTTGAGCACGCTGATGAAGGATTTCATCATCACCGCCAAAGACCTGGACTTGACGAGCGCCGGCCAACCGTTCGATACCGCGCCCGTCGCGGCGACCGCAACACAGATTGCCCTGGCGGAAGACAAATTGATCTTCGAGGGGGACGCCGCAGAGGGCAGCGAAGGACTGCTCAACGCCACCGGCCGGCAGACGCTCCCGCTGGGCAACTGGAACGAAGAAGGCCAGGCATTGGCCGACATCTCCACGGCGACGGCAACCCTGGTTTCGGCGGGCTTCTATCCGCCGTATTATGTCGCTATGCACCCCATGCTGTACACCAAACTCCAGCGCGTCTACGGGCGACGCGGCATCCTTGAAATCGAACTGCTGGAAAAACAGGCCACGGGCGGCGTCTTCGCCACCCCCGCGATCCCGCAGAACAAAGTCCTGGTCATTGCCGCGCAACCGCAGTATGTGGACCTGGCAGTGGGGCTGGACATCGCCACGGGATTCATCGAGACCGTCAACCTTGAGCACCGCTTCGCCATTATGGAAACGTTGGCGTTGCGCATCAAGCAACCCGGCGCCATCTGCACGCTGGAATAGGGGGCATTATGGAACTAAAGGATGTCCTGGTCCAGGCTATGAAACTGGAAACCGATGGGCAAATGTTCTACGAGACCCTTGCCGCGGCCATGACCGATCCCGAAGCGGCGGCGATGTTCAAGCAACTGGCAGCCGATGAAGTGACGCATTACAACTACATCGAACGCCAGTACGAGGCCCTCGAAGCCGGCAAGGGCTGGGCGGCAATCCCGGAGATGGCGACCGTAAAGGTCATTGAAGCCACTTCGGTGGTTTTTCCGCCCGAAAAACAAGTCCTGACCGAGCTGCCCCCTCATCCCACCGAGGCCGACGCCTTGCTCTTTGCTCTGGGCATTGAGGACAAATCGTTCAAGCTGTATTACAACAGTGCTCAGATCGCCACAGACCCGGAAGCGCAGCAGCTCTTCCGTCAACTGGCAAGCGCAGAGCAAACGCATTTCAACGTGCTGATGGGACGTTACGAGTCGCGCTACGGCTATCCGCGATAATCCTATCGCCGACATTTTCAACGCAAAGACGCAGAGACGCGAAGGTTAAGCATATTCCTCAGCGTCTTTGCGCCTTTGCGTTAATGATTCCCGTGAAAAAACCACAAAGGACTATTCCTGCGGTGAATCACGAAAAATCTTTAGCCTTACAATGCCCGAACTTCCCGAAGTTGAAACCATTGCCCGAAAACTTGCGTCGGTCCTGACCGGGCAGACCATCGTACACGTCGAGGTGCTCTGGGAACGGACGATAGCCCGTCCCACACCCGACGCCTTCCGCACGAAGCTGGTCGGTGCGGGTGTGCTGGAGGTGGGACGACGCGGCAAGTACATCCAGACGACGCTTTCCACAGGCCAAACGTTGCTGGTGCACTTGCGGATGAGCGGTAAGTTCGTGGTCTCCACCGATGGCCCCGGCGACGACCGTCACGCACGGCTGCGCCTGCACTTAGCCGATGGGACGTGGGTGGTCTATGTAGACCCGCGTAAATTTGGGCGTTTCTATCTGGTGGACGATCCCTGCGAGGTCACAGGTACGCTCGGACCGGAGCCGCTCTCGGCGGACTTCACGGCGGAGTGGTTGACGGCACAACTGGCGCGACGGCGCGGGGAGATCAAGCGGCTGCTGCTGGATCAGCGTTTCATCGCCGGGCTGGGCAACATTTACGTAAGCGAGGCCCTATGGCAGGCAGGCATCCATCCACAGCGCGCCGCCGAAAGCCTCACACCTGCGGAAGCGCAGCGATTGCATGCGGCGATTGTTACCGTACTGCACGAGGCCGTGGCAGACGGCGGGACGAGCCTGGCGGATCGCCAATATGTCTATCCGGACGGTGGTCTGGGGCAACACCAGGCGCATCTCCACGTCTACGACCGCGCCGGCGAGCGTTGTCCCCGCTGCGGCTATACAGTAGAGCGCATCGTCCAGGGACAGCGCAGCACGTATTTTTGCCCCGTATGCCAGACGGAACGTTAGCCAAAAGAGCTATCACATTTGGGAAACTTTGTTCCGTCGTGCTGTCCGTTGTGCCGCCAAAGCGGCTTCTTTAAGGATTTTTGTGGCGGGACGAAGTCCCCCCTCTTTCCCTGGCCTTTAGACCGTATTCAGTTGCCGGAAGCATCCAAATGCGATAGCCCTACGTTAACCAATGTTTGACAGGCTTATCGAATATGATATAAGGTAACTTCATGGAAAAGTTACAGATCATTCCCCTGGGGGGCCTGGGGGAAGTTGGCAAAAATATGATGGCGCTGGAATACGGGCGTAACATCCTGATCGTGGATGTCGGGATGATGTTCCCGGAAAGCGACATGCCGGGTGTGGAATACATCATCCCCGATTACCGCTATCTCAAAGGCAAAGAAGACCGCATACGGGGCATCATCATCACCCACGGGCACGAAGATCACATCGGCGCGCTGCCGCATTTCCTGCAGGAATTCGACGCGCCGGTCTATGCGACCAGGCTGACGCGCGGCTTGATCGAGGTCAAACTCAACCGGGAATTGCAGAAGCGCGTCAAACTCCAGCCGATGGAACCCGGGGACGTCATCCACCTGGGGCCGTTCGCCGTCGAGCCGTACCACGTGTGTCACAGTATCCCCGACGCCGTGGGTTTGGGCATTGATACCCCCCTGGGCCTCGTCGTCCACAGTGGGGATTACAAAATGGATCACACGCCGGTAGACGGCTGGCCCAGCGACATCGCCAAACTTGTCGAGTTCCACCAGCGCGGGGTGCTGGTGTTACTTGCCGATAGTACCAACGCCACCGATCCCGGCACAACGCCTTCCGAGGCCAGCCTCAATGTCGCGTTGGCCAATGTCTTCCGCCAGGCCAATGGACGCATCATCGTGGCGACGTTCGCCTCACTCATCTCCCGCATCCAGCAGGTGATGGAAGTCGCCCGCACTTTTGGACGCAAGGTGGCGATTGCCGGCACCACCATGCTCAAGAACGTCAAAATGGCCCGTCGTCTGGGGTATCTGGACGTACCCGACGATCTCATCCTGCCTTTGCAGGACATCAACCGCCTGCCGCCACACCAGGTCACCATCATCGCCACCGGCGCGCAGGGCGAGCCGCGCTCGATTATGGGACGGCTGGCGATCGCGCGACATCCCTCGCTGCGCATTGTGCCCGGCGATACGGTGGTACTCTCATCCCACACCATCCCCGGCAACGAAGAAACTGTGCACCGCGTCATCAACCGCCTCTTCCAGAAGGGTGCGAACGTCGTCTATCATCCTGTCGCGCCGGTGCATGTCTCCGGGCATGCCAGTCAGGAAGAGCAGAAAATGCTGCTCAATCTTCTGCGCCCCAAATTTTTCGTGCCCATTCACGGGGAACTGCGCCACTTGAAACAACACGCCAGGTTGGCCCAGGAAGTCGGCATCCCCCATCAGAACATTGCGGTGGTGGAAAACGGCTACATTCTGCGTTTCTCGCAAGATAGCCTCGAAGTCGGCGAGCGGGTGCCGGGAGGGTACGTCTTTGTGGACGGCACGCTGGTTGGGGACGCGGTCAGCCCGCAGATCATTCAGGACCGTGAGGCGCTGGCCGTCTCCGGGGTGTGCAGTGTCGTTTTCACCTATAACCGCCGGCAAGGGGGGCTGATCGGCGAGCCGCGCATCACCGCGCGGGGGGTGGCCGCTGCCGAAGTCCTCGACACCTTGATCGCGCGCGCCCATCCGCTCATCCAGCAGACGTTGCAGGCCACACGCGGCACTTCCTCACAGGCAGATATCGAGCGGGCCGTTGAGCGCGCAATGTCGAACTTTTTCTATGAGCAGGTGCAAAGCCGGCCAGAGATGATTGTCGTAGCTGTGCCGCTCGGTTAGCAGGGTGCGGGGATCTGACGATCCCCGCGAAGCAATGTGGGTTAGGGACAATTGTCGTGGCTGTGCCGCTTGGTTAGCAGGGTGCGGGGATCTGACGATCCCCGCGAAGCAATGGGTTAGGGACAATTGTCGTAGCTGTGCCGCTTGGTTAGCAGGGTGCGGGTGCGGGGATCTGACGATCCCCGCGAAGCAATGTGGGTTAGGGACAATTGTCGTGGCTGTGCCGCTTGGTTAGCAGGGTGCGGGTGCGGGGATCTGACGATCCCCGCGAAGCAATGGGTTAGGGACAATTGTCGTAGCTGTGCCGCTTGGTTAGCAGGGTGCGGGTGCGGGGATCTGACGATCCCCGCGGAGCAATTTGAGGATCCCCGCGAAGCAATGTGGGTTAGGGACAATTGTCGTAGCTGTGCCGCTCGGTTAGCAGGGTGCGGGGATCTGACGATCCCCGCGAAGCAATTTGAGGATCCCCGCGAAGCAATGTGGGTTAGGGACAATTGTCGTAGCTGTGCCGCTCGGTTAGCAGGGTGCGGGTGCGGGGATCTGACGATCCCCGCGAAGCAATTTGAGGATCCCCGCGAAGCAATGTGGGTTAGGGACGATTGTCGTAGCTGTGCCGCTCGGTTAGCAGGGTGCGGGGGATCTGACGATCCCCGCGAAGCAATTTGAGGATCCCCGCGAAGCAATGTGAGGATCCCCGCGAAGCAATTTAGAGCCAGGGCTTACGCAAACCGGCAGAACTTTACCGCTGATTTAACCGCAGAGTTCACCCAGAGCGCGGGGCAATTTTTGATAACTCTGCGGATTCTGTGTTCTTGGCGGTAAAAGTCGCTAGTCTGAAAACAGACGGTATTTTCATCCTTCACGGTGCTCCTGGGAGCATAGTGACTGTGGTGAAATGGAAATTTATGGCGAGAATTCTCTTCATCTACAAGCAATTTCCTGCCCCCTCGGTGGGTCATGCCGGGGGGGAATCGCTTTTCCGGCTGATGGAGGCCATGCGACGACGTGGACACCGCCTGAGCCTGGTAGCGCGCATCCTGGATGAGGAACGCGCGTTGCTTCCTCACGTCGAAGCCATCTGTGAACGGGTGTATACCGTGCCCCACCATCGCGCCTTGCCGGGGCCGCGTCCCCTGGCGTTGATACGCAGTTATCTGGCACTGCGGGGCGCAACAGCGCGCGCTCTACGTGAGTTGCACCCCGACTTCGTCCATGTTGAGACTACCCAGACAGCAGTAATTCTGCTGGGCATGCGTCTCCCCCGCGCCTCATTTCGCACCCAGGATGTGAACTGGTTCTTGCAAGCACAGAAGGCGGCGCACACACGTGGCCTGCGGTGGCTGTGGGACAAAGCTATCGGCGCTTTTTACCGCGGCTTCGAACCGGCACTCTACCGGCGCTATGCCGTGTGCCTCGCCATCTCCGAAGGCGACCGGGCCCTGTTGACGGCAGCCTGCCCGACGCGCCCCTGGCTCTTGCTTCCCCTTGCCCCGGCAGTTTCTCCCGACCCGCAAATTGTTCCTGCCGTTCCCGCCGGTCCCAATCTCCTTTTCGTCGGAGCGATGGGCCGCGATCATAACATTGCCGGCGTGTCCTGGTTCCTCAATCACGTATGGCCGCGCATCCGCGCCGCCGTTCCCGAAGCGCGGTTCTACATCGTTGGCGGATCGCCGCCGGTGGAATTACAGGCGTGTGCGGATGGAGAACATTGTTTTGTGACCGGTTTTGTGGAGGATTTGGCGCCCTGGTACCGGGCGGCGGCGGTTTTCGTATCTCCCATGTTGGTCGCCGGGGGGCTGCTGCAGAAGATTCTGGATGCGATGGCGCTGGGCGTGCCGGTCGTGGCGACATCGGCGTGCAACCACGGCATCGGCGCCACACCCGGCGAGCATCTGCTCACCGCCGACACGCCAGAAACCTTTGCCGACGCCGTGATCGCCCTGCTGCGTGACCCCGAAGCCCGCGCCCGGCTCGGCGCAGCGGGACAGCAATTCATCCACCGCTATTACGATATCGAAACTGCCGTTGATCAATGGGAAGCCGCGTTGCTGAAGTCCGTATAGCCTTTGAAAGGGTATGGTATAATGTATCAATCCCTATCTTTTGAGGAAATCATCATACTATGGCACGGAGAAGAACCTACAGGCGTGGCAATACGGTTCCGGCAGTGATTACCGCACTGCTGGCGCTGATGTTCCTGGCGATCATTGCCTGGATTGTGGTTTTCGCGGTATCGTGGTTCCAGGGATTCTTAGCCCGTCCGGGGATCGCGTCGGGATTGCCGGATAGCACCGGCCCCAGCGAGAATGTGAAGTACGAATTCGGGCAGATTCTGCCCATCTGGACAGGCAAAGAACGTGTCAACGTGCTACTTTTGGGCATTGACGAGCGGGCGCAAGAGCATGGACCGTGGCGCACCGATACGATGATCTTGTTGACCCTCGATCCGGTGTCGAAAATGGCCGGCGTGCTTTCCATCCCCCGCGACCTGTGGGTGCCCATCCCCGGTTATAATGATGGGCGCATCAATACCGCTCACTTCCTCGGTGAACTCTACGGTCACAAAGGCGGTGGGCCGGGGCTGGCGCGTGAGACGGTCGAATACAACTTCGGTGTGCCGATCCACTATTACGTGCGCCTTAACTTCCAGGGCTTTGTCACCCTGGTCAACCTCATCGGCGGCGTGGATATTTACGTCGAAAAAGATATCAACGATCCCCTGTACCCCGACTATACCTACGGCTACGATCCACTCTACATCTCGGCCGGTTGGCACCATTTCGATGGGGAAATGGCGCTCAAATATGCCCGCACCCGTCACGGTAGCAGTGACTTCGACCGCGCGCGCCGTCAACAACAGGTGATGGCGGCCGTCCTGGAGAAAGTTACCGATGTGGGCTTGCTCCCCGATCTGGCAAAGCAAGCGCCGGAGATCTACAAGACGCTGGAGACTTCGGTGCAGACCGACCTGGCGTTGGATCAAATCCTGGCGCTGGCGAATCTGGCGACGCAGGTGGATCGCTCGACAATCCGCTACGGCGTGATTGACCAGACCTGCACCCAGCAATGGGTCACGCCCGACGGCGCGCAGGTGTTGGTGCCGCTGCGTGATCGGCTGCGTGAGGTGCGCGATTATGTGTTTGCCGCCGATTTGCCCACGCCGGCGCCCGACCAGGCCCAGGCGCAACCCGTCCAACCGGTTATCACGCCCACCCCTGAAATCGCCACCGTCGCAGTGCTCAACGGTACCATGCGGACAGGGTTAGCCGGCACAACGGCGGACTCACTCCGGGCCCAAGGGATCAATGTCGCCCAAATCGGCAACGCCGACCGTCAGGATTATGCGCATTCGCAAATCATCCTGAATCGCGATAAACCTCAAACGGCGGCGCGTCTGCTCAGCTTGCTCCATCTCCCACCAACAGCGGTTGTCAAAGGCACCGATCCCAATGCTGCCCAGGATATTTTGGTGATCCTCGGCAACGATTATGCAGGTACACCGTAAAGAGGGAATGTTATGGTCTCAACCGAAAGCCAGGCTATCGGAAACCGTCTGCCCTACGCCACGCTGATCAAAATCGGCCTGGTGTTGATTTACCTGACGCTGACCGCGGCAGCCGGCGTAACCGTCTACCTGACAACCCGCCAGCGCATCGCCACAGTGGATATTCTGCCGGAGTTCACAATCAAGCAGACCGAAGGCGAAAGTCCCAACATCGGCCACATCGAAGGGGAGACGCTGCCGGTGTGGACCGGCACCGATCGCATCACCGTATTGATCCTCGGTATTGACGAGCGTGCCCAGGAAACGGATTACTGGCGCACCGACACGATGATCCTGGCGACCCTCGACCCGGTGACGATGAAAGGCGGCGTGCTCTCCATCCCCCGCGACCTGTGGGTCCACATCCCCGGTTATACCGAAGACCGCATCAACACGGCGCATTTCATCGGCGACGCCTACGGTCATCCCGGCGGCGGGCCGGCGCTGGCGGTGGAAACGGTGGAGTACAACCTGGGCGTGGAGATAGATTACTACGTGCGCTTCAATTTCCAGGCATTTGTAGAGCTGGTGGACCGGATCGGGGGGATTGATATTGATGTGCCGGAGACCATCCACGATACCCAATACCCGACCCCCGATTACGGGGTTGAGGTATTTCACGTAGACGCCGGCCCGCATCACTTTTACGGTGAAGAGGCGCTGAAATATGCCCGCACGCGCCACACCAACGGCGGCGACTTCGATCGCGCGCGCCGACAACAGCAAGTCATCAAGGCCATCGTCAAGCGCGTCACAGAAGCCAACATGCTTCCCCAACTGGCCGTTCAGGCGCCGGAGATCCTGCAAATCCTGGAAAAATCGGTCAAAATTGATCCTAAGCTGCAACTTGAGGAGGTCATCGCGCTGGCAAACCTGGCACGGCGTGTGGATATAGAGAAGGACGTCACCTTCCGTGTGATTGACGAGTCCTGTACCCTTTTCAAAACGACACCTGACCAGATGCAAATTCTGATCCCGTTGCGCGATGAAATACGTCGAGTGCGCGATGAGGTGTTCGGCTTGCGGTTGACCAACGGGGATATCGAAACCCTTGCCGAAGAAGCCGCCACCATCTCTGTCCTGAACGGCACCCAAACTGAGGGATTGGCCTCCACGACCAGCCAATTCCTCGAAGCCAACGGGCTGACGGTCGCCGCTTACGACAATGCCGATCGCCAGGACTATGACACCTCGTTGGTGATCCTGAACCGTAACAAACCGCTGACCGCCCAATCCATTCTTTCGCTGTTGAAATTGCCACAATCGGCGGTTGTGAACGGCAACAACCCCACCGCCCCATACGACATCATCATCATCTTGGGGGCGGATTACGCCAACCGGCAATGATACCAGCGGGCCGGGTTGTCGTCCTGCCCGGATTGCATTTGCCAGGCCAACTTCTTCCAGGGCTTCTACTGAGACCCATTGAGTTCCGGCTGCCCCAACGGCTGCATAATGATATAGTTGAACCCGTTCATCGGGACGTGTTCCACCAGCCCATAATGCTGTCCGATGGCGGCCAACACCGGTGGTGGATAAAATTGCGCCCGCATAATCACCAGGCCAAACGCTTCGCGGCGGATCATCGCTTCCAATTCGCGGGTATCCAGCAGGCCGTTGTTATACAGGTTGAGTAGCTGGGTAGGATTCGTCACCACCGGCTTGCCGGCCAGCATCGTGAAAGCCGCCTCCTCGCTGAAAACCGGCAGATCCGTGCCCCGGACGTACGCCATAATGCGCGCGCCGCCGTCGTAGTCGCGCGGCAGCATAAAATGGCCGACTTGCGTGTAGCCCACCGAATCGTAATACGGATAATCGGCATACACCGACTTCCCGGCAACGCCCAGAACGCGCGCGACCGGTCCCCAGAATGGCCCGTCCGTCGGCAGATGCAGCATCCGCGTGGACTGCACCAGGAACAACAGCGGGATCAGGATGGCCAGGTAGCCCTGCCATTGCCGGCGCTGCTGGGTGATGGAGTCGCGCAGCTTCCCTAACGCAAACCCGCTCAAGACAATCGCCGCCGCCACCGACGAGACCCAGTATGCCTCTCCTGCGCCCCATTTGCCCGACATCACCCCGGTGCCGAGCACACAGACAAACCACAGTGCGTAAACTGACAGCGATCCGATGTATGCTTCGTAGATCACCATGCCCACCGCCAGGACGATGAACACGGTATGCACCTTGAGCCACGCGCGCGTCAAGGCGATCAACTGAGGGAAGACAAATTCATTCACATTCGCAGCAATGGTGTTGATCCACCAATGTCCGTCAGTAGCGCGATTGATTCCCAGAAAAACCAGCCCGAAGAGCGCGCCAAAGACGATCACACTCACGAGCGCGCGCCTGGGATTCCGCAGCAGCAGATAACCGAACACCGCCGCCGCCGTGAAGACCGCCAATTGTTTGGCATAGCCTGCCAGAAGCAGGCAGATGAGTCCCAACACCAGATTGCATTTGCCGTGGCGTGGATTCTCCGCGTCCGCGATAAAGAAAACGCACAACGTCTCGAAGAACACCATCGTCAGGTGTTGACGGCACAGCGGGCCGATGTGGTAGACGAAGTTCGAGGCCGTGTACGCCAGCCCGCTCATCAACGGGATGAAGACCCCGCCCGTGCGACGGTACACCGTCCACCCAATGGCAAACGCCGTCAGCAACGTGATGACGAATGAGAGCACGCGCCCGGAGAGCAAGGTCTTCCCAAAAAGAGGGAAAAACAGGATGTTGAGGATGTGGAATACCGGCGGGTAGTTCGACGAATAGAAGGGATACACGCTGCTGTCGCGGTAGGGCCATTCGCCCTGGCTGTGCAAGACGGCATCGTACAGCTCAAAGCTCTCGCCCTGGTCATAATCGTAGGGCCAGCCGAAGAGATCGGCGGCGTAGGCGACGTAGACGCCCAGGTAGGCCAGGAACACCAGCAATGCTAACGCCGCCACTGCCCGTCCGATCCAGGACATTCCTTTGTGGCCGATCTCCGACCGTGCCACAGCCCCGTATCGCGGTTCATGCCCGGCGGCGGCCGGCACATTCCCCAGGCGCAGCAACGGTACACCGAGAAGCGCGAATCCCAGTCCCGCCAACAGCAACACGCGCTCGACCGGCCCAATGCCCGACCAGGCTCCCACGCCCAAACGCCCGCCGATCAGAAGCACAGCATCCGCGCCCAATCCGGCAAGGATAATGAGCACACCCAGTTGTTTCTTGGTGATCGCGTGACTCACGGGCGTCTAGGACAGCTCTTCCAGAAATTCGTGCAGGTTGTGGCGGACGGCATAAGCGGCGGCTTCGGCGCGGTTGGTCAGCCCCAGCTTGGAGAGAATGCTGCTCACGTAGTTGCGCACAGTTCCTTCTCCCAGGAACAACGTCTTGGCGATCTCTTTGTTGGTACGCCCCTCGGAAACCAGTCCGAGCACGCGCAATTCCTGCTCGGTCAGTTCACTGAAAGCGGCGGCCTGCTCCTGACGGGTGGCCTGGCGCACGCGGGCCAGCACGCGCTGCGTCACCGCCGGATCGAGCAATGCCTCGCCCTGCCCCACCCGCTGGATGGCACGGATCAGCTCATCGCCGCCGCCCTGTTTGAGCACGTAGCCCGCTGCCCCTGCGCTGATGGCGTCGAAGAGCATCTCATCTTCGGCATAGGACGTGAGCATAAGCACCTCGGTATTCGGCAGGTGGGCTTTGATTTGGCGGCAGGCCTCGATGCCGTTTTCCCCCGGCATGCGGATGTCCATGACCACGATATCAGGGCGATGCTGAAGGGTTTTTTCAACGGCCTCTTTAGCCGAAGCAGCCTCGTCCACAACGACAAAATTCGCCTGATTGTTCAACAAGGTACGCAATCCCAACCGCACAACTTCGTGATCATCTACAATAAGAATCCGTAACGTCATAATACCCCCCTTGAAAATCCGTTTGAACGTTGGAACGTCAATAGGGGACGTTCAGGTGAAAGGTCACCCCCTCGTTGGGCGCGCTTTCAATGCGCAATGTTCCATCCAGCAGGCGCACGCGCTCGCGGATGTTGCGCAGACCGTACCCTTTGCTCACCTGAAGCGTCTCCATACCGATGCCATCGTCGGAAATCGTCAAATCCAGCGCGTGTTCGCCGTAGTGCAGGTGGATCTTCACCCAGCGCGCACGGGCGTGACGGGCCGTATTCGCCAGCGTCTCACGCACGATTTGGAAGATGTGCCGTCGCCGTTCCATCGAGAGGATTTCGACCGGCACACCGGTAATCTCAAGTTCAGTCTCCAGCAGGGTGTTGATGTGAAAATCACGCAGCAGACGCTTGATGCCCGAGGGTAAGTCCTCGTCCGGCATATCGCTGCGCAGGTCGAAGATATAACGTCGAATATCCTGGATCGTTTCATTCAAGTTGTCCATCACCCGCCCCAATTGCGCCTGCGCGCGCATCGGGTCCGAAGGAATAATCGGCTGCACGCTTTCCAACAGGAGGCCGGCCGCGTAGATGGACTGAATGATGCCGTCGTGAAGGTCGCGCCCGATGCGCTCGCGATCGGCGGCCAGGGCTTGCAGACGCTCCACCCCCTCGATCCAGCGTTCGATTTCCAGTTGCACGGTGTTCAGCGCGCGGATGATGCCAAGCGTCAACCCCGTCCCCATCAGCGCCCACAGCCATTCGACAAGCTCTGGCGTAATTCCATGCATCGGCAGGTAGAACACCTGCAAGGCACCAAACGCCCCTGTGGTGATTTCGACTAACCGCAAGTAGGGGCGCACGCGCTTCCGCAGAGCCGCTTCGAGCGTCTGATGGCTTTGACGGCGCAATCCTATGGCAGCCAGCACCCCTCCGGGAAAACCGAGCAGACCGTGGGCCAGCATTTCAGCAATCTGGATGACCGTCGCACGCTGTGCCGGGAATGTCAGAAACGCAGCCAGGTCTACGATGACCCACGCGCTGATCAACCCTGCCAGCCAGCGATGTCCCTGTATTTGCACGGTCTCTTCCGGCAAAAAAGCCTGGATGCCGAGCACGATCAAAAAGCTGTAGCCAATCCCCAGGATCAACGGGCCGAGAAACGCCGGCAACAGGGCGACCGGTGGCGTCAGGCCGGCAAACAGGTTGTTCCAGGCAACGACGGCTTCACAGATAGCAAATCCCCCTAGCCAATACAACCGCCGCGCCAACAGAATACGCTGGCTGCGGGATTGCAGGAAGAAGACCGTCAGGCTTAATGTGAAAAACATCAGCCCGTGCAGGAAACGCCCAAGTACAATCACGCGCTCATTGACCCTTTCTGTATTCTCTTATGCCGGCAAGTATACCATACAGGCTATAAAAGTTTAGGGCCAGTAAGTGGCCGTCCATTCCTCCAACATCTCCGCAGTGGCGTTCACCAGCCGCCAGCCCTCGGGGGTGCGCGACACATGCCATTCGGTGTTCCACAGTCGTCCCACAATCACGCCGCCCTCGTTGTCCCAGGAAGTGACCATAGCCGCGACGCGCGCGCTGCTCTCCGTCTCCGTACCGGGGATGGTGTGCACGCTTCCCACACTCACCCGCACGGTCGTCGCAAATCCATGCGCCCACGTCTCGTAGGGGCGTTCGTCTTGTGGGAGCAGTAGGTGATATGCGCCCGGCAGGTCACGGTCATTCAAGGCCAGGTAGAACGCGATGACGGCGTATTCCGGCTTGTGGGTGGGATACGGGTGTGGACGATCCAGGGCATACCAGCCCCAGCGGTCCGAAGTCCACCCGTAGGTGTGCTCTTCCCAGGTGTGAATCACATACCAGGCCAGGTCTGGTGCGCCTTGTTCGCGGTAGCCTTCCCAAATCTCTTCTTCAAGGTCGCCATCGGTATCCATAAAGCGGACCCCGGCATCGCCAGAGAAGGCTCCCAGGCGGCGATAAGCCCCGGCTTCCCAAACGTAGAGGTGCAGCAACGTCTTGTTCTTATCCGCGTGGCCGAAAATGGCGATTTCCGGCCGGCCATCGGCGTTGATGTCGCGGATCTCGACCTCGCAGGTGGCATACTGCCCCAATCCCACATCCGGCGCACCGGCTTTGGGGAACGCAGGTTCCAGAGGATAAACGGCTTCACCGTCGAGGACAAAGGCGCTCAGGCGCGGTGGGTTGGTTTCCTGGTGGAACAATGCCACCCATTCGGGCGCACCGTCGGCGTCGGTATCCTCGTAACGCAGACAAAGCAGGGCGGCATCGCCGGCGCGCGCCTGGATGGCTGCCATTCCTTCGCGCGCAATGTTCCGGGCTATCGTCGCGTCTGGTGTGGGGATGGGAGTTGCCGTGGCCGTAGGCGTGGGCAGGGGGGTGGAGGTGGATGTCGCAGTTGGAAGCAACGGCGTCGGTGTGAGGGCGATATTCGGCGTGGATGTCGGCGCCGCCAGAAACGATGCCGTCGGCGCGCAAGCGTGGGCGAACAACAACGTCCCCAGGATCAGCACCGGCCACAACAAACAATGATCTTTCATTCAGTCCTCTTTAGAAATTCTTTGGAACGTTATTTTCATTCAACTGCCGTGAACCCCAGGTTAATGGAGAATTCCTCGATTATTCAATAAAAAGGGCGCGAAGCCTTGATTACTTCGCGCCCCGTCATACAACTGGAAACCCGATGTCGGGTATCCCTCCCGTGAGGTGCGCACTACTTACGCTTTGCGGAGCCGTCGAGCTGTAAAGGCTACCCCCACAAGCAACAAGGCGATGGCAACCAGAACAACCTCCCCGAATCCCGTTTCGGGCGTTTTCCCTGTCGTCCCGGCGCCGGGGGTGGGACGCGGCGTGGGAGCTGAAGCCGGCGCCTTGGTCGGCACTGGCGTCGGCGTGGCAGTGCGGCGCTCGCGTGGGGTTGGCGTCGGCGTCACTTCGCCGCTCGCAGCCTCTGAGGTCGCTTCCGTGCCCTCTCCTCCCGGCGTCGCCGTCGGCCCAATGACGGGGGTAGGCGTTCGAGTAGGGGTTGGTTTGGGCGTATTCGTCGGCGCAACAGTCGGCGTCGGCGGCACTTCCGTGGATTCAGGGGTTTCTTCGGTGGACGAAGGCACGACGGTCGTTTCTACCACGGTAGGAGTTTCCTGGATGCCGCCGAGCGCGGCTTGCCGGGCCGCCTTCATGCGTGGATTGATGACCAAAGCCCAAACCCCAAACGCAATCACCGCTAATACGAGCAAGCCGCCCATAATTCCAACAGCAATGAGGAAAGTCTTATTTTGCTTTTCGCCGGTATCCCCCGGTTCCTCTTCTTCCTCCTCAAATACGGCGCTATCTGCTCCTAGAGTTTCAAACAGATCATCTGACATGCGTTCTTCTCCTTAAAAGTTTGGGCCGGAACCTCAGTCATCTGGTAGCCTTTAGTCCCGTAGCCTCTAATCTGAGATTGTCCTTAAGCTATGCTCGTCGAATTCCACAAGGGCACACGGTTAGGGATAGATTATAATGATATTGTATACAAATTTTGTAAAAAATGCAAGTTACACTTTGATAACATATTCGAGAATGGTGAATAACGAATTACGAATTCTAAAGCAGTCGTTCCAGGTTGATAAACGGCACCAGGGCGGACTCTTTGCCGCCGAAATCCACCTGCACACCGGGGAGGCGCGCGCCGGTTTCCAGTTGGATCAAGCCCTTGGGAATATCCGCCACAACCCCCGATGTGCCGGTATACGGTCCACGCAAGACACGCACACGGCTACCCACGGTCAAGGGGACTTCCGGGTTAAGCGGTTGAGCCGCCTGCGCCGGCATCGGCACGACAACGTAGGGACGCTCCCCCCCCCAGCGGTGCCGCACCCGTCCGCAGATGGCCGCTTCCCGTCCATCCAATGAGCGCAAGAGATCAAAAAACGCCTGCGACATCGGCATCGTGCCGATGCCCTCCGTCGTCACCACCGGGAAATCCACCGCTTCAAGTTGTGGGATCATGGAAGGAGGAATTGCCCCCACAATGATCCCACGCACCTGCATCTCAATCGCCTGGGTCAGCGTTTCTTCGTCAAGCCGCGACCCGCCGACCAGAATGGCCCCTTGAGAAGCCGCGTCAATATGCTTGGGGCGGATAGGATGACGTGGGGCACGCACGACAACCCGTAAAACGCCGTATGCTTCCTTCCCGTTGCCCCATCCCATCTGCATAAACGCGCCTACCGTTTCAATGACCACGCCCTCGGCCGGCAAAATTTCGACCACCGAACCTGGAACTAGAGCCGCGAGGGTGATGGTAGTCGGCTCGGCCTCCAATAGCAGACGTCCACGTCCACTCCCTACGACGGTACCGTCAATCGGCGCGCGGCACACTTGCCCGCCGAATCCACCACGCGAGGCCAGAACATCGCCTTCGGCCACCGTGTCGCCGCGTTTGACTTTCAGGTATGCTTTGACCTTCTTGAGCGGGACCCCCAGTTCGCGCGCCACATCCACGATACGAAAATCGGCCGGCTCGATGGCTTGCGCAACAATGCGCGTCGGCTCTACGTAGTCTCCGGTGCGCACCAGCACCCCGCCCGGCCGTGGCAGGCGGCGGGGGATGCGCACCCGCGTCAATGGATTGGCCATGCTGTAGGATATGAACATCTCAGCCTCCCACGTCCCAAATCCAGCCATGCAGTATACGCCGTCGGCGATCAGGATCATCGGGTAGCGTCAGCGGGCGACCGCGAGCATCCACCACCAGGCCCACCAACCCGCCGACAACCTGGACCTTACCACCACGACCGGGACCAAGCCCTACATCGAAATGATGATTGGGGCGCACTTCCAGGGAGGCTTTTTGCCCCGGCAAGAGGGGCCAGATTTCGATATCGCCGTAGCGCGCTTCGACATTCAGGGTGCCGCCATCTTCATAGGTGATGCGCATACGCAACACCACATCCCCCGGTCGCGCCTTCCCTACCGGCGAAATGACCGTCCCCAACGAGACAAGCGTGCCCGCTTCCAACGCCGCGGCGGCCGCCAGAGGCTTGAGGCCGGCCACCGCGCCCAGAGCAGGGGCTGCCCGGTTCACATCCAATAAGATGGTCGAAATACCCGTAGGTTGTAAGCCGTCGAGGACAACCAGCAGGGCCTGTCCCGGACGTGGCATATGCACCAATCCTCCACCGGTGATGAGGATGGGATCTACGTGAGGCATCATCTCAGAGCGTTTGCTGCCTTTCCCGACGTCCCATGTAGGCAACGCCACCGCCAGCGCCGAGCGAAGCATTTCCCGAGCGATGGCCTGCTCGATCCACAATTCGCGGGGGTCCTGAGGCGCCGTCCAGGGACGCAGCTCACGGTTGTACAGCAGCGCCAACAGTTCTTCCGCTTCCATTTCCTCAGGGATCCACTGCAACAAAGCCGCGACGTCGTGCTCCTTGATCCAGCTCAGCGGGCCATAGGCGATGCCCTTTTCATAAATCGTGACATAGGGACGTCCCTCGAAGGTCGCGGCGACGGTCGTTGTCGCCGCGCCTATGTCAATCCCCAAGACGCCCCGGCTGGGTTGTCCTTCACGATGATAGAGGTAGTCCACCACCCGCGAGAAAGCGGTGGCCGTCGGCAAGAGGGGCAGTCGGCTCCAGGCCATTAGAGCATCGGCACCGGGCGCGGTGTTCATGCGTTCTTCGATGTACATCTGTTCCAGCGCGTTTTGCGCCGGCCCCAGGTGCTCGGTATCGGCGCTGGGATGGACATTATCCACAACTTCAACGTGGGTGATGTCCCCCAACAGTTTGGTAATCTGAGGGCGCAGCTCGGCGTTGCCGGCATAAAGCACCGTGGGACGATGGTCTGGCTCCAGCATTGAGGCCGCCAGGGCGATGGCGTCGGCGAGTTCCATCACCGGACGTCTGGCTCCACCATCCACGCCCCCGACCAGCATCACAACATCGGGGGCAAGATCGCGTATGGTGCGTGCCCACGTTTCCTGCGGGGAATTGAGGCTCCCCTCACGGGAGAGAAAGGCTTTGATGTTGGTGTAGGTGCCGGCGGCAGCGCGCCGCGCGCTTTCCAGGCTCATCTCACGTACCAGGCCGGCGATGACCAGACTCAACGGCTCTGATGCGCTCAGGGTAACGACGAAGGCGTCTACCCCTTCCAATCCTTGCTGCGGCGTGATCAACCGTCCTGAAGCGTAGAGCGTGCGCCCGGTGATTTGTTCCAACTGCTCAAGTGCCTGCACAACGCCGACCCCCAGGTCGCTCCAGGGCGGGTTCATGGTCGTCAACGTTTCGGCTTGCGCCACGAAGCGATAGCTATCTTCTACTCTTTCCAGCAGGAGCAGCTTGGTGAAGACCGTGCCGCAGTCCGCGATGAGGATGGATTCTATGGTGCGCGCTTCTGCCATGCCTTAGCCCCTTATGAAATAGAACACCGTCTTGAACAACTCCGCCCACCGTTCAACCCATAGCGTCAGGCCGGAAGTAATGGCTCCGGCAAAAGCCGCCGCCAACGCCACGATGATGAAGAACTCCCCAAAGCGTCGCACCCACAGCATCACAGGTTTGACGTCACCATCCCGGTCTTTGGTCCTGGCCGAAAAAACTAACAGCGCCGAGATTGTCCCTATCAGCATCGCAATCCCGCGCAGCAGTCCCCAGGGGAAGTCTCGCAACGTCATGGCCTTCCCCGTGGCCGCAATTTGGGGAAACAGCGTACCCAGCAAGGCCCCGGCAATGGTAACTGCCGCACCCGTGCCTATGAGGTAGGCCATGGGGATATTCCCCAGGGCACTGAGACGCCCCAGTATTTTCAAAGAGGAAAATCCTTTGAAGAGCAGCAGGATTCCCAATAGCAAGGGAATAAAATAGTAAATCTTCAGCAGTGGGGATTCAGCAGCGCGCGCTTGTTCCAGCCAATCCCACCACAAAAAGCGCAGCGCCATCCCCATCACATATCCCGCACCACACCCCACCAATAGGGCCAGCACCCACCGGTAAAGGATATGGTCGCCGAGCAGGTAACTGAAGATGATCAGTGTGAGCACTGCGCCAACGATGAGTCCAATCAGCTCAAGGATCTCCGGGTTTCCCATCGAACTATACGGCCCCCTTCTTGCCCCGCGCCAAATAGTAGAACAGGCCGAAAAACAGCAAACCCAACGCGGCCCAATGGGTCAGGAGCAACACATCCAACTGGCGGTTGAGGGAAATGTCTCGTGCGTTACGGAATTCCCGATATGCCACCGCATCGGGAAGTCCCACCAACCATCCGGTCACAACCGGCGTTTCCAGATAGGGCAATGCCTGCGGTCCAACCGCCGCACTCACCCCCACCCCCATCGGAATCGGGGCGTTGGGGTGCGAGGCGTTGTTTTGTTCCATCCACCACCGCAGGCGTTCTGTCCGACTGGTCAGAACGACGAGCAACCGGGCATCTTTCAAGTCGTCGTTCAAAAAGACGGCGATGCCGCTGGAAGAACCGGGCAAATAGAGCGCCTGCACACTCACATCCGATGTGACGAACAATCCTTGTGCCAGGCCCGTGCCTTCAGGCAAGGTGCTGACCAGGGTTATATGTACACCTCGGCTTTGGAGATGTTCCACAAGCGCTTCAGCAATGGGCGTCATCTCACCGGCTTCGGCAGGCCCGTACTCGACGGCAACGACCACAGGTTCTCCCGGTTCAAGGGCTTGAATGGCCGTGCTGAGATGCTCAATAGGAGGTTTGCTCAATGCCTGAGAGAGGTGCATGTCTCCCAAGAATAGTAATCCCAAAATGGTGACGGCGAGTAACACAAGGGCAACGATCCATCGGGTTGCCATTTCGCCTTCACCAGAGCGAGCGCGTTGTTGCGCCACCGGGCGTTTGATGCCCCGAGGCTGTTCCAGCAGTTGTTGCCAGCGCTGGGCATGAGCAACAACGAATTCCGGGATTTCCGGCAGGGGAACAGGTTCAAAATCCACAGGCATATCCACGCCAGGGGCTGCCGGCAAAACCCCCACGATACCGGCAAGCGGGCCTTCTGTTTCGACGAGATCGGGGAACAGGGGGCTTTCAGCGGCGTGCTCGGCAGCCGCAGCGGGGCGCAGTGCCTGCACCCATTCGGGGATTTCAGCCCGCGCCAACTGACCCTCTGCACCCGGCACCTCGGGGGCCGCGGCACCCACTTCCGGCAAAGATGGCAGGGGACCGGTCCCCGGCGGGCGCAATCCCTGGAGCCAGGCCGGCACTTCAGCCCGCGCCAGCGTCTCAGGGGCGATTTCCTCTACAACAGGTGATTGAGGCATCTCGGTCGGCGTCAGGTCTTTCAACCAATCGGGCATGGCTTCTTCTATAATAGGCGGCCCTTCTGGAACCTCGGCTTCGCCAAACAGCGCCGCTTCTACAGCCTCTACCTCGCTTTCTTCCTCAACAACAATCGCTTTCGCACCTATCCCTGACACACTTTCGGCAGGCGGCACGATATCTTTCAGCCAACCCGGCATCGCAGATTCAGGCTCGGAGGGTTCACCAGCAGAGAGCGGGACAGGTGCACCCGGAGCAGGGCGTTCCTTCTCCTGCTCCTCAAGACCGGCAAGCCAGTCAGGTGCCTCCGTGATAACGGGTGAGGAGGGAATGCCAGCCGCCTCCGTCAAGGGTGAGACAGCTTGTTCAGTCAGTCCCTGAAGCCAATCCGGCATTTCTTCTGCTACCGGCGGAGCCTCGGAAATGACGGCTGCCGATTTCGTTTCGTCCACCACAACACCCGAAAGCCAGTCCGGCATAGCCTCCATTGGCGACGTGGGTTCAGGCGCGGCTTCGGGTTCTTCGATCAAGATGCCCGAAAGCCAGTCCGGCACGGCCTCTGTAGGCGGCGTGGGTTCAGGCGCGGCTTCGGGTTCTTCGATCAAGATGCCCGAAAGCCAGTCCGGCACGGCCTCTGTAGGCGGCGTGGGTTCAGGCGCGGCTTCGGGTTCTTCGATCAAGATGCCCGAAAGCCAGTCCGGCACGGCCTCTGTAGGCGGCGCGGGTTCAGGCGCGGCTTCGGGTTCTTCAAACGGGATGCCCGAGAGCCAGTCCGGCTCTGCCTCTGCAGGTGACACAGGAGCGGATTCCTCAGGCAGGATGCCCGACAGCCAATCCTGTTCGGCCTCTCGCACCGGTTCTTGAGCAAAAGATAAGGATGACGGTGCCGTTGGTTTCACACTTTCAGGAGCAAGGTGGGGGATTTCTTCAGCACCTTGCAACAGCCAGGCGGGAAGTTCCGGCGCGGCAGGCTCTTCAACCGGGACAGGGGCATCAGCATTGGCCAGTAACCATGCCGGCAAGCCTGCCGGGCTTTGTGGTTCCTCCAAAGTTGGTGCATCAGCGATGGAACGCAGCCAGTCCGGCAAGTCGGCGTTTGCCTCCGGCACGAAAGCAGGCGCCTCTGCCTGGTTCCAAGACGAAGGGAACGTCTCCGCAGGAGGCGCTGCCGCAGTCCAGGCCGGTGGTTCCGTCATAACAGGGGGCGTTTGCGATCTGTCCGGTACATTCTCCGTCATGTCGGCAAGCCAGTCTGGCAATGATTCTTCGACCGCCGGTGTCTCCGGGGAGACGGGGGCTTCCTCGGTCAAAGCGGAGAACCAATCGGGCAATTCCTGAGGGGCTAACGGTTCTTCTACATCCCGTGCTTCCTCGCCGGAAATCTCGGTCGTCTCCTCCAGCATATCGGTCAGCCAGTCAGGCAGGTCAGCCGCCGCAGATTCCGGCCCGCCAGCAGATTCCGGGGTCAACCCAAGCATCCAATCCGGCAGTGTTGTCGGTTCAGGGGTGCCTTCTTTAGCCGAGAGTGAGGGCAGGGAAATGCCTTTCACGCCACCGGACATTCCTTCAGATGGTCTGGGTTTTTCGGGGAGCTTCATATCAAGAGGAAGCAACCGCGTGTTGCATACCATGCACAAAACATTTCCGATCGGGTTCATCGTCCCGCACTTGGGACATCGAATCCGTGTCTGAGGCAACGTTGCGCCACATTCGTTACAGAAGCGGCTGCTATCCTGATTCATTTTGCCACATTTAGGACAACGGATCATGGTCAAACTCACTCATCACTGTGGGGCCGATCAAATCCCAGAATTACCCGCAGACCGGTCAGGGTTCCCCCTAAGGCCACCCCAAATAACAGGCCCCGCATCCCCGCCATCGTCAGCACGTCCACACCCTGCCGAAGGACGGCGAAAATGTCAGGATAGACATTATAGATTACAGTCGTCAGTAAGACCAGGGCGGCTGTGACCACAAAAACAATGCTGCCAGCGGTACGCCGTACACGCATCAGGCGCATCCCTGCAGCGATCAATGTCACAGCAGTCAGAGCAAGCAGCGCCGATTCACCGGGGGCCAGGATTTTATGCAATACCCACTGTGTCCCCTGTCCTTCGGCCCCCTGAGCCAACACCAGGATCAAGGTGCCTAAGGCAGAGAAGATGATCAGGAAACTGGTAAACTTGTTCTTGCGCACCCGCGTCAGACGGAGCAAGTGAACGCGCAACAAGCTCAGGAAGGCCAAAAGCATGGCAAACACCGCCAACACGGTCGCCCAACGCAGTAAGAAATCGCGTAGCAGACCCAGAAATTCAATAGGGAGGAGGTAACCCAGCAAGACAAACAGCCCCGTAAGCATCGCAACGATAGTGGGTATAAAGCGTTTGAACATTTATGCTCCCCCTACTCCTAATAGCGAAGCCAGGGCCGTAAGGACAATCCCGACGATGACCAGCCAGCGCAAAATATCCTGTGTCCCCAGGCTGGCAAGGTCAGAGGAACGTCCCAGCACCTCAGCACTGCCGGCAAACATATCCTCGCCCATCACCAACTGTGCCGACCCCAACGCCGGATACAAGGCTCCCAGGCCCGCCGGTGAGGTTGTTCCGCCGGAGGAATGGATGTTACGCCTCTCCGCCGCCGCCGTCAGCAGGCTTGCCTCTTGGGTGAAAGCGCCCAACACAATATTTGAACCCAGTCCGCCATCTGTGAGGTATGTGGCCGTCATAGCTGCGTAAACTGCGGGAGAAGCTGCCGTGAACTGCACCGAAGCCGGACGGTAGAGGTCAGCGTTCCCAATACGTGCGTAAGCGCGACGCAGCCACTCGCCGGCCAGCAGGTAAAGTGTGGGGTCGCTCGTCGTGATGAGCGGAGGGGTATCGTAAGCTGCGGATAGGTCCAGCAACGCCTGCAATCCTTGCAGGGCCGCCAATGACGTCATCGCATCATCGCCGATAAGACTGCCATTGCCCAATGCCACGTGGACGGCCACACCTTCCTCTGCCACGCGCCCGACTTCATCGGATAGGGTGCGAAAGACCGGGAAGGGACGGAAGCCCGGTGTCTTGCTGCGGTAACGTATCCCCAAAAATGCCAGGATTATTGCAGCGACCAGCACAAAGCCCAGGGCAAGAAGTTGCATCAGTGTTTGATTCATGATCCCTTTATCTCATCCTCGCGCAGGCAATGCTGCAAATGCCGGAGCGTCTCCGGTTCTTCAAGGGCCTCAGCAAGGGGTGCGAGCTTCTGCCGGCCCATAAATGGAGCCGCCATCCACAGGATTTGGCTGCCTACAAATCCCCACACCTGCAACACATCCAGGAGTGGGATAGCCACATCCGCAAGGCCGCGCGCCCGAATAGCCGCGGCCCACTGTTCAATTTGTGTCGCGGGCCTCATAGTGTTTTCCAATGACTACGAATTTATTATACACCACAACCGCACTATGCAAAAGGCCGGTAACTGTTCGACCCGGCGGTTCCGCGATTTTTCCACCGATCACTCTGCCGGGACATACATCATTTCTTTACAACGGTGCTGTGTTAGCGATAAAATGATTATATGCTCACATAGCAGGAGTGTCAATTGCAGAAATTGTGCAAGTACATCTCCGGCCGGGGGCAACTGAATACGACCTGGAGGCCGGGGAAGGGAGTCCCCACCACACACGCTAAAGACGCTGCTTTAGCGGCACAACAGAGAGCACGACGTGACGAAGTTTCCCAAATACGATAGTCCTAGAATTGCGCTTGACAGCCCCCGCAACCACGTTATAATGATCATCCGATTAAGGGTTGCGAGTTTCACGCAAGAGCGTGGCACATCAGGAGGTAGCGTTATGGCGAAGAAAAAAGGGGTTCGGGTGCTTATCAAGATGAAGAGTACCGAGAGCGGGTACATTTATCTGACCGAAAAGAACCGACGCAACGATCCACAGCGTTTGGAGATGCGCCGGTATGATCCCTTTGTGCGGAAACACGTCATTTTCCGGGAAACGAAGTAATCAGGTCGGGCGGGGAGCGCCCCAAAAGTATGAAACCACGAGACCCTAAGGGTTGGTTACACCCTTAGGGTCTTCATGTGTTTCAGGCCGGAGCTTTTTTAAGGAGGGACCGATGCCACTTACAAAGATCGTCTGCACGCTGGGACCGGCGACCGAATCCCCCGAAGTACTGCGGGCATTGATGCACGCCGGAATGACCGTCGCCCGCTTGAACTTCTCCCACGGCGATGCGGCTAACAAACGCCAGACGGCCGCTCTCGTGCGTCGCATTGCCGCCGAGGAAGGCCGCCATATCGCGTTGATGGGCGACCTGCAAGGCCCCAAAATCCGCGTGGGCCGCCTGCCGGCAGAGGGCATCTGTTTGGAGGAAAATGCACACATCACCCTCACCAGTGAGCCGGTTCAGGATCCCCGGACGGAAATCCCGTTTCCCCACGCCGAGATCATCCCCGATGTGCGCATCGGGGATCATATCTTGTTGGATGATGGGGCGCTGGAACTGATCGTCGTCGCTGCTACGTCGTCGCGCCTGGAATGTCGTGTTCTGGTAGGCGGCGTGCTTACATCGAACAAGGGAGTTAACCTGCCGGGCACGCCGCTGAAGATTCCCGCACTTACCGAAAAGGATAAAGCCGATGCGCTGCTGGCGCTGGAGCTGGAAATGGAATACCTGGCGCTGTCCTTCGTCCGGCGCGCCGCCGATGTAGAAGAGTTGCAGGCATATCTCCAGGCGCATGCGCCATCGCCCACGGGGCGTCGGCCCGGAGAGAATCCGCACCGCATCCCCGGCATCGTCGCTAAAATCGAAAAGCCCGAAGCGCTCACCGACCTGGAAGCGATCGTGCGCGCGGCGGATGCGGTGATGGTAGCACGCGGAGACCTGGGCGTGGAAACCAGCCCGGAGCAGGTGCCTCTGGCACAGAAGCGTATCATCCGCCTGTGCAACCGCCTGGGGAAGCCGGTGATCACGGCAACGCAGATGTTGCAATCCATGATCGAAAATCCCCGCCCCACACGGGCAGAGGCTTCGGATGTCGCCAATGCCATCCTCGACGGCAGCGACGCGGTGATGCTCTCCGGCGAGACGTCGGTGGGGAAGTATCCCATCGAAGCCGTGCAGATGATGGCGAAGATTGCAGATAGTGTGGAGAATTCACCCAATTTCCCCTACAATCAACGGTTGGATTTGGAGAAGGACGCCGCCGATGTTGCCGATGCCATCATCATCTCCAGCGCCATCAGCCAGGCTACGGTGGTGCTGGCCGAAGCCGCCCATGCAACGGCAATCCTGACCTCGACGGAATCAGGACGCACAGCGCGGCTGGTGGCCCGCCATCGCCCGCGTGTACCGCTGCTCGGCATCACCCCCTTTGCGGCGACGGCCCGGCGCATGCAGTTGATCTGGGGGGTGATTCCTACCGTCGTCCGCCCCTTCAACGATACCGATGAGATGATCCAGACAATGGCACAAGCGGCAGTAGCACAGCATCATGTCGCCGTAGGGGATAATGTGATCCTGACCGCCGGTATTCCTTTTGCATCGCACGGTGTCACCAATATGATAAAAGTGCATACGGTGTGCGCAGAGGATGTCCAGACGACGTGCTAATTCGATGATTTGCCAGAGAAGAAAAACACCGGAGTGCACGATTCACTCCGGTGTTTTTTAGCGGTTGGACTTATGCCTGCGGCACGGGCGGCGGGGACACATTCATTTCCCGGTCCAACACGGGTTCAACCACGTGCGTGCCCTGGGTCGCACCACAGTAGGGACAGAGGTTCCAATCCAGTTGCAAGATTTTATCACAAACGATGCAGGCTTTCTGCAACTGGGTATGGCAGTAGGGACAGTAGAGAAAGTCGCTGCGTATTTTGCCCCCGCAGGAAGGACAGGCTTCGGGTTCTTCGATGGCCTGCAGGAGCGCTTCTTGTTCCAGCGCATGTTCGTAAGCCTCGGACAGCGTCTCGCGGGGACGGATCAGGAAGTAGAGGATCAGTCCCGGTATGGTTAGAACCGCAACCATCAGGGTGGCCAGTAGTTGCGCGATGACATCCCGTGTACGAGAGCGAATGTCGCGGAAGGTCCACAACACCATCCCCAGCCACACACTGGTCACAAATACCGCCACGATCAGCGTGAGGATCGTCACTACCTGCGGCAGCAGTTTCAATAAATCATCAATCATCTCGGTCTCCTCTAAATAGTCAGATCGGCGTCAATCCCATTGTCGCGTTGGCAACAACAGTTTTCTATTCTACCGCAAAAAACGCCGCGTGCAACAGCCCCGGCCCCCCAAAGTTTGGGTGCATTTCAGGACAAGGGCAACTTTTACCATAGAGAACATACAGTCCACAGAGTTATCAAAGGTTGTTTCCCAAAGTTTTCCCCGCACTTGTACTACTTTCTGGATCCATGTAAAATCAAAGCAAGTAGACCCTGCCATATATCACTTCGAGGAGAGATGGGCGATGACTTATTTCACCGTCAAGGACATGCCTGAGGATGAACGTCCACGCGAGCGGATGGAACGGGTGGGACCGCAGGCACTTTCCACCGCCGAGCTGCTGGCGCTCATCTTGCGCACCGGCATCAAGGATGAAAATGTGCTCACTATGGCCACGCGGCTGTTGATGCAGTACAACGGCCTGGCGGGGTTGGCGCGCGCCGAGTTCGCGCAACTCGCCGCCGAGCGAGGAATGGGCCGTGCCAAAACGGCACAGGTTCTCGCGGCGCTGGAACTGGGGAGGCGACTGATGATCGAAAGCCCTGAAGAACGTTTTCAGATCCGTGCGCCGCAAGATGCCGCCAACCTGGTGATGCCACTACTGGGGCACAAAGAGCAGGAGCACTTTATGGTGCTTTACCTGGACACGCGCAATCGTGTGCTCGATCAGGAAATCCTCTACAAGGGCAGTCTCAACACCTCGCTGGTGCGCGTCGCCGAGGTGTTCCGCGGCGCGGTGCGGCGCAACTGTGCGGGGGTCATCATCGCACACAATCACCCTTCCGGCGATCCCACCCCTTCTGCGGAAGACATCGCGTTGACACGACGGCTGGTAGAAGCAGGGAAGTTGTTGGAAGTGGAAGTTTTAGATCACGTGGTCATCGGGCATAACCGCTTCGTGAGTCTGCGGGAACGCGCGTTGGGATTCGAGAACGCTTAGCCCTACATAGCACAATACAGGCTATGGCTGCCCCACAATTGATCAATACGCTGCTACACGCCAGCCGCGAAGCCGAACGCGCTGGCGACCTTCCGGCTGCCATCTGCCAGGCTCAAGAAGCCCTGACATTGGCCCAACAGGCCGGCGATGGCGACGCGCAGGGACTCAGTGCCGCCGCGCTCGCCTATGCCCACATCCGCCTGGGACATTACGCCGTCGCCAGAGAACTGCTGGAGCATACGCTTCCCTTAACCACCCCGGAGTCTCACGCACGCGGCGAGGTTTGGCTCACCCTGGGCATTTGCGCCGCCGAGACGGATAACATTGCCGCTGCTGAAGGTTATTTTCAAAAGGCGATTGATGTGGGCCGGCAGTTGGGGATAATGCGCC
>Ga0208197_1000766_pt1 | contig 37275 bp, 36 predicted proteins | sample AD_JPNNA4_MetaG_FD_184444 | JGI IMG/M metagenome (GOLD analysis project Ga0208197, IMG submission 184444) | Active sludge microbial communities of municipal wastewater-treating anaerobic digesters from Japan - AD_JPNNA4_MetaG (SPAdes) (version 2) | ecosystem: Engineered > Bioreactor > Anaerobic...
ACCCGGACGGCACCGAAATCCGCACGGCCTGCAAATGGCTTTCTGAAATTACCCTGAAATAAACCTGATTCCAGTTTAATTTTTAACTACAAGACGTGCCCTACATTAAATACGTTATTTTGTGGGATCGTTCGCCGAACGATCCGGTTATTGCGCGGATTGATCGGGGATCAATCCCTACATGTAGGGCGAGCACCCCGTGCACGCCAAACAAACACCGCGAATTGTAGGGCGCGATCCCCGATCGCGCCGCAATTATGGAAATGCGTCGTAATTAATCCCGGCAAATGGATAATCCTGCCACTGTTTCACCAAATTTTTCCGGACCGGATTGTTGGCGATGTACTCGGCAATGGTTGTAAGCGATTCATTCTTTCGAACAACATGTTCATAATAATTGGCCTGCCATAAAGGCCTGATGTCTTCCAGCATGGATAAAGTTTTGGAGTTATATCTTTTAAAAGCAGCCACCCAATTGGCCAGGGATTTTTTGTAGCTTTCGTTTAGCTTCATGAGCAGATGAACATGGTCGGGCATAATGCACCATGCAAAGGTCGTTACTTCTTTTGAAGCATGCGAACGGAAATCAATTTCCTGCGCAATATATTTCGCAAATTGTGGATTACAAAAATACGGTATCTTATTGAAAGTACAGATTGTAATAAAATAGACATAATTCGTGTCTTTATAATCAAAATTGACCAAATGTATTTGTTTTCGTTTCGGTAACATATTCATCCTGTAGGGCGGGCACCCCGTGCACGCCGGTTATTGTTTGTTTGCGGCGTGTTCGGGGAACACGCCCTACACGCTGCGGGCTTTGCTGATGCGGTTTGCGACCAGGCGGCGGATGGCGCGAATCCACTAAATGTCAAAATAGCTTACCGAAAATATGACCGTTTTTCCTGAGAAAATTATTGATGCCGTCTTTTCCTCTGCTTTTTTTATAGGCTTTGATGATTGTTTTTAATTTCCCTTCCAGGATATTTGCTGGATATGCCATATGGCCGCCGGAAAGCAAATGGTAACCGCCTGCCGGAAAAATCCGGACAAAGACAGCCATCCCGTCTCGAATAGATTGGGAAAATCCGATGTCGTGAACAAAGACCTCTTTCTTGTCGAACACATTGCGCAGAAGAGCGCCCGTTCCTTTTTTGATAAAGGTAACCATGTAAACCGATTTGGGAGCGTCAATGCGGGCAGTGACCAGTTTCTCTTCATAATCGGACAACTGCCCGGAATCTAGCAACGCTTTTAATATATAAGGTGTTTGTTCGCCGCTCCGATAGTAGTCATTCATCAGCCACTCGTAGAATTCTTCCATGTCTTTTTCTGTCATGCCATACATTCGGGCATCGGCAAGACGCCTAGCTCCGAAGTAGAAGTCCAATAATTTGCCGAAATTCAATATATTGTTGTCTGTCAGTTCAGCAATGCGTTTCATCCCTTTTCGGATGACCCACGTATCGACTTTTTTGTATTTTTCCACCTCCGCATTTTCGTTTTCCTCACTAATCAAACAGCAAGCCTTGTATTTTTTGCCGCTGCCGCAGAGACAAGGATCGTTGCGCCGTCGTTTGGATTCCGCCGATAAACACTGCCAGTTCATGGCTATAGATTGAAACAGAGGTGCCAAATCAGCTTCCTTCTCAAACGCCTCCTTTTCGTCTTTCGAAAACGTATTCCAGACATTCATGATATAAGACAGCACTTGATTGGCTTCGTCAATGGACGGAAGTTCCTCTTTTCCTGTTGCTGCGACATACTCATCCATTTTCATTTTGATGAATAAATGCGTTACCCGCATCGTCTCGTTTTTACGCCGCTTGGCTTCGGTAACGGTTATGCCCTGTGCTTGAGCCGACATTTTTATCATGCAATCATAACAGGCGACGGTTGGCCGGGGCGACATCGGATTTAACAATCCCCCCATTTTATTTTTACTGCCGCAAATGCCGCAGATGCATTGGCCATCGTCAATCATTTCACCGGTAAAGCTTTTTTTCATACAAATTCCTTTTTTGATTTCCGTAGGGCGCGGTCCCTGATCGCGCCGGTTATTGCGGATTGATCGGGGGATCAATCCATACATGTAGGGCGGGCACCCCGTGCACGCCGTTAATTGCGGATTGATCAGGGCATTGTGACCTTTAGGTTAGATCAATCCCTACAACTACAACAACGATTGTAGGGCGGGCACCCCGTGCACGCCGTTAATTGCGGATTGATCAGGGCATTGTGACCTTTAGGTTAGATCAATCCCTACAACTACAACAACGATTGTAGGGCGGGCACCCCATGCACGCCGGTTATTGTTTGTTTGCGGCGCGTTCGGGGAACGCGCCCTACATTATTACGTTATTTTGTAGGGATCGTTCACCGAACGATCCGTTAATTGCGCGGATTGATCGGGCATTGTGACCCTATAGTGCCCTTTAGGGTATTTAGGTTAGATCAATCCCTACATCAACGGTTGTAGGGCGGGCACCCCGTGCACGCCGTTAATTGCGGATTGATCGGTGATCAATCCCTACATTAATGGTTGTAGGGCGCGGTCCCCGACCGCGCCGATTATTCCAAACATTATGCGGCGTGTTCGGGGAACACGCCCTACACGCTGCGGGCTTTGCTGATGCGGTTCCAGACAAGCCGGCAGACGGCGCGATAGACTTCTTTGCGTTCATCTTCAGTCAGGCCCAGCGCGTCGAAGACGATTTTATCCAGTTCGGCGCGGTCCGGCAGCGGTTTGGGTTCCTGCTCTTCAATGGGTGTTTTTGATTCCGGGTCAATGCCGCATTCGACAAAAACAGTCTCTATTTCCCTTTCAAAGAAAGTTTTTAAATATTTCTCCTGCTTAAAAAATAATCCGTTTGGAATATAAAAGCATCCAATATCATCAGCACTGAATTTCAGCCCACCACCACCAAGATTTGTTAATCCAAATAATTCTCTTTCGAGAATAAAAAATGTCGAATTACAAAAAACTGCTATGGTAATTATTTCATCATTATTTTGGGGAATTATTTTGTAAAATTCTTTGCCAATTACACCTTCTGAATTATATAGAACCAAATGGTCACGGCCATATGTTCTAGCCATCAGGATAGGTGCTTGCACACGTGAATTGCCTTCAGTTTTTACTCCATACATAATTACGCCATCACTGTTTTTCTTTAGATTTATGCTTCGAGTATTTTTTACCGATTTAATAAAATGCGTCTTGGGAAATGATTGTCCAGTATTGTTATCATGAACGTATCCATCAATGATGCAGATATCAGATATTTTTTTAATGTTTTGATTTTGTTCTATAAGTTTTAAGAAAAAATCAGGCGCACGAAGATATTTACCTCCCCATTTATTTCCTTCGTATTTACCAGCTCCCAGTTTTTTCTTTTCTTCACTCTCGTATTCCGTGCCTGTATCTTTGAGTTCCTTGACCGTGATGGGATAGACGCGGAAGATTTTGTTGGAAACGGTTTTTTCGGCATTTTCAATCGCCAGAAGGTTTTCGGTGTAAATCGCTTCTTCAAACGGCTTCTTGAAAGCGACAAATTTCACCAGATGCTGCGGGTCCACTTTTTTGCGTGGCGCGTGGATGATGGAAATAATGGTGTTGATATCCGCCGCTTCAAAAGAGCGTTTGGCATGGTTGTCAATGATGAACTCCACGGGACAGCGATTGAGCAGAAATTCCTGCAGCCAGACGCCATAGCCCACATCGAGCCACGAATTCGAGCAGATAAAGGTATGAATGCCCTTGGGGTTTAAAAGGCGCAGGGCGCGAATATAAAAGTAAGTGTAGAGATCGGACTTGGCGTCAATTTTCTTTTTGGCTGGAAACTCTTCCGGAAAATCCAGACGCGCCATTTCCTGAAGACAGCTTTTGTATTCTTTTTTGTCCCTGATTTTGTTTAATGGATCAGCAATGTCTTCCTTCTGCACATAGGGCGGATTGCCGATGACGATGTCGAAGCCTTCCTTCTCGACAAAGATTTCGGCAAACTCGATGTTCCAGATAAGCGGCTTGTCTTTGCGGATACTTGTTTTCTGTTCTTTAAGTTCTTCTATCTGTCTTTCGAGTTCGGCGATTCTTTCCTTGTCGAAATCCAGCGCCGACTGCTTGGGTTTGATTTCGTCAATGCCGGCAAGCGATGCGGTTTCGCTTCTCTTCTGGTGCTTTAGAACAAATATTTCCTGCTGCTTTTCGTTCATTTCCGTTTGCAGTATTTCTTCAAAGACGGCCAGTTCGCGCTGGCGGATTTCCCAGTCATCTACATTGGCGTTGTTGAAAAAGTATTCTATCTTTAAATTTTTGAGCTTCGTAACCTTGTCCTTGACACTTTTGCTAATGTTAGCGTGGCCGGCAACGGGAAATGTTTTGTTGCCGATTTTCTGCACCAGCGAATCGCCCTGCCGGACTTTGAATTCCAAGCTGGGTAAGATAGCTGTTGGCGAAAGGCGCATTTCCTCGGGTGCTTCCACAAAGAGGGAAAGCCACAAACGCAACTGGCAAATCCAGACCGCCCATTCCTTGACTTCCACGCCATAGAGGGACTGGGCGATGATAGATTTTTTTCTTTCAAAGACATTTTGCGAATCGAGATCGTAACGCGCCTTGAGGCTTTGTTCGGTCTCGTCCATGACCTGCATCATGCCGACGAGAAATGCGCCGGAACCAACAGCCGGATCGCAGATCGCCAGGCCTTCCATTTTGTCGAGGATTTCGCGCGCTTCTTTTTTGGAAAAACTGCCTTCCTTCTGGTCTTCCTCCGCCTCGCCTTCTCGGAAAAACAGTTCGTAAAGATTGGTTTTGGTGACCGGCAAGTCAAGATTCTTGTTGAGCCATTGGACAAGACTCAGGCGGCACATCAAATCCACTTCGGTACGCGGCGTGTAAACCGCACCGTCGGCCTTGTTGACGAGGCGCTCAAAGATAATGCCTAAGAATTCCGGGTTGAGCTGGAGTTCGGCGTCGTTTAGCGAGCTTTCTTCAATCGTAAAGCTGTGGGAAAAGAGAAAATCGAAGAAGTCGGATATTTCCTTATCCGGTATCCACCAGCCCTGTTCATCGTATTCTTTCTTCTCTTTGAACAGACCGCCGTTGAGATAGGGCGCACGCCTCAAGGCGTCGTTGAATTGGGCGGGCAAATGTTTTCTGGGGGTAAATTTATGATTGAGCGCTTCAAAAAACAGGATGGAAAGCCAGTCTTCATAGAACTTGTCTTTTTCTTTGGTTGCCTGATAAGCGGCAAAGAAATGCTGGATGAATTTTTCGTTGTCACCCAGCCATTTTCTCTTTTGAATGAAGCCCAGAAAGATGGTGCGGATGGCAAAGAGCAGAACAAAATCCCGCGCCTTTTCTTCCGTTATCTTGTTCACTTTCATGACGGCCTGGGCGAGCTTGTCGTATTCGACAAAGAATTCTTTGTAAAATAAATCCGTTACGGGGCCTATGGCAAAGGCTTCCTTGACTTTTTCGAGCTTGGAGAAATCGCCATCGCCGATTCGTTTTAAAAATGTCTTGTTCGTAAATTCGCGGCTGACAAAATACGTGAACCGGCGGAAATTGGACCATATCTTTTTATCCGCTGTGAATTCGGGATAAACGAGCGAAAAGCGGAAGTTGCCTTCCGCATCGTAAAAGATGAAAATTCCCGCGGTGTAAATCTGCTGGTCTTTGAGTATCTTCTTGGCTTTGTCGTATTGGGCTTTTTTGCCGGAGCGCTCGGAAAGCGGCTTTTGCGCGGCAAAGGAGCATACAATCAGCGCATCGCCGCCGGGAAATCTGATTTCGCCCAGCTTCTGCCCCTGGGTAAAATCGTCATCATTGTAATAAGCCAGACTATCTTTCAGTTCTTTAAACTGCCTGCTTTTGGCGCGGAAGAAGCGGACAAATTTTTCCGGTGCAAAATCGCTTATGATGTCTTCGAGTATCGGTTTGGCTTCGTTGGTCATTGGTTAACGTCTTTCTTTTTTAATAAGGTTTTCGGACTGCTCGGGGAGCAGTCCCTACATGTAGGGCGGGCACACCGTGCACGCCGGTTATTATTTGTTTGCGGCGCAATCGGCGATTGCGCCCTACATTGCCAATCGTACCATTAACTTGTTGCGGATTGATCGGGGATCAATCCCTACATGTCGGGCGGGCACCCTGTGCACGCCGAACAAACACCGCAAATTGTAGGGCGCGATTCCCGTGCACGCCGCAATTATGGAAATGCGTCGTAATTAATCCCGGCAAATGGATAATCCTGCCACTGCTTCACCAAATTTTTCCGAACCGGATTGTTGGCGATATATTCGGCAATGGTTTTTAATGATTCGTCCTTCCGAACAATGTGCTCATAATAATTAGCCTGCCACAGCGGTTTAACATCATACAGCATGGATAATATGCGGGAATTGTACTTTTTAAACGCTGCTACCCAATTGGCCAGCGATTTCCCGTAACCTTCATTGAGTTTCAGCAATAGGTGAAGATGATCGGGCATAACGCACCAGGCAAAGGTCGTTACTTCTTTTGAAGCTTGCGAACGGAAATGAATTTCCTGTACGATAAGTCTAGCAAATTCCTGATTTTGAAAATAGGGCTGCTTATTGTGCGTACAGATCGTCACGAAATAGACGGCGTCCGTATTCGTGTAATCGTAATTGACCAGATGGATTTGTTTTCGTTTTGGTAACATTTTTATCCTGTAGGGCGGGCACCCCGTGCACGCCGTTAATTGCGGATTGATCAGGGATCAATCCCTACATGTAGGGCGGGCACCCCGTGCACGCCGGTTATTGTTTGTTTGCAGCGCGTTCGGGGAACGCGCCCTACTGTTGCGGATCGCTCGGCGAGCGATCCCTACCCTTATAATTCAATTTGTTTTATGTATTCTGCAAACATCACTATTTTTCTGCTGTCAGAGGGCTGAAATAAAAACGGCTCTACATCTTTGGCCAGTTCCTTGAGATTAAGTTTTTTTATATAAGTCGTTATTTTTTTCTTCAACGTTTGTTTGTCATTAATACCGGCCTTTTGTGCCAGATATTCGTAATTGGGCTTTGTTTTTTGCAAAAGAAAAATCACGTCATAGAAGTCGCGGCCTTTTGCTCTTTTTCGATTCAATAGGGCAAATATTTTTTGGGCAAGAAGAACATCGGGCGGCGTGACATTAATTTGCGTAAAAACATCAAATTTATTTATGAACACTTTATCCGGTTTGTATCTGAAACCATGCGGCTCTGTGTCCACCTGAATCAGGATTTTCTGCTGTCGCAAATCGGATATGGCATTGTCATACAAAACGTGGGGCATTTTCATGTAACAACGGAACGCACTTTTGATGACATTACGAATTTCCACCTCATACCCTTCCAGCATCAGGCCTTTTTTAATTTCATTTGTCAGCAAAGAAAAATCGCCGGCACTGAGCTCAAAATTGTCGAAATCGAGGTCTTCGGAAAATCGTGTATTTTCATGGATAATACGCAGGGCCGTACCGCCCAAAAATGAAAGCCGGTTACCTATGGGGGAATTGAAAATGATTTCCAGAATTTTATATTGCAGATATTCACGCAGAATATTTTTTTTAAATCCGCGCAGTTTTTCCGGATAGTATTGTTCTATCTGAGATAAACTAATCATATTTTATGTGTCTTAAAAATTTGTTAAATCTTTTTTCCAGCTTTTTGTTGCCGAACGCGGCAAGATAATTCCTCATTTTGTTTTTATCCGCCTGTCCTTTGAATTCTTCGCAATTGAAGCGCAAACCATCAAAGTCTTTTTCATTCTCCAGATGAGGATTTAAGTAAAAGAAATCCAGAACGGCTTTCTCCATTTCTGCCATTTTAATATGATGCCCGCTATGGAGGATAAGCCTGTAGCCGAACATCAGCGGAGGTTTGACACGGCGGTAAATAAACTCTCCAAAGTCCGAATTGAATTTGTTTGTTTTGCGGGTGGAAACCGATGTAATACCGTAAACAGCTTCCGGAATTAGATGATAATGAGAAAGGGCCATTTCCAGTGAAATGTAAGACGGAACATAAATCTTATTCGCTATCAAAAATATATTGTTTTCATTCCTGGCCAGATCCGCAAACACATAATAGCCGCGCCTGATCATTTTTATGTATCTTTTGGCCTGCCATTCACTCAACCGGCGCAAATCAAAACCGGCATCAACCTTCCTAATGTCGTTCAGATTAAAAACGATGAGATTTTTTAAGTTTTCTTTAAACGTAAGATAAATCATTTTATATTTCCGTATTATGTGTATATTAACATATTACGTAATTATAATGACATATTTTAAGCAAATAGCAAGCTAAAGTTGCCGGTTCTCCATCGCAATGATGATGTCTTTTTGCAGTTTCTTCTGGCCCGCAATCGCCCGTGCCAGATAGTCCCGGCCTAGTTCTTTTTGCAGTTGTCTGATCTCGTCAACAGTGCCGCCGATTCTTTTTTCATCGCTGGAGAAATTGCTAATCCGGCGCAGGGCGTATTCCGACTGCGTGCCGTAATGAAGAATATCTTCCCGCAGGGTGCGCAGAAAATCTTTATAAGGCATGAGTTCCGGCGCCAGCACGTTATTAATCAGATTATTCAGCTTAACGAGGGAGCGCTGTTCCAAGCTCTGCTCGCTCGTCGCGCCGGGCATGTATGGCTTATGATTTTTAACCGCCTCGTAAGCCGGCCAGAAATTCTCACTGAGCGGCAGCGCTTTTTCTTCCGGCGCGCACATGACTTTGTCAAATACTTCTTCAAAAGATTTTGATTCCGGTGCCGGTTTGCCTTCAGAATAAGGCAGGGTGGAAACATACATTCTGCCTTTTTTGAAAAAGACCAGCAGTTCGTCTTCGGTAAACGGCTTGGCAACTTTTACGCGCGGCGGATAATTTTCAAGGTTCTCCAGAATTTCCGGATGTTCTTTTTTAATCCTGATTAATTCTCTGAGCGCTTTGTTGTAAAAGCTTTCTTCCTCCAGTTCATCGGGATTCTGCTGAATACGTTTATACAATCCGGCGGGTGTCGGCTCTTCCTCCACGTCAAATATTTTGGCATCCTCACCCAGCGCGCTGTGAATCAGGAACATTTTGTTTGCGGCAATTTCGCGCGACTTGACCAGCTCGGCGCCCTGTTCCGTCGGGAAGAAATTGACAATGTAGAGCTCGTCAAACACTTTCTTGCTGATGCGGTTGATGCGCCCCACGCGCTGAATGACGCGAACCGGATTCCAGGGAATATCATAATTGATGACCATGCCGGCGCGGTTGAGGTTGAAGCCTTCCGATATTTTGTCCGAAGTCAGCAAAATGTCATAGTGGTTTTCCTGCTCAGCATAGGAGGCGTCGAAGTTTTTATTAATCTGCCCTATCTTTGCGGCAGTCAAATCGCCGGCGACAACCAGCATTTTTTCTCCAAAATGCTTCGTCATTTCTTTTTTTAGATACAAAACCGTATCCACATATTCGGAAAAGATAATAATCTTGCGACGGGGTTCACCGGAGCTCGGTTTTTCGTTCAGTTGTCTTGTGATATTTTGAATCAGGCAGGCGGTCTTTGGATCATTCTTGACCAGTTCTAATTTGTCCAATTCTTCCAGGATTTCCGCGAATAAATCCAAATCGGATTGAATATCGGCCTCAAATTTATCTCTTTCTTTAAAATCTTTCAGCTTGTAGCGTTCGTGATTTTTCGGATATTCGCCTCTATTGATTTTTTCTTCATATTCCTGCAACTGTTTTTCGATTTCATCATCATTGGCTTGATATATCCGCTCCAGTAATGCCCGATCGAGAATGTATTCCTGTGTTCTTTTAATGAAATCCTGCGCGGTGCTGGTAATGCGTTGAAAGTTGATGATGCTTTGTTTAAAGGAGCCGAAAGAACTCTCAAAACGTTTGACCAGCATACGCCGCATGAAATCAAACAAGTTGCGCTGTTGGATATATTGCCGATTGCCTTTCTCATCGAGTTTTTCCGTTTTCCCTTCTTTGTATTCAAACGGTCTGTAAATCGCGCCTTTAAAGCGGCCACCATTGTCTATGTCGCCGAAATACTGTTCAATAACTCGGCTGTAAAATGCCAACTGCTCCTTGGTCAATTCATAAAACCATTCCTTCGGATCCGCGCACTTGGAAAGCTGCGTAACTTCGTCTTTATAGCAAGGATTACCTGTGAGATCCAAACGGTTACGGCGGATGGTAACCGGCTCAATTACATTGCGAATTTGTTTTGCCAGGTAATGAGACCGCCGGGTGACATTCTTCATGTCGAATTTCTCTTCGCCGAATAATCCTTCGTAATTGTTTTGCGCTCTCTGACGCTTCTTCTTGTCAATGGAGTTGTGGTATTTTTTGATATACCCCAAACGGTCAAAGATTCCTTTGAAGCCCCGGAACTGATCAAGCAGATTGTTGTCCAATGTTATGGTTGATTGCTTGGGGATAATAAACAAACTGAGGAGGGAAAGAATATCCGCCGGTCTGTTGTTAAAAGGCGTGGCGGTCAGAAGAATGACTGTCTTTTCGCGGCAGATATTTTTCAGCAGGTCGTAGTCCTGCGTATCCTGATTGCGGAAACGATGGGCCTCATCAATAATGACGACTTCAATGTCATCCAGTTTTTTAACCAAATCCAGCGTGTTTTCCAGATCGCCCAGTGAGCGGACTTCCCAATCGTTGAGCTTGAATTGTTCAACATATTTTTTCCAGCCGGAATTTAAATTCTTATCGCCCATGATACCCGGCGGACAAATAACGATGCCTCGCCTGCCCAGTTGCTTGGCTACAGCGCAGGCGATGATTGTTTTGCCCAAACCGACAACATCGGCAATGATGACACCGTTGTAATCGTCAATAATTTTCAGCGCCTGTTTAACCGCATCCAGTTGATACTGATACGGCTTGTAGCCGTTTTTTTCCATGATTGTGATAATCGAATCACCGACCTTCTTCTGGTCAAATGAATCGAGATATGTTTTCAAGATCAGACAGAAAGCTTCAAAAGGAGAAACTTCTTTGGTGATCGTTTCTTTTTCTATGACTTCAATCAGCCTCTTTTTGGTTTCTTCATGTTCGGTGATCCTGACGGCCTGAGTCCAGAGATTATCGAAATATTCTTCCGCGTCTTCAAAACCATAATCGCTAATTTCGACATTAAATTCGTTTTGGGTGGAGAGCCCCGCCTGTGTTAGATTACTGGATCCGGTGATGAACAAGGCATTTTTCCCGACCTGATCCTGCTCCAGCTTGAAAATGTATAACTTGGCATGATTAGGCTCGTATGTTTTGCGGATAATCAGCTTGTCGTTTTTAATCAAGTCAACAAAATAGCGAACCTGCTGATAAAATTCTTCAGTGTCGAAATATTCGGTGTTCAGAGATTTTTTAATGGATTCAAAAAATTTGTAAGTTTTCTCTTCATCCGATGATGGATCGGTTTCGGCGTATTCAATGAGGCAATGATTGAAGCGATCAACATTCAGGCCAACCAGAATTTTTACTGAGACTTCAGGATTCTTTTGAAGGGCGGCATAGAGCTCCCGAATGCCGGAGAAATAAAAAAAGCCGACAAGAAATTTTAACTCCTCGCTTTTGGAAATTAATTCAACAAGCCTCTTTTTAAGATCGCTTTTTTTACTGTTGGTGATGAAATTCGCCATGAGCAGGAGGTGCTCCGTAGTTTATTGTCGCACATCATACAACTTCTTGATTAGATTGCAAGAATAAATCATTTAAATCGCTTGGCGTGTTTCGAGAAAATATTTATACGCAAAAGAGGCGGTTGTTAAAATAAAGTAGCTGTGGTAACAAATCGTCATGTCTGATTTATTCATCATGTAAAAGGATTTTTAATGCAGGATATTGTTAATCGCGTTCACGCTCATATGCCGTATCATCTTCTGCCGAAGCATCTGGATATGATTTTGCAGCGGAAACTTAATCTGGAGATTTATTTTCATCATTGGGTGTTGGAGAAACTGGATAAAACGAAGTGCATTGAACACGCAAAGATTCTGGCCGATGCCGGTTTAAGAACCACTTTTCACGCGCCTTTTATGGATTTACGGCCAGGTGCGCTCGATGAACGAGTCCGCCGGGTAAGCATTGATAGAATCAAGCAGGCGTTCGATCTGGCGTTTTATTTTCATCCACTTAAAATTGTGTGTCACTCGTCCTTCGACGAACGTTACTACGTCTTTGTTGATGATCTGTGGCTGGAGAACAGCATGAAAACATGGACGGAGCTGATTGCTCTTGCCAGGGATGTCCATACCATGATCGCGCTGGAAAATGTTTACGAGAAGAATCCGGGCATTCTGCGCCGTCTGTTTGACGTGCTGTCTTCAGAACACATTTGCTTTTGCTTTGATACCGGTCATTTTAATGCCTTTGCTCATGAACCTTTAAGTGTCTGGTTAAAGGCTCTGGGAAAGTATTTGGGGCATTTGCATTTGCATGACAATCTCGGAAAGCGGGATGAGCATCTGCCGGTCGGAGAAGGCACGTTTCCTTTTGCAGAGCTTTTTGAGACGCTGCGGAAAATGAAAATAAAACCGACTGTCACCCTGGAGGCTCATAATCCGAACAATCTCTGGCAGTCGATGGAGAATATCAGGAGCCTGGGGCTTGTTAAGTATCTGAAATAATCGGATAAATTATTGTTTAGAGGAATACATTGCTCAGATACATCGTAAAAAGAACTTTATTTATGATACCGCTTTTGCTGGGGATTACGGTTATCTGTTTTTTTGTCATGCATCTGGCTCCCGGTTCTCCGACGGATTTGCAGACGGAGATGAATCCGAAAGCTTCAGCGGAGATGAAGGAACGTCTCCGTTCGTTGTATGAACTTGATAAGCCGATTCACGTGCAGTACGCATCCTGGCTGAAAAAAATCAGTCAGGGAGACCTGGGAACATCTTTCGCGACAGACCATCGTCCGGTGGCCGATAAAATCATGGAGAGGCTGCCTGTCACGATTCTGATCAATTTTCTCTCTTTGCTGATCATTATCGCGGTTGCGGTTCCGCTGGGTGTTTTATCGGCTGTGCACAAGGATTCTTTGTTTGACAAGGTGACAACCGTGTTTGTTTTCATCGGCTTCGCCGTGCCTACCTTCTGGCTTGCTTTATTGCTGATGATTTATTTCGGCATTCATTTGAACTGGCTGCCGATTTCCGGATTGCGCTCGCTGAATTACGAATATCTGAGTGCCTTTGACCGGTTGCTTGATCTGGCAAAGCATCTGGTCTTACCGGTTTTCGTTTCCGCTTTTGGAGGTCTGGCCGGTCTCTCCCGTTACATGAGAGCCAACATGCTGGAAGTGATCAGGCAGGATTATATTATGACCGCCCGCGCCAAGGGATTGAGTGAACGTGATGTCATTTACAGGCACGCTTTGCGCAATGCGCTTCTGCCGGCCATTACCATTCTGGGACTTTCCGTTCCCGGTCTGATCGGCGGGAGCGTTATCTTTGAAACGATTTTCGCCATTCCCGGCATGGGACAGCTTTTCTATATGTCGGTGATGGCCAGGGATTATCCGACCATCATGGGGATTTTGTTGATCGGAGCGATTTTAACGCTCGTGGGCAACCTGATTGCCGATGTGTCGTATGCGGTGGCGGATCCACGGATAAGAATATCCTGAGAGACTACAGAAAATGAATGCATGGTCAGCTATGTATAAAAACAAATTGATGTTAACCGGCGGCGGGCTGGTCTTTCTGCTTTTGGTTATTTCCCTTCTCGCGCCGTGGCTGGCGCCTTACGATCCGGGACAGATCGATTTAAATAACGTCCTGGCCGCACCGTCCATGAATCACTGGTTTGGAACGGATCAACTGGGGCGGGATGTTCTTTCCCGGATGATCTGGGGAGCGAGAATTTCCCTCAAAGTCGGTTTTGTGGCCACGGGCTTTGCCATCATTATCGGAACGATGCTGGGAGCCGTTTCCGGATACTACGGCGGCTGGGTTGATTCCATCATTATGCGGTTTGTGGATATTATGCTTTGCTTTCCGACATTTTTTCTGATTCTGGCGGTCATCGCTTTTCTGGAACCTTCCATCTGGAATATCATGATCATCATTGGTTTGACCGGGTGGATGGGTGTGACCAGATTGGTGCGGGCTGATTTTATTTCGCTCAGGGAACGTGATTTTGTGCATGCCGCCAAAGCGATCGGTGCGAGTGATCTGCGGATTATTTTTCTGCATATCCTGCCCAATTCGATGGCTTCGATTCTGGTCGCGGCAACGCTGGGAATTGCCGGAGCGATATTGACCGAATCGGCGTTGAGTTTTCTGGGTATCGGCGTGCAGCCGCCCACCCCGAGCTGGGGCAATATCCTGACGGCCGGCAAGGATAATATTGACATCGCGTGGTGGCTTTCACTTTATCCGGGATTGGCCATTCTGATGACGGTTGTCGGCTATAATCTGCTGGGGGAGGGTATCCGGGATTTGCTGGATCCCCGCTTGAAAAAATAGCCCGTTTCGCCGGGAATTTGTTCATTCTTGATTAAATCGTAAAAATGTAATAGGAAAAAAATCGTTCATTTTACATTAAGGAGAAGAAAGTCATATGTCAAGAAGAGTCAATGCTGAAGCAATCAGCAACGATAAACGCATTCTTTCGCGCAAACTGATGCAGGGTGAAATTTCCGACAAGGATCTGCAGGCCCTTTTAAAAAAACTTCCGGATGTTGCCGATAACGCCGAAGAAGTTTCTCTCAACGAAAATCAGGGCGAAAATAAAACCGAAAGCCAGCCCGAAACCACAAACGAAAACGCCAGTTAAAATCTCATGCTTGTCGATTCTCACGCTCATCTGGAGATGAAAGAATTCGATCCCGACCGCGAAGAGGTCATCAGGCGCGCCGGAAGCGAGGGAGTCGATTTTATCATCACCGTTGGAACCAATCTCAAACTGAGTCTCAAAGCGGTGACGCTTGCCGATCACTATGAAAATATCTACGCGACTGTCGGCGTTCATCCTCATGATGTGGCGAAAATCAATAATCACACGCTGGACGCGCTGAAAGATCTGATTATAAAACATAAAAAAATCGTCGCCTACGGTGAGATCGGTCTGGATTTTTTCCGAAACATTTCTCCGCAGGAGCAGCAACTGGAATTATTCGGCCGACAACTGGAACTGGCCGGCGAGCTTAATCTTCCGGTGGTCATTCACGATCGGGAAGCGCACCGGCAGACGCTGGAAACCGTTCAGGCGTCAGGGGTGCGACGGGGTGTGTTTCACTGTTTTTCCGGCGATTACGCAATGGCTAAAAAATGCATCGATCTGGGATTTTATATTTCCATTCCCGGCGTCGTGACGTATGACAAATCAAAGACGCTTCAGGATGTGGCGGCGCGTGTCCCGCTTTCTTCACTGCTGATGGAAACCGACGCGCCTTATCTTGCGCCGGTTCCGCATCGTGGCAAAAGAAACGAACCTTCTTATATTATGCACACGGCTAAAAAGGTTGCACAGATCAGAGGAGTGCCGTTGGAAGAGGTCGCCAGACAGACATCCGTCAATACGTTGAATCTTTTCGGCATCCAATCTTCTGGCAACGCGAGTTCGTAAGGTTTTCGAAGAGCTTTCCCATGAAAAAAAATAAATTGAAAGCGGTGGTTCTGTTGAGCGGTGGTGTTGATTCTGCGACAACGCTGGCGATTGCCCGACAAATGGAATTTGAAATTTACGCGTTGAGTTTTCGCTATGGACAGAGACACGCCGTTGAACTGAAGGCGGCAAAACGAATTGCCGAAATGAATCATGTTGCCCGGCATCTGATCGTGAATGTTGATTTGCGGAAGATCGGCGGTTCCGCTTTGACGGCTGATATTGAAGTCCCCAAAAATAGAAAAGAGACAACAATGAAAAAAAATATACCGGTAACGTATGTGCCGGCGCGCAACACGATATTTTTGTCTTACGCTCTGGCCTGGGCGGAAGTCATCGGAGCGAATGATATTTTTATCGGCGTGAATGTCCTGGATTACAGCGGTTATCCGGATTGCCGTCCGGAATATATTGACGCTTATCAAAAGATGGCCAATCTGGCCACCAAAGCCGGTGTTGAAAACAAACGAAAACTAAAAATTCACACACCGCTCATCAAGATGAGTAAAGCACAAATTGTACGGAAAGGTCTGGAACTGGGCGTGGATTACAGTCTCACCCACAGTTGCTATGATCCGTCACCTTCCGGAAAAGCCTGCGGTGAATGCGATTCCTGTCTTTTGCGTCTGAAGGGTTTTAAAGACGCCGGTGTCAGCGACCCTGTGAAATATTTGAAGTAAGGATTTATTCTTGAGTTACTTCATCAAGGAAATATTTTATTCCATTCAAGGGGAGGGTTTTTATACCGGACGTCCGGCGGTTTTCTGCCGTTTTGCCGGATGTAATTTATGGTCGGGAAAAGAAGCGGATCGCGATAAGGCGATTTGTAAATTTTGTGATACCGATTTTGTCGGATGTGAAGGGGAAGAGGGTGGAGAATTCAAAACGGCCATGGATTTGGCGGACCGGATAGCAAAATTATGGCCGCAGAAAAATAAAAATTTCGTCCGTCCGTTTGTTGTCTGCACGGGCGGAGAACCGCTGCTGCAAATGGATGTCGGGCTGATTTCAGCGCTGCATGAAAAGGGATTTGAAATAGCGGTGGAAACGAACGGAACGATTTTACCACCGGCCGGCGTTGACTGGATTTGCGTCAGCCCCAAGGCGAATGCCGAACTGTTACTGAGCTCGGGAAACGAGCTCAAGCTGGTTTTTCCCCAGGAAGCAACCGGACCGGAAAAATACGCGATGATGGACTTTCAGCATTTTTTTCTGCAGCCGATGGATTCGCCTGATTCTGAAAAAAATACGAGGCTCACGCTGGAATATGTCAAGTGCCATCCGCAGTGGCGTCTGAGTTTACAGGTACATAAAATATTAAAAATAAAATAAGGAACCCAGATGGAAATTTTCAAAGTCTTTAAATTCGACGCAGCGCATCGCCTGCCCTGTGTCGGTACGCAGCACAAGTGCTCTGAAATTCACGGCCATTCCTTCCGGATAGAAATTCATATCAGTGGACCGGTTGATCCCCGTTTCGGTTGGGTGATCGATTTTGCCGATATTCATCAGGCGGTTGAACCGCTGCTTGAACAACTGGATCATAAATATTTAAATGATGTGGAGGGGCTGAATAATCCGACATCGGAAAATATCGCGAGATGGATCTGGGAGCGTCTTTGTATTCCATTACCGCAATTGAGCAAGATTGTCGTGCAGGAAAGTCCCGAATCCGGTTGTATCTATCAGGGTGAAAAATAATATTTGCCGGTAAAAATCCTGTTCAATTTCCAAATCATAATTTTACCCCTTTTCAGTTGAAAAATAGACTCTTCAATGATATTTGCCTATGACATCAGGTAACTGAAGATGGATCAAAAAACGATACAGAAAATAAAAAGCGATCAGCAGGATAACATCCTGGAGGAACTCCGGCGGGAAAAAGCGGCGGTACTGACCCGCGCGAGTTGGGCTGTAGAAGACGTGCTGGAAAAGATGATTCGCATCGAGAGGCAAATCGAATCCAAAATTTCTTTTTTGGCTTCCCGGTACGGTCAGGATGAATCCTGCGCAGCCTTGAAACAGAGAAGAATGATTTTTGAAGAAATCAACAGTCACGTTGAAGAATACAATCGGATTCGCCAAAAAGCCGAACTGCAATTTTATTATCTGATTGTGACGCGCGAAGCTTTAGGTTTGCGTCGTCATGAAATGGTTCAGAAAATGTACCGTATTCCTGAAAAAAAGAAAAAATACGAGCTGGAAAATGGATAGATACAGAAAACCCCGGCTGCGGATGGTGGAATCGCAGATTAAAGCGCGCGGAATCAAGGATGAGCGTGTTTTGATGGCTATGGAAACGATTCCCCGCCATCTTTTTGTCGATGAAGGATTGATGGAGCAGGCTTACAGTGACAGTCCTCTGCCCATCGGCGAGCATCAAACCATCTCCCAGCCTTACATCGTGGCATTAATGACAGAAGCTCTGGAATTAAAGGGAAGGGAAAGAGTCCTGGAGATTGGTACCGGTTCCGGTTATCAAACGGCCATTCTCGCTTCTCTGGCTGATCGGGTTTTTTCCGTGGAACGCATTGCTTCTCTGGCAACCGGCGCGCGTAAGATTCTTGACAAGCTTAATTTTTATAACGTGGCCATCCGGGTCGGTGATGGTTCGTACGGCTGGAGTGACGAAGCGCCCTTCGACGCTATTATTACAACGGCGGCGGCACCGGATATTCCTCAATATTTGCTGGAACAGTTGATACCCGGCGGAAGAATGGTGGTTCCGGCCGGTGGCCGCGAAGTACAGACACTCTATAAGTTAACGCGATCCAAGGACAATCCTCAGGAAATTATCAAAGAAGATTTGGGCGGTTGCCGTTTTGTCAGTCTGATCGGGGAGAGCGGATGGAAAAAATAAAGGTTTTATTGATCATCTTGATCGTTCCCTTCGTTTTTGCCTGTTTTCAATCTCAAACACATAGAGAGACTTCAAAAGGCGTCTATCATCTGGTCAAAAAAGGTGAAAACATAGAGGGCATTGCCAGAGCCTACGGTGTTCCGGCGCAGCAATTAAGCCGGATCAATAATATCAAAGCTGATAATCCTGTTCAAGAAGGATCGGTCATCTTTATTCCATCGGCAAACAGGGTGGAAAATAAAGTAATGAAAGATACCGCAGACAAGACCCCCGCCGCGAAAGCAGAAGTCAGCAAAAGCATATCCGAAACAGAATTTAAGAAAAGCAGTCCTGCAGCTGTTAAGGAAAAGACAGCCCGGAAGGAAGAAAAAGAAGGTAAACCTTTGGTTGAAGTTACGGATCTGCAGATTGCCGGACAGAAAAAAACATCCATTGATGTGACCAAAAATTCTGAACCCAAAAAATCAAAAATAGTCATTATCGCGGAACCAGAAGAAAAAACCGCTAAGAATACCATAAAGCCTTATGGCAGGGAGATAGTTCCAGATCAGAAAAATATAGCGGGTAGAGAAGCTGCGTCAGAGACCGTCGCTGACAAAAAGATTGCGGAAGAGAAAATTATACCACCATTCCCGGCAGCGGAGCCCGGGGAAAAAATCACATCAGGGAAAAATAAATTTATCTGGCCGGTGCGGGGTAAAGTCAAGGCTCATTTCGGTCAACAGCCCAACAAGACTTTTCATAACTGGATTAAAATTGCCTCCAAAGCGGGCGTGAAAGTGAAAGCGGCAGAGTCCGGTACGGTTATTTTTTCTTCCCAGCTAAAAAATTACGGTGAAACCATTATTATCCGTCACACAAATAATTTTGCCACGGTCTATACGCATCTGAAAAAGCGGAATGTTAAAATCGATAAGAACGTGAAAAAAGGGGAAGCGATAGCCGTTTTGGGAGAAAAAGATGATGACGGCGAAGTGTATATGAACTTTGAAATTCGCCGTCAGGGTAAGGCTCGCGATCCCCTGCTTTTCCTGCCGTAGTATATTTTGCACTTGCCTGAAAAAAAATCATTAATATATTAATCTCACTTTTACGCAAAGGGGATCATATGAATCATTATTTCGAACAGGGACCGATTCGTCCGCCGAGCGAGGCGACCAGCCTTCTGCTTCGTGTGTCCCGAAATTGTCCGTGGAACAAGTGTGCTTTTTGTCACACCTATCGGGGAACGAAGTTTGAGCTGAGGAGCGTGGAAGAGGTCAAAAAAGATATTCAGGCCATGAAAGATATTGCCGATGAAATTGTCAGTCTTTCCTGGAAACTGGGCAAGGGAGGGCAGGTCAATCGAGATCTATTAAGACACATTTATAACAGTGACGATTATTATAATGACCATATATACTCTGTTGCCTCCTGGCTTTACTTCGGTGGTGAAAATGTTTTTTTGCAGGATGCCAATTCGTTGATTTTAAAGACGGCCGATTTATTGTCCATTCTCAATTTCCTGAAAGAGACGTTTCCGAATGTGAAAAGAATTACTTCTTATTGCCGTTCGCATACAGCGGCGAGAAAAACCGTTGATGAGTTGAAATTATTAAAAGATGCCGGCCTTTCCCGGATTCATATCGGAATGGAAAGCGGCAGCGATGATGTTTTATCGCTGATTCACAAGGGCGTGACTGCTGCCGATCATATCAAAGCCGGTCGGAATATCAGACAGGCAGGCATAGAGCTCAGTGAATATGTGATGCCCGGATTGGGCGGAAAACAATGGACACGAGAACATGCGCTGGAAACAGCGAAGGTCATCAATTCCATCAATCCTGATTTTGTCCGTCTGCGCACGTTGCATGTTGTGCCGGGCACCGGTCTGGATGAGTTGATGAAGCAGGGCGGATTCCAACCGCTCGGTGATGAAGATGTTCTCAGAGAAATTAATTTATTCATCGAGCATCTTGAGGTTCAGAGCACCTATCTGGCCAGTGATCATATTTTAAATCTGCTGGAAGAGCTGGAAGGGAAATTCCCTGAAGATAAAAATAAAATTTTATCACGCATCAAAAAATATTTTGAGCTTTCCGATATGGACAGGCAGATTTTCCGCCTGGGACGACGCACCGGCGCGTATCGAAAACTGGACGATCTTGGGGATAAAGAAACCTATTGGCGATTGAAATCGGTCATCGATCATTACAGTGCCAAGGGCGGAAATTTGGAGGAAGATATCATTAAAACAATGAATCAATACATATAAATAATCATTATTTTTGTTTAAATTATGTTTCGCCTTTTTTATTTTACCGGTTGGAAAATAATCTATTGACACTTAAATTCTTTCTGCTTATACTTCCGCCGTCAAAAAGCAATTTTTTATCAAATATTCAGATAACCGGCGGCTTGAAACACATCTGCTGTTGATCTTGGACAAATTATTTGAAGCTCTTTAACCGGCTTTAATATTTTTGCCGATTTTCTATGCGGAAAAATAACAGGCCCCCTTGCCTTACCAAAGGCTGTGAAGAATAGGCGACCGGTATTATTTGATGACTTGATAAATGACTGCACACTTTTGATGAAAAAGAAAAAAACAATAAATTAGAGGAGGCTATACAATGCGTGAATGTGTCATTATTGATGGTGTAAGGTCGCCGAATTCCCGGGCGCACAATGAAAAAGGTTGGTTCAGAGCTTTAAGACCCGATGAAGTCCTGACCAAAGTTTATGATGGATTATTTGCACGTAACCCGAAAGTGAAACCCGAAGATATCGAATCCGTGTTTGTCGGTTGCGCCAACATCACCGGCATGCAGAATGATATCGGCCGTCTGGCCTGGCTGGCCGGTGGCTTTCCGGAATCCGTTCCCACCAACACGCTAACCATGCAGTGTCCTTCCGGTATGGCCGCCACGCAGCACGCCGCCCGCGCCATTATGTGCGGCGAAGGCGACACCTACATTGCCGCCGGTGTGGAAGACATGCAGAAAGTTTTCATGGCCATGCACATGGATTTTCCTCCGCGTCTGGCCAACCGCTACAATATTCTTGACCTGCCCATGGGCAACACTGCAGAAAAGGTTGCGGAAGTTTATAAAGTCAGCCGGACAGACATGGAAAACATGGCTTTCTGGAGCAATAAAAAAGCCTTTGAAGCCACCCAGGCCGGAAAATTCAAGGGTGAAATCATCCCGATGGAAGGATTAAAGGATGACGGAACTCCCTTTATGGTTGATACGGACCAGTGGATTCGTGGCGATGTCTCGATGGAACAGATGGCAACCATGAAAACGCCTTTCAAGGCGGATGGAGTTGTCACAGCGGCAACGTCTTCACCCCTGACCATCGGCGCCGCAGCGCTTCTGCTGATGGAACGCTCCAAAGCCGACAAACTGGGACTTTCCTACAGCATTAAATATGAAGCCGGCGCTTTAGCCGGTTGCGATCCCACGATTATGGGCATTGGCCCCATTCCCGCTGTCCAGAGACTTCTGGCACGTACAGGCAAGAAAGTCAGCGATATCGGTGTTTGGGAATTCAATGAAGCTTTCGCCAGCCAGGCCCTGGCCTGCGTGAGAGAACTGGGCATCGCTCAGAACGCTCCTTTTGATAACGTCAATATTTGGGGCGGCGCTCTGGCGCTTGGTCATCCGTTGGGACAAAGTGGATGCCGCATTCTGGTTACCCTGCACAGCATCATGAAGAATGAATTGAAAGATGCCCAATACGGCGTGGCTTCTCTGTGCGGCGCATTCGGCAATGCCGGAGCCACCATGTTAAGCAGAGTGAAATAATTCACTGTCAGATTTATAAATTCATAAGGGAGTTCTTTTCCGGAAAGAGCTCCCTTTATTTTTGGTTTAGATGAGTGGTTAACTGATTTTTCTCAGGCTATAACCTTATAACTTGCCCGAAAGAAACAAATCCGCATCCCGCGCCGTTTCATCCGGTAATTCCTCCATCGGAGTATGACCGGCGCCATCATACTGAATAAATTTTGCTGTTGGCAGCTCCTGTTTCCAATTTTCAAAATACCGGAACGGAATCCAAATATCTTTGGTGCCCCACATCACCAGCGTTGGCGGCTTCAGATCTTTTATTCCGGCGGCAAGATTCTTATCTTTGCTCTGTTTTCTGAATTCCGTAAAAACATCAACATAGGATTCTTTGTTGCCTTCCCTCATGGCCAGTTCAAAATAGCGGTCTTTGAGTTCCTGGGTTATTTTTGATTTATCTCCATAAACCTCATTGACAGCCCGATCAATAAAGAATCTTGGCATCATATACCAGGCAAAAGGTCTGATAACGGGATTGCTGGCAAATGCGATGATACCCGGAAGGGGCTGTGGAAATCCCACGGAGTCTATCAGGATAAGCTTCTCCACTTTTTCGGGATTTTTTAGGGCAAATTTCCAAGCTATGTAACCACCGAGAGAGTTACCCGCAATAGAGAATTTCTCCAATTTTTTTTCGGCTATCAGTTCTTCGAAAAGTTTTACAGCATTATCAATATTGTAAAAGGAACGATCAGGAGCCGGTCCTGTGAGCCCGAATCCGGGAATATCCAGTCTGATGATGCGATAATGTCCTTTCAGTCGTTGAACCCATCCATCCCAGGTGTGCAGGGACGAGCACACGCCGTGCAGCAAAATCAGGACAGGTCCCTGTCCCTCGTCTTTATAGTGAATGTTCATATCGTTGATCTGGATGATTTTAGACTCGGTGTCTGCGTATTTCATTTTCAATCTTTCCATCGGAATGGTTGTCATTCCCAGGTGAGTACACCCCATGGTCGCAGCGATCATACAGACTGATATGATTAATATGAACCTTTTCCTATTCATCATTACCGGCGCTCCTCGAAATTATTTTTTGAACTGCATCGGATGTTATATTGATGCAGGACTATAAATTTTCCACATCCGTATGTCAATGAGATATTAAAAATGAGACATGAAATCATTGTGACAATAACACTGAAAAAATTGTCATCAGACATGCAAATAATAATGAAAAATCTATTGTCAAAACGGATATGATGATTTATATTAGAGTCAAACATCCAAACTAATTTTAATGGAAAGGAGAATAGTAATGAAGACATATGCCATTAAGTATTTGGAACTGGCGGAAAAACACGCGGAAAAAATTGCGGCAAGATGGGCAAAGGATGTTAAGAGCAATGTAAGGACACCAACGTATAAAAATTTGAAAGAAGATGATATTGTTTATCAGTGTGTCAGATTTTATCGAAATTTCAGTAAGATGTTTCTGGATGAAAAAATTACGGATGACGTGTTAAGATATTTTCGCAGTTATGCTCAGGAAAGTTACAAGATGGGAATTCCGGCAAAGGAAACCATTTATGCGCTGATCCTGATGCGCAGGCATATCTGGCTGTACGCTGAATTTCAGGCTATCTTCACTTCCGGTATTGATCAAAGACAGGCTCTTGATACTCTCGGAAGGACTATTCTTCTGTTCGACTACGCTGCTTATGAGGTAACCAAAGAATACCAGGACCTTATGAAACAGGGGAAACAGTAAAATTATTGTCAATCAATAGTATTAATGCCGGACTTAATCTCAGAGAAAGGAGAAAATTCTTATGGTAGATTCGATTAAATTGCTGGACGTGACTGAACAAAACGCTGAGGAAATCGCCGCACATTGGGCGGATGATGTTCAAAAAAATAAAAGAACAACACATTATCAAAATATAACAAAAGAAAAATTAATGGTTTACGCAATTGATTTTTACAGGAATTTACGAAAATTGCTGGTGCCTGATAACCGTGTTGAATTTACACAGGAATACTTCCGGAAATACGCGAAAAAATGTCATGAAATCGGACTGCCTTTGCAGGAATCGATTTATGGACTTATTTTAATGAGACGTCATATGTGGCTGTATGCTGATTTTCAGGCTATTTTTATTGATGCCCTGGAACACAATCAGGCCATTGACAGTATTATGCGCATCATGCTCATGATGGACTACGCTGTCTATGAAATTACACAGTACTACCTTGAAACGGCACAGTAGAATAAAAAATATCACATAAAAGGAACTTAAAAAAATCCCCGGATTAATGATCATCATGCGGGGATTTTTTTTATTTATAATGAATTTCCAGCCGGTTGATTTACAGGGTCTGAATATGCGCATATATTCAATATTATAAGATGTTTTTCGACAAGTATAAAAATCAGCAAATAAAACACTCAAATCCCATTTAATATGTTGACAGAGTGAATTTTGGGATGTATAAGACTCCAAAATGACTTTCAGTCAAGAAGGTTTGTGACAAAATACTGCATTAAGATTAATGTCGATTTTTTCCGGAAACGCAGTAGAAATTTTAAGAAAAGTGCAAGAGTGGTCGCTCAGTTTGAACGAGCAAAAAATATCATAAACTAAAGATTAAGGAGGAGTATATGGCGAGTCTATGGATTGATTTAAGGGATATCAAATTCCAGTTGTTTGAAGTCTTAAAGATTGAAGAAACATTACTGGGCAAAGGCCGTTACAAGGATTATGATGCGGATACGTGCAAAATGGTTCTGGATCAGGCGGCAAAGTTTTCGGAGTTGGAGCTTGCTCCCACTTATCCTGATGAAGTACATCGTAAACCGGTTGAAGCAACATTCGATAAAGGAAAAGTAACAACACCTGAATCTTACAAGAGACTTTGGAAACTTTATTGTGAGGCCGGTTACATGGCCACGGCTGATCAGCCCGAAGTCGGTGGTCAGGGATTCCCCGCCGTTATCGCTGCAGCCTGCGCAAACATGTTTCTTTCCTGCAATCAGGCGTTCATTATGTATCCCGGTCTTTCCCACGGTGCGGCAAGATTGATGGAGGATTTCTTCAAACATCCGTTGCGCGACATCCTTCTGGAAAAAATGTACTCCGGCGAATGGGCGGGAACCATGTGTCTGACTGAACCGGGAGCCGGTTCCGACGTCGGTCTTTTAAAAACGACCGCCAAGAAGAATGCCGACGGCACCTACTCCATCGTAGGCACCAAGAGCTTCATTTCCGCCGGTGATCATGATCTGACCCCGAACATTATTCATCCTGTTCTGGCCAGAATCGAAGGTGACCCTCCCGGAACCAAGGGTATTTCCATTTTCATGGTTCCCAAGATCAGATTCAACGAGAAGGGTGAATTGCTGGAACCCAACGACGTGCAGTGCGGCAATATCGAAAGCAAGATGGGTATCCACGGCAACGCGACCTGTACACTGAATTTCGGCACCGACAACAAGTGCATCGGTTATCTGATGGGCGAAGAGCGTGAAGGTATGCCGATCATGTTCCACATGATGAATGAAGAACGTCAGGGCGTCGGCATGATGGGCGCGTCACTTGCGGGTGCGGCTTATCTCCATGCCCTTGATTATGCCAAGCAGCGCGTTCAGGGCGCGAATGTCATCGAAATGGCTATGAAGGTTGAAAATCCAAAACCGGTTACGATTATTAATCATCCGGACGTACGCAGAATGCTGCTCAAGCAAAAAGCTATCGCAGAAGGCTGCCGTCTGCTTTGCTTCTTCTGTTACTTCTGTATGGATAATGAATTCAACGCCATGATCGATAAGAATGAAGAACAGCAGGCTTACTGGCATGGTTTTATCGAACTGCTGACACCCATTGTCAAAGCGTACAGCACAGACATGGGTATGGAAGCCTGTCAGCTGGCCGTACAGACCTACGGCGGTTATGGTTTCTGCCGTGAGTATCCGGTTGAACAGATGATGAGAGATCAGAAGATCAATCAGATCTACGAAGGAACAAACGGTATTCAGGCTCTTGACCTTCTGGGTCGTAAACTGGGCATGAAGAAAGGCCTTTATTTCATGAACCTGATGGCCATGATCAATGAAACCATTGCAGAAGGCAAGAAGGTTGAAGCTTTGAAGAAAGAAACGGAAACCGTCGAAAAAGCTTTGAATGCGTGCGCAGAAACATCGATGGCTTTCGCCAAGATGATCAAGACCACGCCTTACGTTCCCCTGATTGGTGCCTGTGATTTCCTGACCTGCATGGGCGATGTCATTGTCGGCTGGCTGCAGCTCAAACAAGCACTGGTCGCTGTTCCGAAGTTCTTCGCAGCGGAAACCAGTGAACAGGACAAAGCCTTCTATCGCGGTAAGATTGAAGCGGCCAGATTCTTTATCGGTCGCATTACCGATATGGTTCCTGCCAAATTGGAAAACCTGAAGAAGGATGAACAGAGTTGTATGAATATTCCTGAGGAATCGTTTGCAGTCTAAGAACGGTTTATTTGGATAGTAACTTTTTAAAGGCGGGGAGGGTGAAAACTTCCCGCCTTTTTAGTGACACTCGCTAAGCGCGAATGTAATGAAGCGCGAAGCGTAAGTGGAACTATCCCCGAAGCGCAGCAGAGTGGGATTGTCCTCTTGACCCGCCTTTTAAATTGTGTCAGAAGAATTCATGGGCAGAAGAAAGCAGAAGACGCAATTACAATCGATAGGCGATGTGTTATTTCCTCTTTTAAAAAAAAGAGGAATGGCCTCCAGAATTGAAGACAATGCCATTCGCAAACTATGGCCCAAAGCTGTTGGTCCTAAAATCGCCGCTCAAACCAAGCCGGACTCCTTGCGAAACGGAACATTATTTGTCAAAACGGTTTCTTCGGTTTGGGTGCAGCAGCTTCATTTCATGAGAGAAGAAATTCTGACTAAGATCAATAATCTTTTGACAAAACCCGTGATCAAGGAAATCCGTTTTGTGGTAGGGTACGATCAGGTTCAGGGAAAAAATAAGGAACACGAGTCTGTATTTAAAAAAACCGTTTTAAAAAAGAGAGATCGGGAAATGATAGCCGAATGCACGGATGCCTTAACCGATCGGGAATTAGCCTCTGTCTTAAAAAAAGTTATGCAGTTGGAAATCAGCCGGCGCCGTCAATGGGAAAACGGGAAAGATCATTGAAGATAGCGGACATTTCTTTGGAATAGATTTTTTCATCTTTATAAATAAAAAGCGGAGGTTCAATCTGCAACTGCTCGCGCCCGTTTTTTTTACCTTCTACCAAAGCAAAAACAGCATCAGAATACATATTGGAAAAGACGAGCTTCATTCTTTTCGGTTCAATACCGGTGGATCGGAAAAGATAAATCATTTCCACCAGTCTTTTTGCCGGGTAAATCGTAAAAACATTGCCTGTTGGTTTGAGCAGATATTTTGCGGCATTTAGAAAATCTTTCAGAGAACCTTTTATTTCGTGACGGGCAATGGCTCTTTCTTCATGAGGATTGATCCGTCCGGAGTTTAACTTTCGGTAGGGAGGATTAAAAATCACCGAGTCAAAGGTGTGTTCCTGAAAGATATTTTTTACGCTATGCGCGTTACCTTGAATGATCTCGACCCGGCTATCCAGGTTATTGATTCGTGCGTTCTTCCGGGCCAGCACAGAAAGGTTATCCTGGATTTCCAAACCGGCACCATTGGTGCCCGGGAAACGTCTCGCCAGAATAAGAAGAATCACACCGCTGCCACAACCGATATCGATAAAAGTTGCGCGCTGTTTCAACGAAGCAAAATGGGCAAGCAGAATGGAATCCAGGGAAAAACGATACCCTTTTTTGTTCTGAAAAATTCTTAATCCGCCGTTAAGAATTTCGTCGAGCGTTTCATCATCCATTTTTCAGATCGACAACACCTTTTAATCCAGGCGATGAGTGAAGAGACCGCTGCGCAACTTCGGTTCGAACCATGTGGATTTCGGAGGCATAATGGCTCCCGCGTCGGCTACTTTGATGATCTGTTCCATACTGGTTGGATAGAGCGCAAAAGCCACGGCAAACCCGTCCTGGTTGACGAGCTTTTCCAGTTCATCCATCCCTCTGATGCCGCCTATGAACTTGATGCGATCATCCACGCGCGGATCTTGAATGTTCAGAACCGGATAAAGCAGATGTTCCTGCAAGATGGCCGCGTCGAGACTGGCAACAGGATCGTTCGCGTTATACACCCCTTCTTTAATGGTTAATTTATACCATTGACCGCCCAGATACATGCCGAAATCATGAAACTGTTGCGGTGATCTTGCCGTAAAGTTTTTCCTGACTGTAAACTTCAAGCTGATCTTTTCAATAAATTGCTCCGGGGTCAGACCGTTCAAATCTTTCACCGCCCGGTTGTAATCCATCACTTTCAGTTGTGTGTGCGGAAAAAAGACAGCCAGCACTGATTCGTATTCATTAGAGGATGGTTGAGAGCTATTTTGGGATCTTCTGTTTCTGGCAATGGTTGTCGCTGCGGCTGCCCGGTGATGGCCGTCGGCGATATACAGGGCATCCACGGCAAGAAATTCTTTCTTGATTTCTTCTATGTGTCGGGTGTCGGCTACAACCCAGACGGTGTGTTTCACCCCGTCTTCGGCCGTGAAATCATATTCCGGGACGCCGGAAGATATTTGATCGACAATCCTGTTTAAGCCCTGGCATTCGCGATAACTGATAAAGACCGGGCCGGTTTGAGCATTGACCGTATCCACGTGCTTGATGCGATCTTCTTCCTTGTCCTTTCTGGTCAATTCATGCTTTTTGATTTTTCCGGCATCGTACTCAGCAGCGCTCATCAGGCCGACGATTCCGGTTTGTACCTGCGACCCCATTTGCTGTCTGTAAATATAAAAACATGGTGATTCATCCTGGATCAGGATTCCTTTTACCCGCATATCAATAAAATTACGTTTGGCCGTCTGATAAATCAGATCGTCATTGCTTTTGGTGTTGTCGGGAACATCAATTTCCGATTTTTCCACGTGCATAAAACTCAAAGGATTGCCGGCAACCGCTTTTTGTCCTTCTTCCCGGGTCATGACATCATAAGGAAGAGCTGCCACCTGAGCGACAAATTTTTTATCCGGCCGTACCGCCTTAAAAGGTAAAACTAATGCCATAAATCTTTCTCCTGCTTTTCAATATTTTCTTGCGGAACTGATAACATACTGTCATAATCTATACAATATAAAATTCATGCAAAACGGAGATGGCATGGAGAATACTCTGGTTTTCATTCACGGTCTGGAAAGTACGGCGCAAGGCGCCAAGGGGCAGTATTTCGCTCAACATTTTCCTGAAATGATTATTGAGGATTACGTTGGGGATTTTGCTTCACGCATGAAAAAATTGCGCGATCTTCTTGCGGAGAAAAACAACTTAATCATTGTAGGATCCAGCTACGGCGGACTCATGGCTGTTCAATATGCCATGGAAAATGAAAACAGGATTAAGAAGTTGATCTTGCTTGCGCCGGCTTTAAATCTTCCCGAATTCAATTCATTTGAAAAAAAGCAATTGCATATTCCCGTCATTGTTTATCACGGCACAAACGACGATGTGGTCAATCCGCAAATTGTCAAGGAAGTTGCCATCGAATATTTCAATCATCTTGAGCATCATTTTGTGGAAGACGACCATCCCCTGCGTGAAACGTTTTCCACGCTGAACTGGCAAAAACTGCTCACGTCCGAGTGATCAGCAAGGTACAAATACCTTGACAATATTTTTCTGTTATCCTAGTCTTTCGCAAATCTTAATGGATTAAAAAATATGTTTTCCAAGAAAATCGTTATTCGCTATACTCCCGACACGGTACAACAACCGGTGATTTATCAACTGGTTAAACAATATAACCTCGTGTTTAATATTTTGAAGGCGAGAATTTTCCCCCGCCGTGAAGGTGTTATTGTTCTCGAGTTAAGCGGAACAAAAGATAATTTTGATCACGGCATCCGTTTCTTGAAAGAAATGGGGCTGAAGGTTGAGCCCCTGTCCAAGAGCGTCAGTCAGAACTCCGATAAGTGCGTTCACTGCGGCGCCTGCACCGCTTTTTGCCCGACAGGAGCGTTGTCTTTTGAAAAGGAATCACACAAAGTGATCTTTGATCCGGAAAAATGCAACGGTTGCGAACTGTGTGTTTCAGCCTGTCCCGTTCGTGCTATGGAGATTGATCTTTTATAACCTTTTTTTTAAGTTTCAGCATCTGAGTAGAACAGCAATCACTTTTTCTTAAATTCTCTTTCTACCTCTTTTCTTGATGATTCAAGCATCTTACCAACATCTTTGGGGGCGGTTTTTGTTTTTCTGTATAAATCCTTGCCGTCTTCCACAAAGCTCTTGCTTTTGTCTTTGATTTGATTGATACTTGATTTCATGATTTTAACGGATTCCTGAGGCTTAGGTATGTTTGTCGGATCCTTTAAGTAGAAATAACTGTAAGCAACTACAGTGAGAATCAGTAAACCAAGTAATAGTTTGAGTGCGCTTTTAACAATAAAAATCAATATGAAAAGAATAATGATGCTGGCACCTATTACGAGAGCTGTCGGATGAGACGACAAATAGCCGGTGATTGCTTCCATTGTTCGATCTCCTTTGTTTAAACTATGTGAAATTTTATCATATTTTTTTTTATTTTACAGTGAAAATCTTACAGGAATCAATAGCTTTATGATTTCATTCAATATATCTTATTCATTAAAAGTTCAGTCGCCGATATCCAGTTCCTTGTTATTTTGAGTAATTTGTGAGCAAAAATACAACATAGAAAACACATACAATTTCAAAACAATGTTTTTTGAAAGTATTTTATGAATGAAAACCGATTCCATGATCTGAATAACCTGGAAGAAAAATTGGGGTATGTCTTCCGGGATAAAAGCCTTCTTTCGACGGCGCTGACTCATCGTTCTTATACCAATGAGCATCACCAACTTGCCTTGTCCGATAATGAAAGGATGGAATTCCTGGGCGACAGCGTTTTGGGGCTTTGCGTGAGTGATTTTCTTATTAAAAAATATGCCGCTTATCCAGAGGGCGATCTGACTAAAATACGCGCTATGCTGGTTGGCGAAAAAAATCTTGCGCAGCTTGCCACAGATTTACGCATTGGCGATTTTCTTTTAATCGGTCACGGCGAAGAGACTTCCGGAAGCCGTCACAAAGAATCGTTTCTGGCGAACGCTCTGGAAGCGGTTATTGCCGCTGTGTATCTTGATTCTGATTTTAACAGGGTCAAGGAGATGATCACGAATTTGATTGACCCTCTGATCCAGAACAATAATCTGTCCTCCGCGGATTATTTTGATTATAAAACAGCCCTTCAGGAACTCTGCCAGAAACGATATAAAACCGTCCCCGCCTATATTGTCGTTGACTCAAAAGGTCCGGAACATGCTAAAATATTTGAGGTAAAAGTAGCTGTCGTCAATAAATTGACGGAATACGGAAGCGGCAGAAGTAAGAAAGAGGCTGAAAAACAGGCGGCGAAAAAAGCCTGGGAAATGCTGCAGAATGAAAAAGATTAATTCCGAATCTGAAAGCAGCGGTCATTTCGTCATTCCTGTTTTCATTATGAATAGCGGTTGTCCGCATCGCTGTACCTTTTGCAATCAAGCCATCACGGCCGGAAATTATCCCCATGAAATAAACAGAGATTATTTTGATGCGGCGGTTAACACTTATCTTTCCTGGAACCAAGACAGATCCAAAAAAGCGGAGATTGCCTTTTACGGCGGCAACTTTACAGGCGTTGAACCCGCTTATCAGGAAAAGCTCCTGACCTGGGCGTCTGCCTATGTCGAAAAGAAACTGGTGCATGCCATCAGAATTTCGACGAGACCGGATTATATTTCAGAAAGCAAATTGCTGTTACTGAAGCAATACAGAGTCAATACAGTGGAAATAGGAGCGCAATCATTTGTTGACGCCGTGTTGGAACAGTCTCAAAGGGGGCATAGTTCCGAAGATATAGAAAAGTCTATCGACGTTTTAAAGCAAAACGGATTCCGGACGGGCCTGCATCTCATGGTCGGTCTGCCCGGTGATACAAAGGAAGGATTCCTCTATTCGGTGGATCAAACGATCAAGCTGCAACCTGATACGGTGAGAATTCATCCGGTCCTGGTTTTCCGCGATACGGTACTGGCCGAAGAATTCAAACGGGGGATGTACCAACCTCTGGAACTGACAGAAGCTGTTGCGTTATGTGCCTTGGCCTGGGCAAAGTTATCCGGATCCGGCATACGGATCATCAGAATGGGCTTGCAGGTGACGCCGGAAATGGAAAAAGCCGGCGCAATACTGGCCGGTCCGGTTCATCCGGCATTCGGAAGCCTTGTACTTTCGACGGTTTACTATCATCATACTGTCAAACTTTTAAAAGATCTTTCTCATCACACCAAAGAGATTCGATTTCAATTGTCACAGCGTGATATGTCCAGCTTCCGTGGCTTAAACAATGCCAATATCATGGCGATAAAAAAGCTTTACCCGCACATTCATTTAATTATAGAATCAGACTCAGAAAAAACGCGTGGCGAAATATCCGTTCAGACCGATACCGGAGAATGGATGAATCTGAAAATTCCGGGTGTCAGATAATTTGAGGAGAGATTAGAATTGTTTAAATCAGGATTTATAGGGATTATCGGCCGTCCGAATGCCGGGAAGTCGACGCTTTTTAATGCGATTATCGGCGATAAAATATCCATTATCACCGATAAACCGCAGACCACCAGAAACAAAATAACCGGCATCAAAAATTGTCCCGATGCGCAAATGATTTTTCTTGATACGCCCGGAATGCACAGACCGAAGACTCCGTTAAATAAAGCCATGGTGCAGACCACCAGAGACACCATCGGCAGTGTTGACGTTCTTTTCATGCTTGTCGAAGCCAACACGGACGTTCATCCCCATGATCTTTTCCTTATCGAATCCCTGGCGCAGACAAAAGTGCCGGTGATTCTGGTGATCAATAAGATTGACCTTATTGAAAAGAAATTTCTTCTCCCGCTGATTGATAAATTCCGTGTGCTTTATGACTTCAGCGAAATCTTTCCTGTTTCCGCGTTAAAGGGTGACGGGATTGAAGATTTGTTGAATGCCGTTAAGGTCATGCTTCCGGAAGGACCACCATTCTATCCCGATGATATTCAAACCGATGCGACGGAAAGATTCATTGCGGCCGAATTCATCCGGGAAAAAATCACGCTGCTGACCAAGCAGGAGATCCCTTATGCAACGGCCGTGGAAATTGATTTATTCAAAGAGGATGAAGAAAAAAATCTTATTCGCATCAGCGCGGCCATCAATGTGGAAAAAGAGTCGCAAAAGGCGATTATCATCGGTAAAAGAGGAGCGATGCTCAAGAACATCGGTACTCAGGCCAGAATGGATATGGAAGCATTATTCGGCGCCAGGGTTTTTCTGGAACTTTTCGTCCGCGTGAAAAAAGACTGGACCAGTTCCGAGCGAATGCTTCAGGAATTCGGAATATTGAAACGTTGAGGTTGCCATGCCATCAAAGCCGGTTATAGCCATTGTCGGACGTCCCAATGTCGGGAAGTCAACGCTTTTCAACAGAATTGCCGGAAAGCAAAAGGCCATCGTGATTGACGAGCCGGGAGCCACCCGCGACCGTAACTATATCGATTGTGTTTATCATGAGAAGTCTTTTACGCTGATTGATACCGGCGGCTTCGAACCCTCGACAGAAGAAAAAATTCTTGTGCAAATGCGTGAGCAGAGTAACCTGGCGATTGAAGAAGCGGATGTTATCATTTTCCTGATGGACGGAAAAGAAGGGCTGACGCATGCGGATGTGGAGATTGCCAGACATTTGAGAGGCAAAAACAAAAAAGTATTTTATGTGGCCAATAAAGTTGACGGAGACCGTCATAGAGAACTGCTGACCGATTTTTACCGGTTGGGCATTGATGAAATCCATTCAATTTCCGCGCAGCATGGTCCGGGCGTCGACGAACTGCTGAATCTCATTGTTGAAGATTTTCCGGAAAATGCCCAAGATAAGGGAGATAAAGAAACCGAGATCAAAGTGGCCATTGTCGGAAAGCCCAATGTGGGCAAATCATCGCTGGTGAATAAAATATTGGGCAAGGAAAGAAGTATTGCCAATCCCACTCCAGGTACAACGCGCGATGCGATTGATTCCATCGTCAGGGTGCACGGGAAAAATTATCTCCTGATTGACACGGCGGGGATCCGCCGCAAAAGTAAAATCAGTCAAACACTGGAAAAATACAGTGTCGTGCAGGCACTGAAATCAATCAATCGCTGCGACATCGCGTTGGTCCTGATTGATGCTGAAGAAGGCATCACCGAGCAGGATGCAAAAATAATCGGCCTTGCTTATGAGCGTGGCAAAGCCTGTATCATTGTGGTGAACAAATGGGATACAATAGAAAAGGACAATTCCACTGTCGGAAAGTTTGTTGAAGATATCAAGGATAAAGTTAAATTTATGGACTTCGCGCCGATCATATTTATTTCGGCGGTCACCGGACAACGGGCACCGAAAATATTTGATTTGATTGATACGGTCTACGCACAATACACGAAAAGAGTCGGCACATCGCCTTTAAATGATTTGCTGGAAAGATCCATCCGGAGAAATCCTCTGCCGCGCTTCCAGAACAGACAAATGCATATTGCCTATGCGACCCAGACAGATATAAAACCCCCCACCTTTGTCTTCTTTGTCAATAATGAGAAGGGGATTCACTTTTCCTATGAACGCTATCTGATGAATCAGATACGTGAAGAATTCGGTTTCGACAGCGTACCCCTGAAACTTGTTTTTCGAAAAAAGCGCTGATCATCCGGGAATGTGAATCATCATAATTCGTTATTCTGATTATGTTTCTGCCGGTTTGAAAAATGCTTCTCAGCTCCACGATGCCCTAGAAAGAACTCTCTGACGAAAAATGGTGCGGACTTGCGGACCGTCCGTGCAATATTTTAAATGCCCATTTATTGGTAATTCGTCCTTGACTTTTGAAAGAATTTCGAGCTAAAAAACATCATCGATAAGTAATCATTACAAGAATTAAGAAAACCTGAATATTTTTGTTGCCCTAAAATATTATTCAGTAATTCATTTTCAGTGCATGATCAGTGCTTGCAACAACACATAACGGAGGTGGCCTCGATGAAACTGATAGATAGGATCAAATATTTTATCCTGTTTTTCTTCATATCCATATGTTTTGTTTCTATGACGTCTTGTGGTAATGTTTCAGACGATCACTATAAAAAAGATTGCCGTAATGAAATTAAAGATCGTGTTGCCGTCACTGGAGACCCCGATGCCATCGATACCGATCCCGCTGAATCCGACAGCTATCACAGCCATACCTACTGGTACATGAGTCACGGTTTTGCAGAAACATTCACCTGCGGGGATAATGTGGATGGATGCGAAATGGATGTCATAACATTCTGCCCGGACACGTTATGTTCCGATGCTGATCGTAAGGATCAAATCATAGTTTCTCCTTCTCCCATTTCTGGACCCAATGGAAAAATCATAAGATTTGTAGTATTCGGCGCAGATGAAACGCCGGAAGTGATCGTTGTCACACAACACGCTTCATTTTCTGCGACACTGACCACCATTGATTTTCAGGCAGGTGTCAAGTACTTTGGCCGATTTGATGTTCCGCAGAATGAAATAGTCGAACTTATCATCAATGGCCAATCTATTCCATGGGACGGTAAACAATAACCACGTCGAAGATAAACTGTCATCCCATATGGATTAAACGTAATCCAATATTTTTCACGAAAGAATAGAACCAACGGCTGCTTGGGACCTGATGTATGAAGTATGCTGCCGCCACGATTCCTTGCAAAAAACATTCAATCTGATGTTGAGTTTTCTTTTTCCGACATAGGAATCTGGTCTGCCATTGCCGCGAGGATAATGGATTTTCCGGAGATTGGCGAGCCGATTCCTTAGCTCATATCTGCCGTAATTCTCGGGATGTCGCCTTCCTGTTTCATTGAGGATTATTTGCATATACCACCTTGTGGGTCATCCTTTTTTCGAAGACTGTAAAATAATTCTTGACAAAAATTTGTTTTTTGTTATTTATACCGACCAGTCAGTATAAATAAATTAAACCATTGTCGCTGCGTTGCAGCATTTTGCGGACATTTCTGTAAATGCAGATTCAAGGGGGGGCTGTAGATGCATTCTTTAAATCATGATTGCTGCCATACGCACTTTCCCGGTTGTTTCGTTCAGCCCTATGGTTGCCGTCTAGCATGGAAACTTCTTCTTGCTTACTGTCACCGCGATCCATCTGATTCGGAAAACAAAAATGATGATTTTGCTGGAGGTTTTGCCAATGCCCAAGATTGTTAATCATGATGAATACCGTCAAAAAATTCTGGCTAAATCCTTTAATCTATTTACCCGCAAAGGGTATAACAATATCACCATGGATGAGATAGCCGCGGAGATCGGTGCCTCCAAAGGAATCCTCTATCATTATTTCCCCTCGAAAGAAAAAATTCTGGCTGAAATGATCACCTCAATAGGTTTTGAAAACACAGAGGAATATATCCTGAAAACCATTGCTCTGGAAAACATAAAAGATCGTTTTGATGTGATCGTCAATTTCTGGAGGGAAAAAGGTGAACTTTACAAAAAAATTCTGCTCCTGGGATTCGATATGTATCGAAATACAGGTATAAAAAAGTGGAAACCGGTATATGAAATTTTTGCTGAACGATATGTTTCCGGTATGGCGGAGCGGTTGAATATCTCGCGGCAGTTTTCACGTTCCATTTTCATTTATTTCCTTGGACTTTCTTTTCATGCAATAGCCACCGACAGCATGGAAGAGTACAATAAAGAAATTGATTTTCTGGATGTCATATTCAGACCCCTCATTGTGGATGCTCACGAAGACATCGATGAGGCCTCTGAAAAATTCAAAAAAATA
>Ga0208197_1000772_pt1 | contig 37032 bp, 32 predicted proteins | sample AD_JPNNA4_MetaG_FD_184444 | JGI IMG/M metagenome (GOLD analysis project Ga0208197, IMG submission 184444) | Active sludge microbial communities of municipal wastewater-treating anaerobic digesters from Japan - AD_JPNNA4_MetaG (SPAdes) (version 2) | ecosystem: Engineered > Bioreactor > Anaerobic...
GCTGCGCGGCATGACCGCCGTCGGATACTACGCTGCGCCGGCGGAGGCGACCGGGCGGATGAACATGCTGCCCGGAAGCTTGGCCCTGACGCTGTTCCCGGCGTTCAGCGCTCTTGAGGGAGGCGGCGACGCCGAGCGTTCGAAGCGGCTTTTCACCCGGTCCCTGAAGTTCACCTTGATTCTCCTGGGACCGCCGGCCGCCGTCTTGATCGCCCTGGCCGGATCCGTCCTGAGGATCTGGCTCGGGCCTGAATTCGCCGCCCAGAGCCGGCTCGTCCTGCAGATCTTGTCCCTGGGCTTCCTGATTTCCGCTTTGGCGTATGTCCCGTACAGCTATCTGCAGGGCTTGGGCCGGGCCGACCTCCCGACCAAGTTTCAATTGATCGAAACGGCCGTCTTCATCCCGCTGTTGTGGTTCGGCGTTCTCCGGTTCGGGATCAACGGAGCGGCGGCCGCCTGCACGATCCGGGTGCTGCTCGACCTCGGCCTGCTCATCGAGGCTTCGCTCCGGGTCGGAAAGATACCCCTCCGCGCCTTGGCCGAGACGGGGATCTTCCGAATCGGGCTGGTCTTGGCGGTCTTCACGGCCGCCCTTTTCGGAGCGAGAGGGCTTCCGGCCGCGCCCGTTTGGATCGTCCTGTCGGGCGCCGCTTATATTCTTTGGGCGTGGCGGCGCGCCCTCACTCCCGAGGAAAGGGACGGATGGACCGGCCTGGCCCGCCGCTTTTTCCGGGGCAAGGCGGCCGGGGAGGCCGCCGGCTCATGAAGACGGTTTTTCTGTCCCTTTACCAGTCGTATCCCCCCTCCTCGGGCGCGGCCGCCGTCTCTTACCGGACGGCCCGGGCCTGGCCCGGAGAGCGGGTCTTGTTTCAGCTCGACGACGGCCGGGCGCCGGAGACGACGCCGGACGGACTCCGGCTCGTCGGCTTCCGGCTTTCGTCGACCCGGCGGCCGGCCAGGCTTCTGGGCCTGCTGGCCCGGTTTTTCCGGATCGCCCGCCGAGCCGCCGCGGAACGCCCCGACGCCGTCGTGATGGAAGGCTCCTCCTGGGCCCCGTATAGCGCCGTCCTTCTTCGCTTGATCCGCCGCCGGTGCCCCCGGGCCGTCTTCGTTTACCACGCCCACAACGTGGAATGGATTCTCCGCCGCGAGCGCAAGGACGGGGCGGTGGTCGCGGGCTTGGCGAAATGGGCGGAGCGGAGAATCCTCCGGTCCGTCGACATCGCCACGGCCGTTTCCGAGGTCGACGCCGGAACGATGGCCCGCCTCTACGGCGTCCGGCCCCGTCTTCTTCCCAACGGCGTCGACGCGGCCGCGTTCGAACGGATTTCCCCGGCCGAGATCGAGGCCGTCCGGGCCCGCTATGGATTGAACGGGCGGGAGGCCCTCTTCATGGGTCTTCTGGGTTATCCCCCCAACGACGAGGCGCTGAGGTTCCTTTTCGGCTTTTTCGAAAACGTCGTCCGGGCCAATCCGGGAGTCAGGCTGGCCGTCCTCGGCGGAACGGTCCGCCGAGCCGCCTCCTGGCTGGTCAATCCCGGGATGATCCCCCACACCGATGTCCCGGCCGTCATCCGAAGCTCCGCCGTGGGCCTGGCCCCCGTCTTCTCGGGCTCGGGAACGCGGATCAAGATCCTGGAATACGCGGCCGCCGGCATCCCGGTCGTCGCGACGGCCAAAGGCGCCGAGGGGCTTCCCCTCAAGGACCGCGTCCATCTTCGCTTGGCCGACGGCGGGGACGCCTTCGTCGAGGCGATCAACGACGTTTACGCGGATCGCAACGCGGCCGAAGCCATGGCCGCCCGCGGCGCGGCCGAAGTCTGCCGCCTCTTCGACTGGCCCGGCCTGGTCGCCCCCGTCGCGGCCGCCTGCGCCGCCCGGGCCGCCTTGAGAAAGGAGAGCGGCCGGTGAAACCCCGCCTGTCCTTCCTCATTCCGGTGAAAAACGTCGCCCCTTGGCTGGCCGTCGCGGTGGACGGCGTCCGGTCCCTTTCCTCGGCCGACTGGGAAATCGTCATCGCCGACGACCATTCCGGCGACGGGACGAAGAACCTGGCCCTGCGGCTGGCCGGCGGGGATTCCCGGATCATCGTCATCGACAATCCGGGCCGGGGGACGGTCGCCGGCCTGAACGCGGCCTACGCCGCGTCCTCCGGCGGCCACGTCAAGTTTCTCGACGGCGACGACGCCCTCGACCCGAGGTTTTCGGCCCGTCTGCCCGAGATCCTGGCCGAGGACGCCTCGACCCACGACGCCCGGATCGTCGACGAGAAGCTCGCCCCCCTCAGCCTCCTCCGTTTGACGGACCGCTTCGCCGTCCAGCCCTACGCCGAGGTTTTCCGCGGCGGGATCGTCAGCCCGCCGCGCTGGGCCTGGACGTTTTCCCGCCGGATCGCCGACGTCCTGTTTCCCATGCCGGAGCTTCCCTCCATCCACGAGGATTTCTGGGTGGCCCTCGTCATCAAGAAAGCGGCCGCCCGGATCGCTCATTTCGACGAGCCGCTCTATCTCTACCGCCAGCGGGCCGGCCAGATCTTCGGCGGCCTTTTCAATTTTTCGCCGGACATCGTCCGCCGCCGGGCCGAGGCGATGCTTCTCGTTTTGGAGGCGGTGGAGAAGAACTCCGCCTTTTTCGGGGAGGGCGTGCCGGCGTTCGGAGAGCGCCTGGCCGAGATGCGGAAATACTACCGGGTGTCGGCCCGGCCGGGGGCCTCGACCGGGGACATCCTCGGCCTGCGGCTTCCGTTGGGGCGGACGCTGAAGCTTTGGACGGTCCTCAAGGCGCCCCGGGCGGCTTCGTTCGTCTCCCGCTTCAAGGCCGGACGCGCTTCCCGTCTTCTCTCGCGGATGAAATAAGGATGCCCATGAAACGCTTGAAAGTTCTCGTCTCCGCCTTCGCCTGCCACCCGCCCTTGGAAGCGGGCGCGCCCGAGGAGGAGAAGCACCTCGCCTCCGGCGAATCCATCCTCGGCTGGAACATCGTCAACCAGGTCGCCCGGTTCCACGACGCCTGGGTCCTGACGCAAGCCCGGAACCGGCCGGGGATCGAGCGAGCCCAAAGGCGCGGCGAGGCGGCCGGCGTCCGTTTCCGCTATCTCGATTACAAGCTCTGGTGGAAGCCGCTCTGGCATAAATCCTTCACCCTGCATTTTTACTATTACTTCTGGCAGTGGCTGGCCTGGGCCGAAGCCCGGAAGCTCCGGCGGACGGTCGCTTTCGACCTGGCCCAGCACGCGACGTTCGCCAACGACTGGATGCCGGATTACATCGGAGCCCGCCTCGACATCCCCTTCGTCTGGGGTCCGATCGGCGGAGGGCAGCGCAACCCCAAGGGCTTCGAGTCGGAATACGGCTGGAAAGCCCGGGCGGGGGAGCGCTGCCGGATCCTCTCCCAGGAGCTCGGCCGGCGCCTGATCCGGGGACGGCGGCGCTGCGCCTCCCGGGCCCGGGCGATCCTGGTTTGCAACGAGGAAACGCGGCGGAAAATCCCGCCGGCCGACCGGGCCAAGGCCCGTTTCTTCCCGGTCACCGGCATCAACCGGGCGGATCTCCATGACCCCGTCGCCCGGCCGGAAGGGGACCGCTCCTTCCGGCTCCTGACGACCGGGCGCTTGGTCCGCTACAAGCGGTTCGATTTCTGCATCCGGTCGACGGCGGCGTTTCTCCGGAACAATCCCGGGACGGACGTTCTCCTGGAAATCGTCGGCGAGGGGCCGGAAGGGCCGGCCCTCCAAGCGTTGGTCCGGAAGATGAAAATGGAGGATCGCATCCGGTTCGTCCCCTGGATGCCGCGGCGGGAATTGATCGCCCGGATGACGGCGTGCGACGTCTTCCTGTTCCCCAGCCTGAGGGAGGGAGGCGGCATCGTCGTCATCGAGGCGATGGCTTGCGGCAAGCCTGTCGTCGCCCTCGATTCGGCCGGTCCCGGATTCCACATCCAGCCGGAATGGGGCCTCAAGGTGGAGCCGCGGAATCCGGAGCAGGTCGTCGAGGATTTAGCCGCGGCTTTGGACCGGCTCTGGAAGGATCCCGGCCTCCGGCTCCGGCTGGGCCGGGCGGCCCGGCGGCGGGCGGAGGATTTCTATCTGTGGGACCGCCTGGGAGAGCGGCTTCGGGACATTCAGGCCGAAGCCGTCTCGGGCCCCCTGGGACCGGAACGGACATGATGTCCAGCGTCTTTCTCTGGCTTCTGGTTTGGGGCGGGATGTTCACCAGCATCGACGCCGTCGGAAGCGAATCGTTCCTCCGGTCGGGGATGGGATTTCTCCAGGGGGTCCGGTCGCTCTTTCCGCTGGCCGCCTTGTTCTTCTGCCTCCTCTGGATCCTGAAGGAGCGGCCGGCCTTTCCATTCCGCCGGAATCCGCTCCTCTTCTGGTTCGCCTACGCGGCGGTCGGCGTCCTGGCGTCGCTGTTTTTGTCGCAAGAGCCGCCGACGGCGATTTATTGGGCCGGCAATTACCTGGCCCCGCTGATGGCCGCCTGGTTCGCCCTCGAGCGTCCCGATCCCTGGGACGCCGTTCGGGCCCTGATCTACGCCAATTACGCGATGTTCGCCCTGGTCGCCGTCAGCATCCTTCCCGAGGCTTTCCGGGTGGGCTGGGGAAACCTGCCGATGTTCAAGCAGTACACCCTGATATTCGGCCTCGGCCAGATCAACGTCAACGGGGCCGGGCGCTACGCCCTGACCATCATCATCGTCCTCGCGGTCCGCTTCCTCTTCGGCCGGTCCCGCCTGCGCTATCTTTTGATCCCGGCGGCCCTGCCGTTTCTCTTCCTCCTGACCCAGACCCAGTCGCGGACGGCCCTCCTCGGCCTGGCCGTGGCCTCCGTCCTCTTCGTCGTCATGCGGGGAAGCGACTGGCGGTTCCTGTTCGTCGGCCCGGTGGCCGTGGCCGTCGTGTACATCAGCGGATTCCAGTGGCGGTCCCATGGAAGCATGGACCGGCTGATGAGCCTGACCGGCCGGGAATACACCTGGCGGGCCGGCTTGGAGCTGATCAAGAAATCGCCCTTTTTAGGCTGGGGCTTCCAGGCCGACCGGATCATGATGAATTCTGAGCACATGCACAATTCCTATCTTCACGCCGCCATCCACACGGGCGTGATCGGCATGCTTTTGTTCGTCGCCGCCCTGGTCTCGTTTTGGGGAATGGTCGCCCGGTCGGGAATCCTTTTCCGGGCGAAGCGGTTCACCGGGGAGCGCCGGACGCTGCTCTTCGAATCCGCGATGATCGCCGGCTTCCTGACCGCCCGCAGCTTCTTCGAATCGACGGCCGCCTTCTACGGCGTCGATCTTCTCCTGTTCATCCCGGCGATCGCCTGCGTCGCCCTGGCCGCTTGGACCGTTCCCGGCGACGAATCCCCCCGCAAGGAGGCCGCCCCGGCATGCGCATCCTGATCCATACGATGTACTTCCTTCCGGAGATGGGGAGCGCTCCCATCCTGATGAACGAGCTGGCCTCCTCCCTGGCCGCCCGCGGCCACCGCGTCGAGATCATCACGACGCTCCCGCGGCCGCCTCACAACCGCGGCTACGAGGGGCGGTTGTTCGTCCGCGAGACGCGGAACGGCGTTTTGGTCAAGCGCTGGCCGACCAATGCCACGTCCCATCCGGCCGGCCGGTTGACCGCCTGGACGATCTACACCCTGGCCTCGATCTGGAATCTCCGGACGGTCCGGCGCGGCGACGTCGTTTTCCTCCGGCTCCCGCCGCTGCAGCTCGGGCTGACGGGGATCCTGGCCCGGCTCCTTTGCGGGGCCGCGGCCATCCTCAACGTCCAGGACATTCATCCGGACCTGTCGATCGAAGCCGGCATCCTCCGCCATCCCCTGGCGATCCGGGCCGCCTTGAGATTCGAGAAATGGATTTACGACGGCCACCGGCGGATCGTCGTCATCAGCGACGGGTTCCGGAAAAACCTGCGGGCCAAGGGCGTGCCGGACGAGCGGATCTCGATCATCCCCAATTGGGTCGACACGGACTTTCTCCGCCCCCTGCCCAAGGATAATCCCGTGGCCCGCCGCCTCGGCCTGGACGGCGTCTTCACCGTCATGTATTCCGGGATCATCAGCCTTTCCAGCTTCGAAACGCTGGCCCGGATCCTCGAGGCGGCCCGGCTCCTGGCGCCCGACCGGGAGACGCGCCTCGTCATCGTCGGCGACGGCCTCAAGCGGGCCGATCTCCAGGCCCGGGCCGGGGAGCTGCGGCTGGACAACGTCGTCTTCCTGCCGTTCCAGCCCTACGCCGACCTCCCCGGCTTGCTGGCCTCGGCCGACGTCCTCCTGGTTCCCTTGGACAAGGAGAAGTCGTTCCTCTCCGTCCCCTCGAAGCTTTACAACTACCTGGCCGCGGGCCGGCCGATCCTGGGCTTGGCCGTCGAATCCTCGGAAGTCCATCAAATCATCCGCGAGGCGGAATGCGGCCTCTGCGCCCCGCCCGATGATCCCCAACGGATCGCGGCCGCCGTCCGGGCCTTGAAGGATGATCCGGGAGGCCGGGCGGCGATGGCCGCCCGCGGGCGCCGTCTGGCCGAGGAAGTGTACTCGCGCCGGAGCGTGGTCGAGGCGTTCGAAGTCCTGATGGAGGAGGCCGCCCGCGGGCCGCGGGGGAAACGGCCGTGAGCGCGGCTTGGCGCAAGGCCCTGTTCCTTAAGCGGCCGTTCGACGCCGCCTTGTCGTTCTTCGGCCTGTTCGTCTCGTCGCCGCTTTGGGCCGTCATCGCGGCCCTCATTAAAATCGAGGACGGCGGGCCTGTCTTTTACAAACAAGACCGGGTCGGCAAGGACGGCCGGATTTTCCAGGCCCTGAAGTTCCGGTCGATGCGGACGGACGCGGAAAGGGACGGGCCCCAGCAGGCGGTCGAGGACGATCCGCGGGTGACCCGGGTGGGGCGGATCCTGCGGGCCACGGCCATGGACGAGCTGCCCCAGCTCTTCAACATTTTCAAGGGCGACATGAGCTTCGTCGGTCCGCGGGCCCTCCGGCCGAACGAGAAGGAGGTCCGCGGCGATCCCGACCGGAGGGACATCCAGGACATCCCGGGCTACCGGGAGCGCCACGTCGTCCGCCCGGGGCTGACCGGCTTGACCCAGGTCTTTCTTCCCGGCGACACGCCCCGGCGGGACAAGTTCCGGTACGACCTGCTTTATCTCCGCAAGCGGAGCTTCGGGTTCGACCTGCGCCTGATTTTTCTTTCCTTCTGGATCACATTCCGGGGGAAATGGGAGTCCCGCCAATCGAAAATCTAGCCGGGATTATTCCTCGTGAGTCGGGGTGAGGGGCCGGCGACCCTCTCGACTCGCGCATCATCCAGATGAGGAATTGAATTGATTCAAACGGGGAAAAACCTGATAATGAATTCTCCAGGCGAAAGGATCGGACGCCGGAGATTCGAAGGATACGGAAAGCGGATCGATGGATAACGCGGATGTGGCGGTGATCGGCGGCGGGCCGGCGGGCCTGCAGACCGCCCGCCTCCTGGCCGAGGGCGGGGCGGACGTCATCGTCCTCGAGGCGAAGCCGGCCGTCGGGGCGAATGTCGTCTGCACGGGCTTGGTCGGCCGGGACGTCTTTTCCGAGTTCGGCCTGCCCGCGGAAACCATCGGACCCGATTTCCAGGAAACCGAAATCGTTTCCTTTTCCGGCCGCTCGATCCGCTACCGCCATCCCTCGCCGTTCGCTTCCATCGTCGACCGGGAGCGTTTCGACGGAAACCTGGGCGGCCTGGCCCGGGAAGCCGGGGCGGAAATCGAGACGGGGACGATGGTCCGCGACGTCTCGGTCTCCGGCGACGGGGTGACGATCGAGGCCGAGCGGGACGGCCGGCCCGTCCGGCGCCGGGCCCGGCTGGCCGTCCTGGCGACGGGAGTCGAGGGCCGGCTTCACGCGAAGCTGGGCTTGACGCCTCCGACCCGCCGGATTCACGGCGCTCAAGTCGAGATCCGGGGGGAGGGAAGAGCCGTCCCGACGATTTTCGTCGGGCCGCCCACCGCGCCCGGGGGATTCGCTTGGTCCGTCCCCTCGGGAGGGGACCGGTTCCGGGTCGGCCTGATCACCGACGGAAACCCGCGCAAGGTCTTCGACGATTTCGCCGCCCGCTATTACCCGCGGCTCGATCCGGCCGGCGCCGTCCGGCGGCTCGAGTTCAAACCGATTTGCCAGGGCATGGCGAAAAAATCGATCGCCGACCGGGCCCTGGCCGTGGGCGAGGCCGCCGGCCAGGTCAAGACCACGACCGGCGGCGGTATTTATTACGGATTGTGGGGAGCCCGGCTGGCCTCGGAAACCATCCTCGAAGCGCTGAAAAAGAACGCGTTCGGACCGGCCGATCTCGCCGCCTACGAACGCCGGTGGAAAGCCGGCCTCCGGCGGGAAATCTCGGTCGGATATTACGCCCGAAAGTTTTATTCGATGATGAGCGCGGGGCAATTCGAAGCCCTGTTCACCCTGGCCCAGTCCGACGGCCTCATCCCCGTGATTCAGAACGAGGGCCGTTTCGACTGGCAGAGCGGCCTCATCCTGTCGCTCTTCCGGAAAACGGCCGTCGCCGGGATCTTCAAGGGCCTTTCCCGGAACAACGTCTTCCTGGACCGTCTGCTGAATTGACGGGTTCGAACCGGATCATCATGCGCCGCTTGCCCGTATTGATTTTCTTCTGTCTGGGACTGGCCGGAGCCCTGTTCGCCCAGTCCTACCAGGTTTTCGCCGATGAATACCGGCGCCTGACGGAGCAGGCCTTTTTGCGCCTGGGGCCGCTGCGGCTTTTTCCCTCCCTCGGCGTCCGCGACGTGGGATTCGATGACAACCTCTATTTCGGCAGCGACGACGGCGCCCCGAAAAAGGATTTCACGGCCACGCTGTCGCCGGAGATCCGCGTTTACTGGCCGCTGCGGGACGTCCTGATCCTCACGTTCCGGGAAAATCCCGAGTATGCGTATTTCCAACGGGAAACGCGCCAGCGGGGATTCGCCAACAGCTATGGAGCCGGATTCCGGTCCCTGCTGCTCCGGCGCTTCGTCCTCTCGGGCGCCTTCGGAAACGACGTCCACCGCCGCCGGTTGTCGTCCGAATTCCAGATTCCGGCCAACGACCGGGTCCGGAGCCTCGAGGCCGGCTTGTCCTATGAAACCGCCCGGAAAACCTCGATCGGAATCACGGGAGCCTTTCGCCGGATATCCTACGAGGAGATCCGCCTCGATCCGGCCGACGCGCCGGTTTCCCGCCTCCTCGACCGCGAGGAGCGCGAGATCGGAGCGGAAGCCTATTACCAGTTGTTTCCCGACGGATTTCTTTTCCTCCGCGGGGACTTGCGGGAATACCGCTTCCGGGACGCGGCGGCCGCCTGGCGCGACGCCGAAGCGGTCTCGTTTTGGGCCGGTCTCCGGTTCCCGTTCCTGGGGCGGATCCGGGGGATCCTGAACCTTGGATACAAGAATTTCAATCCGAACCGGGCCGGGGAACCGCCCTTCCGCGGCTTGGTCGGCAACACCGGGCTCGACCTGCGGACCGGCCGGCTGGCCTTCCGCCTGGACTTCGCCCGGGATCTCGTTTTTTCAACCTACGCCGACGTTTTCTACTTCGTTGAAAATTCCTGGGGGGCGGGCGGATCCCTCTATTTGACCTCGTTTTTAAAAATCGACTATGATTATTCCGGCGGAACGGCGGATTACTCCGAGCGGTCGGCGGGAGAGGATTCCGGAAACCGGGTGGACCGCCGACGGAATCATTCGCTGGGCTTGACCGTCCGCGTGCTGCGGACGTCGGGAATCGGGATCGCCTGGAACTCCGAGCGCTGGACGTCGACGCTCGGGTCTTTCGACCGGGCCCGGAATTTCGTTGGTTTGACGTACACCCGGTATTTTTAATGAGGAGACGCGCATGAGACTCCCGGCGGCGGCCGCGGCTTGGATCGTTCTTTCCCTTCTCGTCGTCGGCGCGGCGGCCGCCCAGGATCCGGCCGGGCAGGCGGAGAGATTCGTGGCCGCCTACCGGATCGGCCCCAAGGATCTCCTGGAGATCAAGGTCCGCGAGGACGAGAAGCTGAACACCGAGGTCCGCGTCTCCGAGCAGGGGAAAGTCAACTTGGCCTATATCAACGAGGTCTATGTCGAGGGCCTCACGGCCGCCGAGCTGGGGGACAAGCTGGCCGAGCTTTACCGGCCTTTTCTCCGGGATCCCCACGTCGCCGTCGCCATCAAGGAGCGTCAGAGCAAGCAAGTGTCCATCCTCGGGGCGGTGACCAATCCCGGGTTCGTCCAGCTTTTCGGCCGGACGACGCTTCTGGAGGCCATCACCGCGGCCGGCGGGCTGACCCGGGAAGCCGCCCGGGAAATCATCATCCTCCGGACGTTTCCCGACGGGACGACGGGCAATCTCAAGATCCCCGTCGACGACCTGATGCTGAGGGGCGACCCGAAGTACAACGTCCCCCTGGAGGCCGGCGACAGCGTCATCGTCCAGATCGACCGGACCGTCCACGTCTACATCTACGGGCAGGTGAAAATCCCGGGCGCGCTGTCGGTTCTTCAATCGCGGATTCCCACTCTCACCCAGGCCATCGCCCAGGCCGGGGGATTCACCGAGCGGGCGGCCAAGCGGCGGGTGAGCGTCACCCGGAAGGATGAAAACGGCCGGGAAAAAACCTTCGAGATCAACGTCGTCCGGATCCAGAACAACCGCCTCGAGGATTTCCCTCTCGAGGAAGGCGACACGGTTTACGTTCCGGACACGATTTTCTAAAAAGACGGCCGGGGGCGCCGTCCGCCGCCTTTCTCACCCCCGAAGGGGAGAGGGAAGAGGCGAAAAATCACCGGGGGGTTCATCCCCCCGGACGATTGCCGGCGGCCCGCCCCTGGAGTTAAGGTGAAGCTGGTCCGGGGCGGACTATCCTCCGGGCGGAAGCGAAAAGGAACGATCAGATGACCGGCGCTCGAAATGTGAATCGGCAGGACATCAACCTCGGCGAATACTGGGCCATCGTCTGGAAGCGGCGGACGGTCGTCTTTTCGACGCTCGGCGCCTGCCTCGTCCTGGCCGCGGTCCTGTCGTTCACCCAGACGCGCCGGTACACGGCGACCGCCCAGATCCTGATCGAGGACCAAGGTTCCGGCCGGTTCAATCTCCAGGAATATCTCAACGCCCCGACGAACACGACCGACGATTTCCTCGGCACGTATTTCAACACCCAGCTGCGGATCATCCAGAGCCGCAGCTTGGCCGAGCGGGTCGTCCGGAAGATGAACCTCGGCGCCCGGCCGGAATTCCTGGCCGAAGTGGAAAAGAACCGGACGATGGCCGACATGGCCAAATATATCCTGACGTTCCGCTGGCTCCGGCCGAAGAGCGGGCCGGCGGAGCCGGGGGCCGCGAAAACGGCCGCCGCCGATGCGGACGCCTTGAACGCCGGGCGCCTGCTCGAGCGCTTGTCGGTCTACCCCGTCCCCGAAACCCGGCTGGTCGATGTGAGCTATGTCTCCACCCAGGCCCGGCTTTCGGCCGACGTCGTCAACACCCTGGTCCAGGAATACATCGATTATTCGATCGAGTCGCGCTCCGAGGCGACCCAGCAGACGTCGGATTTTCTCACCGAGACCATCGCCCAGCTTCGGCAGGATCTGGACGCCAAGGAACGCCAGCTGCAGCGATATTCCGAGGAGAAGAAAATCCTGCCGCTGTCGGACAAGGATTCCAACACGGCTTCCCAATACGCCTCGGCCGCCGGCGCCTATTCCAGCGCCCAGGTCGCCCGGATCGCCGCCCAGGCCAAGTACCAGGAGCTCCAAAAGCTCCGGGTGGATTCCCTTCCCCAGAACGTCAGCGACCCGACGATCCAGGCTCTCCGGACGAATTATTACCAGGCGAAGTCGGAGTACGAGGAAAAGATCGCGACCACGTACACGCCCAGCCATCCGGAGATGATCCAGCTCAAGGCCAAGGTCGATACGCTCGAAAGCCAGCTGAAAACGGAAATCAAGAAAGCCGTCGACCTGGCCTACTCCGAGTACTCCCAAGCCCTCGGCAACGAGAACCGGCTGCGGGACATGCTGGAATCCAAGCGGTCCGAAGTGACCCGGCAGAACAACGACTCCCTTTTCTACGCCGGCTTGAACACCGAGGTCGAGAGCCTCCGGACTCTGATCTCGACCCTCACCGCCCAGCAGAAGACGACCCAAGTCTCGACCATGCTGAGCGGCCTCAAGACGAGCAACATCAAGATCGTCGACCGGGCTCTCGTCCCCGACGAGCCGTCGTCGCCGAACGTCAAGCGCAACCTCATCGTCGCCTTTCTCCTGGGACTCCTGCTGGGCGTCGGCTTGGCCTTCGCCGCCCATTTTCTCGACAACACGATCAAGAATCCGGAGGACCTGGACAAGCTGACCGGGCTTCCCTCGCTGGGCTTGATCCCCCATTTTTCGCCCCGGGACACGGGCGGCAAGAAGGTGTACGCCGGAGCCTACGGAGACGCCGGATCCCAAAGCCTCGAGGCGGCCCGGATTTCGGAGATCGAGCTCATCAACCATCTCTTCCCGAAAATCTCGATCGCCGAGGATTACCGGAACGTCCGGACGTCGATCCTTTTCTCGAGAATCGACACCGACCAGCGGGTGATCGCCTTCACCAGCACCCAGCCGCAGGAGGGCAAGTCGGCGACCATCGCCAACATCGCGATCTCGTTCGCCCAGATGGGCGAACGCGTCCTGGCCATCGACGCCGATCTGCGCAAGCCCCGCCTCCACAAGATCTTCCAGGTCCGGAACGCCGTCGGCCTGAGCGACGTTTTGACCGGCCGGGTCGATCTGGCCGAAGCCGTCCAGAAAACGCCGATCGCCCATTTCTCCCTCCTCCCGAGCGGTCCTCATCCGCCCAATCCGGCCGAGCTTCTGAATTCCAAAAAAATGAAGGAGCTTCTGTCCATCGTCCGCGCAAGCTACGAGATCGTCCTGGTCGACCTTCCCCCGGTCCTGGCCGTCGTCGATCCGGTCATCGTCGCGGCCATGGCCGACATGACGATTCTGGTCCTGAAAACCGGGAAGACGACCCGGAAGCCGCTTCTGCGGGCGATCGATCGGCTGGCCAAGGCCAAGGCCCGGATCGCCGGCGTGATTTTCAACGACGCCGAGATGAAGAAGGGCGATTTCATGACGCCGTATTTTCAGTATGAGTACTACCAGGACGCCGGCGTGGATGAGGTGGTCCGTCGGAAAAAGACGGAGAAAAAGGACTGAGGCGCCCGATGTGGATCGTAAGAATCCGGAGATTCGGCTTCCGGGGAGAGCCCCGGGAGGCCGGGTCCGACGGCTACAACCAAAACGGCCTCCGTCCCTGGGACCGCCTCGGACGCAAGATCCTCGAGGTCGGGCTCCTGGCCCTTCTGGCCTGGGCCCCGCTGCCCATCGCCTCGGTCGCGCCGTGGTCGGTCCTGATCATTGAAATCGCCGCCCTCGCCCTGTTCGCCGTCTTCCTGAGCCTCGAGCGCAAGCCCCGCTCGAGCCCCAAGCTCATTTCGGACATGCGTCTCCTGCGGCCGGCGTTTCTGGGCTTGGGGATTTTCCTGGCTTTTCAAATGCTTCCCCTGCCGGACGCCGTCGTCCGGATCCTCTCGCCCCGAACGGCGGCCCTGCGGGCCGAATACGTCCCGGTCTCGGCCCGGACGGGGATGGGGACGCTCTCTCTTTTGCCGGGTTACACCCTGGCCGCGTCCCTGGAATTGCTGGCGTACATCCTGATCGGCGTCCTGGTCGTTCGAACCGTGACCCACCGGAAACAGATCCGCCGGATCATGGTGACGCTGGTCGGGGTCGGCGTGTTCGAGGCGCTGTACGGGCTGTTCGAGCTTTACCGGAGCCATCCCCGGCTCCTGTTCTACGCGAAGGAGCACAACCTGGATTCGGCCACCGGGACGTTCGTCAACCGGAACCATTACGCCGGGTATCTCGAAATGATGATCCCCCTGGCCTTGGGGCTGATCGTTTCGCGTCTCGATCTCTTCGGCGAGCCCGGAACGCCGTTCCGGACGCGGTTCGCCCGGTTTCTCAACCGGGGGATGGGCCTGAATCTTTTTCTCGGGATCGGCCTCGTGGTCATGGCCGTCGCCCTCTTCCTCTCCAATTCCCGCTCGGGATTCGTCATCCTGCTGTTCTCCTTCGGCCTGATGCTGGTCTTGACGGCCCAATATTTCGGCCATGTCTTGGTCCACCAGGCCTGGATCCGCCGCGTCATCGGGATCACGGCCGCGGCGGTCGTCGGCTTCGGCCTGTATGTCGGCCTGGAAACCATGATCGGGCGATTCGCCCTGGACAAGCTTTTGCAGGACGGCAGGCCCCGCTACTGGGGGGGAGTCATGACGATGATCGGCCGGTTCCCCCTCTTCGGCGTCGGCTTCGGCGCGTTCGGCGGCGTCTACCAAGCCTACGACACGACCGGCATGGAGTATGCGCTCGTCCATGCCCACAACGATTACCTGGAATTCCTCAGCGAGCTGGGCGTCCTCGGCTTCGGCCTTCTGGCCTTCCTCGTGGGCTTGGTCCTGTTCAAGACCTTCCGGATGTGGATGACCCGGCGCCATCCCGAGCTCAAGGGGATGGCTCTCGGCGGCCTGGCCTCCGCGGCCGCCATTCTGACGCACAGCATGACGGATTTCAACCTCCAGATTCCGGCCAACGCCTTGACCTTTTCCGTCATCCTCGCCCTGACGATGAAGACGGCCTATCACCGGAAAACCTGACATGATCAAGCGCTTGGGACGGGGACTCGGCCTCCTGCTGGCGGCCTCGCTCTGTCTGTACGTTTACCTCGGCGAGAGCGCGGCCGGCCGGGCGAGGAACGCGGCCTTGGGGGAGGGGACGGCCGCCGGGGAAATCGGAGGCCGCTTCCCCTGGCTGAACGACGGCCTGTATCACGCCCGGGCCAACGCCCTTTTTAAAAGCGGCGTCGGCCGCCTGGGCGAGGTCGAAGCGCGGGACGCCGACTTCCGTCTCGCCTACCGGGATTATGTTCGCTCGCTCGACCTCCATCCCTTTTCCCCGACGGCCCATTTCGATTTCGGTCAGCTGCTCCAGTATCTCAACGCTCTCGATTTCCCCGCGCCCGAGCGCTACTTCGACGAATACCGCAAGGCGGCCGCCCTTTCGGGCGTGGACACGTTGATCAATTTCGAGGTGGGGAAAATCCTCTTGGCCCGGTGGCCCTCCCTTTCCCCCGAGGAGCGCCGGTTCGTCGAGGGAATCACCCGGTCGCTTCTTTCCGCCGGAGGGCCGGGGCGGGAGGAGCGGCTCGATCATATTCTCAGCCTTTGGGAAATCAATGTCCGGGACGCGGCCGTCCTGGAAGACATCCTTCCCCCGGAATCGGATGTTTTGCGCCGGGCGGCCGGATTCCTGGGAGGGAAGGGGATCTTCCCGGCGGCGCGCCTCGGCTTCCTGGCCGAGGCCGAGCACCTCGACTTCCGGAAGGCCGTCCGGGAAGCCCAGGCCGGCCTCATCGCCTCCCACGCGCCGAGGCCGGACGAATCGATCCAGCATTACCGGGCCGCCCGGACGCTTCTCGAAGGCATCCGGTTCTACCAGCGGCTCTCGCCGAAAACGACGCCCATTCCGGCCGAGGAATACCGCAAGCTGGCGAAAGCCGTCCATCTCGGGATCCTGAAAAGCCGGCTGGCGGCCGGGGCGGATCTTCGGGCGGTCTACGATGATTTTCGGACGGCCCTGGACGCCGAGGACGGCGTCGGCGCGGCCGCCGAACTGGAATCCCTGTTCAAGTCCCGGGAGATGGTCGAGGACCGGTCCCGGTCGGGGCTGCTTGACATTGAGCGGCTGAGCGCCGCGATGGAGCTGGCCTTCAAGCAAAACCGCTTCCGGGAGGTCGTCCAGACCGGGCAGATGCTCCGGCAGAACCTTTTGGTCGTTCCCGACGAGCGGCGCCCTTGGATCGGGCGGATGTACGAGCTGGCCGGCGACGCCTGTCAAAGGCTCGACGACCTGTATGAATCAAACGCTTTTTATGAGAAGGCTCTCGAATGGGGGGCCGAAGCGGCGGTTGTGCGGATCAAGCTGCGCCGCAATTATGAACGGCTGAATATGGCCCGGGACATCATCGACCTTCAAAAACAGATCGACGCCGGTTTGACCCCCCGAGAAATCCGGCTGGGAGATTCGACATGGACGGCGGGGGAGGCTTTTTCAAAGGACCTTGTTCTTGACGAAAAGATATATCGTCTTGGACTGGAATTTTCCGATGCGGCCGCCGGGCCGCCGATCCTTCTTTCGATTGCGATCAATGGAAAAATCCTTTTCGAGGACTTCATTTCGTCAAGCGCCGTGGACCTCGAGTTTCCGGCGGCCTTGGGCCGAAATCCTTTAAATATCACGCCCCTCAACCGCGCCTGCCGGCCGGTCAAGATGATCCTGATCCCGGCTGAATAATTTTAATGCGCGCGCTTGACAATTGGAAAAATTCGTACATATAATTTAAATGCTGAGGTTTGGGAGGAAGCAATGAAAGCAGGAAAGTTCCTTAAAAAAGGTGTTTTTCTATTTTTTATCGTCGCCTGGACCGTCGGCGCGGCCGCCGCTCAGACGGTCGAGCGGGGTCATCTCGTCGGAACCATCTTTGCCCGGGACGGCAAAACGCCCGTCGCCGGCGCGGTCGTCCGCTTGAAGAACATCACCAGCGGGGCCGTCTCGGCCGCCGATCCGACCGACGCCCAGGGCTATTTCCGCTTGGAAAACCTGAGCAAGGGAATCTACCAGTTCGGCATCACGACGCCCGAGGGTGATTTCAATTCCAGCGAGCTGATCGGCATCCTGGCCAACGAAACGACGAGGATCTCCCTGGCTCTCGATGTCTACGACTCCGCGGTTCAGACCGCGGTCCAAGAGGTCCTGAGGGAACAAGCCATCGAGGAAGGGGAGAGCCGCATCGGACGGGTCGTCCGGTACAATCCAGCGACCAGGGAAGCCGAGGTGTTCATCGAGAAGGGCATCCTCCAGCTCGACGACCGGGTCCGGGTCAAGGGCCTGCAGACGAATTTCTTTCAAGACGTGGACAAGCTCGGGCTGGCGGGCGATTCCGTCAAGCGCCTGTTCGCCGGCCAGAACGGCCTGATGCTGACGGAACGCTCGGCCGAGCCGGGCGACGGCATTTACGTCGTCTGCAAAAAGGGCGTCCCGCCGTTCTTCCTGACCCCCTGCGGCATCGCCAGCGTCATCGCCGGGACGGGTTTGATCTTGTCCGGCGTCGTCGAGGTTCCGGAAAAAAAGGACGTCTCTCCCTTCCGGAAGTAACCGGGCCGACGGACGTCGTCCCGCCGCCCCGCCGTTCGATCGACCGGCGGGACGGCGGGATTTTTTTTGCCCGGAGTTTTCCCCCGGAAGCCGCCGATTTGATAGAATAGCCCCATGAACGAAAAACGTCGTCGCCGGTTGCGGATCATCCTGCCGGCGGCGGGCTTGATTCTCCTGGCCGCGGCCGCGGCCCGGGCCGGAATCGAGATCACGGCCGAGATGAGACAAGACGCGGCCCGCCTTCAGTCCGCCCTCGATCTGATCGAGCGGAACCGGGCGGCCCGGGCCGCCCTTCCGATGCGAAGCCTGGCCTTTTCCGAGAAGGAGCTGAACGCCTGGGTGGCCGTCCTGATTGAATCCGACCGCAACGGCATCCTCCGCGAGCTGGCGCTCAAGCTGTTCGAGGAAAACCGGGTCGAAGGCAAGGCGTTCGTCGACGCGAGCGGAGTCTCGCTTCCTTTCGGCCTCAAGCCGCGCCTGAACATCTTTTTTTCCGGGCGGGTGACCGTATGGGACGGGGCCGCCAAGATCGCCCTCGATAAGCTCTTCTTCGAAGGACAGCCGGTGTCCGTCGTCCTGCTGGACACGGTCATCGCCGCGGCGGCCGCCCTGGACAAATCCCGGGCCGCCTCGATCAACGATTGGGTCGCCCTCCCGCCGGGCCTCCGGAACCTGCGGAGCCGCGAGGGCGTTCTCCTTCTTTATTACTGAGGCGGGAGGGAGGAATGATCAGGGTTATCAGCGGTCTTTACAAGGGAAAGCGCCTGCGCAAGGTCCCCAGCCCCTTGGTTCGGCCTTATCCCGACAAGCTGAAAACGGCGCTGTTCAACATTCTCCGCGACGATTTGCCCGGCCTCAAGGTCCTCGACGGGTTCGCCGGGACGGGATCGATCGGCATCGAGGCCCTGAGCAACGGAGCGGCGTTCGCCGTCTTCGTCGAGATCCTGCCGGCCGCCGTCGGGACGCTTCGCCACAATCTGGAGAAGCTCGAGGCCGGCGACCGCTCCCGGGTCATGGCCATGGAATTCAACCGGGCGGTCATCCAATTGGCCCGCGAGGGCGCCCGGTTCGACCTCATTTTCCTTGATCCGCCTTACCGGCTCTTGGAAGAACGCAACCCCCTCAAGGTCATCCGCAAGCGCGGACTGCTGGCCCCGGGCGGCCGGATCGTCCTCCGCCGCCATTTCAAGACCCGGTTTGAGGCCGGGGACTTCGACTTGGAGCGGCAAGTCCGGCTGGGCGACGATACGCTCTGTTTCTACCGCGGGCCCGCCTGACCCCGGGGGCGTTTTCGGCGGTTCTCTCCATTCTTGCCTCCGGGGATTGAATCATTTAAAATCGAAAAGGGATTTCTGAACAGCCGAAACAGGAAGGACGATGAAGAATCATCAACCCGCTCCGACGGATTGGAACAGCCCCTTGGTCGATGAGAGCGAAATCTTCGGTTCGCTCGGCGACCGCCGGGGGACGGTGCTGTTTCTCGGCCGCTACACGGCCAATGAAGTCTCGGCGGCGCTGGCCAAGATGGGCTTTTACAAGGAAGCCCGGAAGCGCGGCTTGTGGCCGATCGTCCTCGAGCTCGACTCCTCCGCCTATCCGCCCCTCCAGCGGTTTCAGATCTTTCACCGCGAGAACCGCCCGGACCGCCTGATCGTGGACTTGAAAATCCGGGAAGGAGTCTTCGATCCGAAAGGCAAGACGCTCGCCCCGGCCCCGCTCCGGCCGTTTTCGACGCTCGTCTTCGAATGGCTGACGCTCCAGAACCCGGAAGCCAGTTTTTCCGGACGCCACGGGTCGCTCCCCGGCCAGCTCTACCCGGGCTTGGGGATGAGCAAGCGGATCATGGACATCTTCATCTACCTCGGCCGGACGGCCGGCAAGGAAGGCCTGCAGGCGTTCCCGGCCTATTACCACAACGCCATCCTGTTCTCCCGGTATTTCAAGTTCGCCAACCCGGCCAAGGAAGCCGAAGTCCAGACGATCCGGCGGACGTTCAGCCACGTTCCCATCCGGCAGATGGCCTGGATCGTCCACCGCAATTGCCTGAAGCGCTTGGACGGCTCGCCCTACGAATGGAAGGCCGAGGAACAGATCTTCCCGCTGGTCAGGGACGTCCGCGAGCATTTCGAATCCCGGGCTTACCGCGACCGGGTCCGGGAAAACATGAACCGGACGCGGTTCGCCGTCGACTGGGAGGAATTCGAGAGAAAATCCCAGGAGGATTGAGAGGGGACGGGAATTGAATTATTCGGGGGGTCTGGTATAATAAGCGGCCTTCCAAGGAGTATCATTCGATGAAACAGGATATTCATCCAAATTACGGCGATTGCCTGGTGATTTGCGCCTGCGGCAACACCTTCCAGACGCGGTCGACGAAAAAAGAAATCCGGGTCGAAATCTGCTCTCAATGCCATCCCTTTTTCACCGGAAAACAGAAATTCATCGACAGCGCCGGCCGGGTCGAGAAGTTCCGCAAGAAATTCGGTCCGGGCCTTGCGGCTAAGAAAAAGAAATAAGCTTGCCGCCCCGGGAAGATGATTCCCGAACTGGAGTCCGTCGAGGACAAATACCGCCGGCTTGTCCAAGCCCTGGCCGACCCGTCCGTCCTTTCCGACCCTAAGAAATTCCGGGATCTCTCCAAGGAACGGGCGGACATCGAGCCGCTCGTCAAGAAAATCGAGGAGCTCAAGCGCGTCCGGGCGGATATCGCCGGATCGCGCGAGATCCTCTCCGATCCCCGCACCGATCCGGACCTGAACGTCCTGGCCGAAGCCGAGCTGCGGCGCCTGGAAGAGGCGGAAGCGGTCCTGGACCATGACATCCGGATCCTGCTCGTCCCCAAGGATCCCCTGGACGAGCGCGGCGTCGTGCTCGAAATCCGGGCCGGGGCGGGCGGGGACGAATCCTCCCTGTTCGCCCAAGACCTGTTCCGGATGTACGCCCGGTACGCCGAGAAAAAAGGCTGGCTCTTCGAGGTCCTGGAGACGAGCTTTTCGCCCGTCGGCGGATTCAAGGAGGCGATCGCCGGCATCCGCGGGGCCGGGGCCTATTCGCGCCTCAAGTTTGAAAGCGGCGTGCACCGGGTCCAGCGCGTTCCCAAGACCGAGGCCGGCGGCCGGATCCATACCTCCACGGTGACGGTCGCCGTGCTTCCCGAGGCCGACGAGGTCGACATCAAAATCGATCCGAAGGATCTCAAGATCGAGGCGTTCGGCTCCTCCGGGCCCGGCGGCCAGAACGTCAACCGCAATTACACGGCCATCCGCGTCACCCACAAGCCTTCGGGGATGGTCGTCTCCTGCCAGGACGAGAAATCCCAGCACCGGAACAAGGAGAAAGCCCTCCGGGTTCTCCGGTCGCGGCTCCTGGAGATCGCCCGGACGGAGCAGCAGCGGAAAATCGCCAGCAACCGACGCAGCCAGGTGGGCACGGGCGAGCGGAGCGAGAAGATCCGGACGTACAATTTTCCCCAATCCCGGATCACCGACCACCGCCTGGACGAGAATTTCCATAATCCGGCGGCCGTCCTGGACGGGGAGCTCGAGGTCATCCTCGAAAAGCTGTTCCGGCAGGATCAGGACCGCCGGCTCGAGGAGGCTCGGGCGGCCGCCGGGCCGGATCGATGACCGCCGCCGAGCTGATCGGCCGGGCGGTCGCCCGCCTGCGCTCCCTCCCGGGGATCGATCCCTACCTGGAAGCCCGGGTGCTCCTGCGGCGGGCGGCCGGGTTCACCGACTTCGAGATCTTCGCCTTTCCCGGCCGGCCGGTGGCGGCCGCGGCCGCCCGGCGTTTTTTGCGGGCGGTCGAGGACCGCCGCGGCCGCGTTCCCCTGGCCTTCATCCTGGGGGAAAAGGAATTCTGGTCCATTCCCTTCACCGTTTCCCCGGCCGTATTGATCCCCCGCCCGGAGACCGAGCTGATCGTCGAGCGGGCCCTGGAGCTCGTCCAGGCGCCCGATCCGCTGATCATCGATATCGGGACGGGAAGCGGGTGCCTCGCCGTGGCCCTGGCCAAGGAAATCCCCGGCGCGCGCGTCGTCGCGACCGACATCAGCCGGCGGGCTCTCCGCGTGGCCGAGGCCAACGCCGCCCGCCACGGGGCCGGCAACATCCGGTTCGCCGCCGGCGATCTCTTCGGCGCCCTCCGCGGGCTGGGGCTCGAGGGCCGGGCCGACCTCATCGTCAGCAATCCCCCTTATGTGACGGAGAAGGAATGGGAGAGGCTGGCCCCCGAAGTCCGGGCCCATGAGCCGCGCCGGGCCCTCGTCCCGGGGCCGACCGGGCTGGAAACGATCCGCCGCCTGGCCCGGGGAGCTCCGCGCTTTCTGAAGGGGGGAGGCGTCCTGCTCGTCGAGTTCGGGGCGGGGCAAGCCGGAGCCGTCCGGGCTTTATTCGGTCCCCCTTGGACGCGGAGCGAAACGGCCCGGGACCTGTCCGGCCGCCCCCGCGTCCTGGCCGCCTTTCTCTGAAGACGGCGCTTATCCTGGATGATTCATAAATATTCTAAAATTCTGACATATCACTTCGCGCATAATCCAGGTCATTTCTTGACTTTCCGGAAGAGCCGGAAAAAATCCTCGGTGAAAGGGATCTGCTTCGTCGTCTCGTAGCGGATTTTCTCCCATTCGCCGAGATCGATGGAACAGAACGCGTCCACCGCCCGCGGGTCGAAATGAGACCCGGAGTTCTGGAGGATTTCCTTCCGGGCGGCGGCCATGTCGCGGGGTTTGCGATAAGGGCGGTGGGCGGTGATCGCGTCCAGGGCGTCGGCCACGGCGAAGATGCGGGCTTCCCGGGGGATCTCCCCGCCGGCCAAGCCGTGCGGGTAGCCCGTCCCGTCGTACCGCTCGTGGTGATAGAGAATGATGTTCCCGATTTCGGGAACGAGCTTGATTTCCCGGATCAGGCCGTAGCCCAGGGCGGGGTGGAGGCGGACCTTTTCCCATTCCTCCGGCGACAAGGGGCCGGGCTTGTTGAGAATCGCGTCGGGGATGGCGATTTTTCCGATGTCGTGCAGAAGGGCGCCTTTCCGGAGATTTTCGAGCTTTCCGTCGTCCCGGTCGCCGAGCCGGCGGGCCAGGGCCTCGGCGTACTTGGCCACGGTCTGGGAATGGCCGAACGTCTCGATGTCCCGGATGTCCATGGCCGTCATCAGGTTTTCGAGGGTCGTTTCGTAAATCTCCTCCAGCCCGCGGCGCTGCTCGTCGCTCCGGGCCCGCTCGAGCTTCAGCCGGCGCAGGGACCGCGAAGCCGAAAGGCGGCGGTCCTCGAGGTCTTTTTTCTGAATCTCGCTCCGGACCGCGGTGAAGGCGCCGGGGACATCGTCGGGCGAGAACGCTCCGTCCAGGCCGCCGGCGGAGATCATCTCGACCGCGGTCAGGAAATCGGACGGCCTCGTTCCGGCGATGATCGAAAGATCCGGCCGGGCTTTTTTCAAACCGGACAGGAGCCGGGCGGCCGGCTCGTCCAGCGGCCCGGCGACGGCGACCAGGATGGCGGCCTCGGGGTCGTCCAGGGCCTGCCGGGCCGCTTCGGCCAGGGACGGGGCGGCGACGACGCCGGCGAGGGATTCCAGGACGCGTTCCAGGCTCCGGGCCCGGGCGGCCGGGCTTTCAAAAAGGATGATTTTGCGCGTGGTCATGGAGTGCCGCCGCTCTTTATACAATATTCCCGGAGCGCCATCAAGACAAAACCGCCCCTCCCGGCCTCACCCCTAGGGGTGAGGCGGCGGGAGAAGAATATCCCCCGGCTGATCGTCGAGGGGGGGTATTGCGGCTTTCGGCCCCCTTCGGGTAAACTCAGGGCGAAAAGGACGCGAGGAGCGTTCCCTGAAGAGAGCTTCGGGGAAGATCCTCTCTCCGGCCTCTGGAGATCGGCCATGAGCAAGAAAACAAATGTGTTGGACGAATCGGACTCGCTGATCACGGAAATCGAATCCAGCCTCGAAAAGAACCTGGCCAAGCGCCGGGAGGAGATCGAGCGCGAACTCGAGGCCCGCATCCGGCAGGAGAAAGAAGAGTCGGAACGGAGGTTGAGCGCCGTCGAGAGCGAAATCGCCCGCGAGAAGGAAATGCTCCAGGAATACCGGGGGGCGATCAGCGCTTTTGAAGTGGAGAGCGCCAACCTCAAGTCCGATATCAAAAGCCTCCTCAAAAGAAGCCTCGGGGAGCAGAAGGACGTCGAGCAGCTGACGACCCTGTCCCAGAACGAGCTTCGCCTCCTTTCCAAGATGACCGCCCGCTTGGCCGAGCTCCGGGAGCAGGCGGAGGTGAAAGTCTCCGAGATCCGGGTCCGTCTGAAGGACAAGTACGGCCTCGTCGTCGAGCCCCCCGGGGCGGGGGAAGCCGGCGACGTCGTCGTGAACCTCCAGCAGGAGCTGTTCAAGCTTAAGAAGATCCAAGAGCTTCTCGAGACGGATACGCCGCCCGTCGAAACGATCCCGCCGGCCGTTTCGGGGAACGCGGTTCCTGAAACCCAGCCCGAGGCCGAATCGTTCTCGCGTTTGGAAACATCGTTCATTCCGCCGGAAATGTCCGTGCCCGAATCCATTTCCCCGGAGCCCGCCACGGACCAATTCCGGATGCCGGCCATCAGCCAGTTCATCGAGGAATTCGTCCACAAGGAAAGCGAGCCCCCGGCCGACGAGCCTCTCTCCGAGCTGCCCCTTCCGAAATGGGAGGCGGGGGAGCCGCCGGCGCCGACTCAACCGGCGGAGGAAGTCAATTTCGAGGCCGTTTACGAGATGCTGGAAAAAACCCGTCTGTCCGAGCCGACGGATTACAACGGCGAGATCAGCTTTTTCCGAAACGGCGGAACGACGATTCTCGACGGCGAATCGGTCATCCGGGCGATGAGCCACCTCGTCGACGACGCCCGGAGGATCTATCAGAAGCTCACCGGCACGGAATCGCCGAAAGACCAGTTTTTCCTGAAGCAGGACCTGATCAATCACCAGGAAATCCTGCGGAAGATCATTCTCCGCGGCGTCAAGCTGTGCGAGAAGGAAGACAGCCGGCTTCCCCGCTACACGGACGAAGTGGTGAGCGTCCGCGTCCTGAAGGAAATCCTGGACAAGCTCAACCTCGACAACTGGAGCAACGAAGAGGAATTCAGCGCGTTTGAAGGCCTGACCCTGAAGATGAAAGACGCTTTCTACAAGCGGATCACCCCGCCGGCGCCTTACTTGAAATCCATCGTCAAGGAGCTCGGCCTCTAACGGAGTTCAGGCCAGGGGGGTGCCCTTTTTTTCGAGGGCGTCGAAATAATCCCGCAGAATTTTCCGGTCGGCCTCGGTGAGGTCGTGAAACCTCAAGCCGGTGTGGTAAAAAGCCGATTGGGACGAGGCCCGTTCCGAGTGCACGACCTGGGCCTTGAAGCGATTGGCTTTTTGGCCCAGAATGATCATCATGTCGAGGACGATGTCCTTGGCCATCCGCATTTCCGAGGCGATCCTCGCCCCTCCCTCGCTTAAGTCCACGGTGCCGAAGACGCGGTGACCGCCGTTTTCCCGGCAGAGGCAGAGGGTCGAGGTGAAAAAGCGCGGGTCACGGCGCTTTTCGACGGCTTGAGACCCGGCCGGGCTTTTCAAGAGCGAGGTTTTGCTGATGACCGCCGATTTGTCGCGGATATAGGCGCAGACGCGGTTCTTGAAGACCCGCTTTTCGTCGACCATTCCCAGAGCGGCCTCCCGTTTTCCCTTGGCCTCGGCCAAGGCCAGCTCGGCCTCGCCGGTGATCTTTTTGAGGTCCGTCTTGGACACGGCCCGGCCGATCTGCTCCGGCGGGAATAGGGTCACGCCGAAGCTCATCGTCAAGTTGCGTCGGGGCTGGAACTCCTGGTGTTCGAAAAACCGGTCCTCGACCGCTTTCCGGATCCGCTCGGTCAACAGGGTCGCTTCCTGGATGGAATTGACGCCGCCGAGAAAAAAGAGGAACTCCTCGCCTCCGTAGCGGCAGAGGAGATCTTCCTCGCGGATGGCGGATTTCATCGTCGACGCCAGATCGCGCAGCAGACGGTTGCCGGCTTCCTGCCCGTTGCGGTCGTTGTAGTGCTTGAACCAGTCGACGTCGCCCATGACGATGGCGAAGGTCCCGGCCTCCCTCCGCCGCTTGGTGGTCTGCTCGACCAGTTGAATGACCTTTTCGAAGAAGGGATCGGGCCGGAGCAGGCCGGTGAGGGCGTCGTACTGGATGAGGTTCAGCTTCGTCACGGCCAAGGCGAAATGCTCGGACAAGCCGCGGAGGATTTGGATATCCTCGGCCGTGAAGACCGACGGCTCGGCCGCCTTGTTGTAGACCTCGAGAACGCCGATGATCTCGGAGCCGCTTTTCAAGGGAATGCAGATCAGGCTGTGGAGGGGGACGCTCAAGTTCCGGTAACGGGGGGAATACCGCGGATCGGCGCCGGCCTCGGCCAGGGCGATCTCCTTCCCGGTCCGGGCCGCGCTCGAGGCGAAATCGACGGAGGGAAGAAGGGCGATATGCCGGGTGAAATCGGGATGGGTGAGGAAAGATTGATCCCAAACCAGCGGCTTGAGATAGGTCCCGAGGGTGTCGCTGTCCTCGATCAGGTAGAGGGAGATGCTTCCCGCCCGGACGATCTCCTTGATGTCGGGAATCGTGTCGAGGAGGTTTTTAACGTCCGTGGCCGCGTACAGCTTGCGGAGGATGTCCTCGAACTGGCGGTTGAGCTTCTGGATGCGGACATAGCGGGCTTCGAGGGCGACTCGCTTCTCCAGCTCCTTGACGAGCCCCTGGGACAGGGCGCTGCTGATGTTCTTGATCTCGGAGTAAACGTTACGGAGCGTTTCCTCGGTGGACGCCTTGGATTTGGCCAGGGACTCCACGTCCTTTTTCAGGCGGGCGTATTCCTGGGCGGTGTTCAGGACATGTTCGGCCCGGTTCCGATCGGAAGGAGATCCGGTGAACAGGATATAATCGACGAACCGGCCGACGGGATATTTCCGGACGGCGTCCCGGAGCAGATCCTCCCGGTCTCCGGCCAGAAAAAGGCATGTGACCGAGGACAGGCTTTCGGCCAGGGGGGAGAGGCCGGCGGATTCGAGCTCGACGACGGCCAGATCGAAGGAGGAGGAAGCCAGAAGGGAAGAGGCTTTTTCGAGGCTGGGCGAGGTGTAGGCGATTCCCCGTTCGTGAGCGAGATTAAATAGAAACTCCCGCTCCGCCGGGTTAGAACTGTACACGAAAATTTTGCCCACGCTCGCCTATCCTTCGCTTCAAACCTCGGCCAGGGCTTCCAATTCGTTTATAATCCCATTGTTGGGCCCTGTCAAGACATTTTTTAGGCGGTGTGATATATTACTCCTTTCCAGGAGGATGAGATGACCCCGCAAGACACGAAATACCGCCCGGTCCGGGCTCCCCGCGGCTCCCGCCTGCGCACGCGCGGCTGGAGCCAGGAAGGCGCTCTCCGGATGATCATGAACAACCTCGATCCCCAGGTGGCCGAACAGCCCCAGGATCTGATCGTCTATGGAGGCACGGGAAAAGCCGCCCGGAGCTGGGATTGCTACCATGCGATCGTCAAAAGCTTGAAATCCCTGGAAAACGATGAAACCCTGATCGTCCAGTCGGGCAAGCCGGTCGGAGTCTTCAAAACCCACCCCGAGGCGCCGCGCGTCCTGATTTCCAACGCCATGCTGGTCCCCAAGTGGGCGAACTGGGACGAGTTCCGCCGCCTGGAAGGGCTCGGCCTGACCATGTACGGGCAGATGACGGCCGGAAGCTGGATTTACATCGGCTCCCAGGGCATCCTCCAAGGGACGTACGAAACCCTGGCCGCCGCGGCGAAAAAGCACTTCGGCGGATCCCTGAAGGGGACGATCACCGTCACGGCCGGCCTTGGGGGAATGGGCGGCGCCCAGCCCCTGGCGGTCACCATGAACGACGGCGTGGCCATCGTCGTTGAAGTCGACCGGCGCCGGATCCAGCGGCGGCTCGACACCCGCTACGTGGATACGATGACCGACCGCTTGGACGAGGCCCTCCGGCTGGCCGAGGACGCGGCCGAGAAGGGCGTTCCGCTTTCGATCGCCCTGCTCGGCAACGCGGCCGACGTCCTGCCGGAGCTGGTCCGCCGAGGCTTCACCCCCGACATCCTCACCGATCAAACGTCGGCCCATGACGAGCTCAACGGCTACGTCCCCAACGGCCTGGCCTATGAGGACGCCCTGGCCCTGCGGACGAAGGACCCGGCCGACTATATCCGGCGGAGCATGGCGGCCATGGCCGCCCACGTGAAGGCGATGCTTGATCTCCAGAAGCGCGGCGCCCGGACCTTCGACTACGGCAACAACATCCGCGGCCAAGCCCGGCAGGCGGGCGTGGCCGAGGCGTTCGACATTCCGGGATTCGTTCCCGAATATATCCGGCCGCTGTTCTGTTTGGGCAAAGGCCCCTTCCGCTGGGCCGCGCTCTCCGGCAAGCCGGCCGACATCTACGCCACCGACCAGGCCGTCCTGGAGACGTTTCCCGAGGACGAAGCCCTGGCCCGCTGGATCCGCAAGGCCCGCACCCAGGTCAAGTTCCAAGGCTTGCCGGCCCGGATCTGCTGGCTCGGCTACGGCGAGCGGGCCCGTTTCGGCGAGGTCATCAACCGGCTGGTCCGCAAGGGCAAGATCAGCGCCCCGATCGTCATCGGCCGCGACCACCTCGACACGGGGTCGGTCGCTTCGCCCAACCGGGAGACCGAGGCCATGCGGGACGGCTCGGACGCCATCGCCGACTGGCCGATTCTCAACGCCCTCCTCAACGCCGTCAACGGGGCCAGCTGGGTTTCCGTCCACCACGGCGGCGGGGTGGGGATCGGCTTTTCGATCCATGCCGGGATGGTGATCGTGGCCGACGGCTCGGCCATGATGGGCCGCCGCCTCGAGCGCGTCCTGACCGGCGACCCCGGCATGGGCGTCGTCCGCCATGCCGACGCCGGCTATCCCGAGGCGGTCGCCTTCGCCCGCAAGACCGGCGTGAAAATTCCGATGGCCCGCCGGTAAAGCGGCCGGCGGATTTCCATTCGTCGGCGCTTGTCAACGTTCGGCGACGGCCGCCCCGCTTTCCGTCTCCTTTGTTTTTCGTTTTCCCCGCGAATCCGCCGTATTTTTCCGGTTTTCTTTTGGCATAAATCCGGCATTGGATCCGGCCGAAAGGAGATCACTCATGATCAAAAAGAAAAAGACGGTTGGGACGAGGATCGCCGCGGCCCTTTTGGCCGCGGCGCTCCTGGGCGGAGCGGCGGCCGGGCCCGGCCTGGCCGAGACGAAGAATGTCTGCCAGGCGGCCTTGGAAAGATGCCTGGGCGACGCCCTGGCCGGAGTGTTCGGCGGCCTTGTCGGAATCATCGGCTCCTTGTCCTCGTGCCTGGGCGGGTACGACTTCTGCCGGAAGTACATCATTTCCTCGAAGTGATCCCATGAAAAACCTCCGGCGCCTCATGTTCCGAAGCGCGGCCGTCCTCCTCCTGCTGGTTTTCGCCGCGGGAGCGGCCGTCCTGGAAGCGGGCGTGTGCCTGGACGCCTACACCCTCTGCCTGCTCGATCCCCGCAACAGCGCGACTCTGATGGGAAGCCTGTACTGCGCGAACGGCTTCGTTTTTTGCGTCAAGTACGTCGATAAAAAGTAGTCGGCCGGCCGGGGGAGGGTCCCAGGCTTCCTCCCCCGGCTCTTTTTCTTTATGGAAAAAAATCGGGCGGGGAAGCGCGCGTCACGGCGGCCGATGCGTTCCCTTTCGAGCTTTAGAGGGTGACGACGAGCGGTTCGCCTTCCACGCCGTTCGCGACGTAAACGATGTGATAGGTCCGGGCGGCCGTCCCCGCGTTACGATGCCGATATTCGGTTGTTTGCAGGCCCGTCTGCGCTTTCAGCACGCGCGCTCCGCCGACGATTTCGAAGATCCTGAACGCGTCGAGGGGGAGATCGGCGTTTTCGGGACTGGCCGACCAGCGCAGAACATTGATGTATTCGACCTGGCTCAGCGATCGGTTCCGGACGCGCTCGCAGAGGCGTTGCATCGGCGACAGGATTTTCCGGAAATGGGCGGAAACCGTCATGTCCTCCGTGACATCGGCCACGACCGCCGGATTCTGGGTCGTCGCGGCAAAATCTCCCGTCCCGGTCCAGTTCAGGAAAAGATGATAGTCGTCGGGGACCGCGGTCACGGGCGAGCAGTCGCCGCGGTAATCGACGACCTGGGTCGTATTCCCGGTCAATCGGCCGCCGAGTCCGGCCGAAAAAGACACGGTGAAAGCCTGGGCGATTTTGATCACAACGGAGTCCGCGCCTCCGTGATGGGGAACGAGCGGCGTCCCCCATGTGGCGCCGCTTGACCCCGCCAAATGGACATGCCCGTTCGCGTGGAGGGCGACATCGGCGGCTTGATCATTGCCTTGGCCTCCGAAAAACGTATTCCAGAGGAGGCGGCCGTCCGGATCGAGCTTTGCGAGCATGATATCGGAGAGGCCGGAATGCGGGCTCAGCGGCGCGCCCCAGCTTGCCCCGCTGGACCCGGTGAAATAGATGTCGCCGCCTTCGTCGACGGCAAGTCCGTCGGCGCCGTCATCGGCCGCTCCGCCGTAAAAGGTGTTCCAGATCAGATTGCCGTTGTCGTCAAGCTTGGCCACAAAGGCATCTTTGCCGCCGGCATAGGCGTTCAGCGGCGCGCCCCAGCTGGAAGAGCTGTATCCCGCCGCGTAAATATTCCCGCCGCCGTCCAGGGCGATCGCCAGCCCTTTGTCCGTTTTTCCTCCCCCCAGCAACGTCCGCCACCGGAGATGGCCGTCCTGATCGATTTTTGCGACAAAAACATCGAAATTCCCCGAGAAATTCGCGTGTCCCGCGACAAAGACATCGCCGTCGGCGTCCAGGGCGACGGCGCGGCAGGAATCGGCGGTCGTCCAATTCAGGCGCTTTGTCCATAAACGGTTTCCATCGTTGTCGAACTTGGCCGCAAAACCATCGTAAAAGCTGCAGCAGCTTTCGGGATCGTCTCCCGCCACGTAGAGATTGCCGTCGCCATCCACGGCCATGGCCCGGGCCGTCATGTGCCCATAAGAGGAGCCGTAGGTTTTATGCCAAAGCCGGTTGCCGTTGCCGTCAAGCTTGGCGATATAGATGTCCTGCAGGTCACCGGGGTTCCATCGGCTGCTCCCCGCTACAAAAAAACGGCCGCGGCCGTCCGGGGCGAGGCCGCAAGGGACGATTTCGCTTCCGCTCCCGAGAAAGGTATTCCATAAAAGAGAGCCGCCTCGATCGAGTTTGGCGGCAAACGCGTCCGAGGCGTAGAACGAAAGAGTGAAGGGATTGACCGGGTTCCCCCAACCGGCCCGGCTGGTTCCCGTGATCAAGATATTTCCGGCGTCGTCCAGGGCCAGGGCGGAAGCCTCGTCATATGCGCGAGATCCCTGAAAGGTATTCCAGGATAAGACATTGGGAAGACGGAATTCGACGCGCGAACGATCAGGAATCCGCGGCGCGGACTGGGGAGCTTGGGCGGGAAGCGACCAGGCCAGGGCCGAAAGCATCCCGATCAAGAAAATCCAGCCTTTTCGTGCAGTCATTTCCCTTTCTCCTGGAGGTCTCCCGCCGGCGGGAGGCGAAAAATCAGGCGCGCGTCGATAGCGACAAATGAGATCGGATGGAAATCCCCTTCGTCCGGAAGACAAGCGCCGGGGGAATTCGAGGCCGATTTTCCCAAAGCGATGTTTTCGGAATCGCCTTGAAACCCCATCTTTTTCCCTGAAAATATAAATACATCGTCCTCCGGGAACTGTCAAGAATCGTTTATGGACGCGGGATAACCGGAGGAAGGAGGATTCATGCCGGCATCGTTCGGCGGATAAGCCTCCGGGCCTCCGCCCCCGGGAAATGATAATAAAGCGGCGGCCGAGCGTCCTTCCCAGCAGGAGGCGATCATGAAGCATCGAAGCGTTTGCGTTTTATTCATTGCGGCGGCCGCGGCGGTTTTCGCCGCCGGGAAGGACCTTCCGGCCGTCCGCGTCGGGCTCGAGGAGCTGGCGGCGATCGGCGGCCCGGAGAGCGACGCCTTGTTTCTCTGGACCGGGATTTCCGTCGACCGGGACGGGAATGTCTATTTCTCCGACGCCTTGGATTGTTCCCTCAAGAAGTTCAGCCCGGACGGAGTCCTTTTAAAGAAAGCCGGTCGGAAGGGCCGGGGACCCGGGGAATTCGATAAACCCGTGGGCCTCGCCGCGGTCGGCGAGCGGGTGTACGCCTGGGATTTGTACGACCGGTCCGTTCAAGTCTTCGACCGCGATTTGGCCTACCGGGAGACCCTGCCGATGCCGGGATCGGTCGACGCCCTGGCCGTCCTTCCCGGCGGAGAGCTCGCCGCCTGCGTCCGCGCATCCCTCGTTTTGACGAAAGTCCTCGTTTTCCGGCCCGACGGGACGCCCGTCCGGGAGTTCGATCTCACGGATCCGAACGACGAGATGGCCCCCGGCTCGATCAGCCTGGCCGTCGATCCCTCGGGCGCGGCTTATTACGGATACCTCTTCCGAAACCTCGTGGAAAAGCGGAGCGACGCCGGCGGACGGATCTGGAGCCGGGAGATCCTGGGAAGGGGCCCGGGCGTTTTAAGCAACGTCCAGGGAATTCCCCTTCCCGCGGAAACGTGCATTTTGAGCCTGGCCCGGGACGGGCGGGGCCGCCTCTTTGTTCTGGGCGGTTCGGCGGCCGGCCGTCCGGGCCGGGACGTTTTCGTCCTCGGGCCGGAGGGAGTTGTCTTGGGTTCGTTCGCGCTGCCCGAGCCGAGCCATACCGTGTATTTCGATCAACGGGATTTCCTTTACGTTTCGGCCGACGGCGGCGTGACGATGAAGAAATACCGGGTGACCTTCGAGTGAGGGGCGGGGAGATCCGGGGCATGACGCTTTTACCGGCGATCCTTTTGGCCGCGTCGTTGACCGCCGCGCCCGCCCCCATGCGGACGGCCGGCGGGCCGGCCGCCCGGAGCGGGGGAGCGGAAACCGCCGCCGCCGGCGCCCGCTTCGCGGTTGTCTGCCTCGACGCCGACATGCTGGCTTGTTCCCCCTGCGGAGCCTCTCTCTTGGAGTTCAATCGGGCGGTTCCTCCGGAAATCCTGGAAGAGCGCGTCGTCGGCGTTCTTTCCTTTCGAGAGGACGCGGCCGTCCCCGATCCGCGGAAGGCCCGTCTCGCCCGGACCCGGTGGACCGGGTATTGCCGGGCCAACGGCATCCGCTTTCGGGCCGCGGTCGACGAGACCCACGCCCTCGACCGCTTGAGCGAGCGGGGAATGACGATCCTGCTTTTCGACGCCGGGGCGGGGATCCTGAGGCGCTGGACCGCGCCCTTCGAGCCCGGCGTCCTGGAGGACATCATCCGCTTTCTTACGGATGAAAAACAGCTATAATGGACCCAGCCCATGATGCCTACGGAACGTTTGCGCGTCCTCAACTCCCGGGAAACGAAGAGCGGCGATTACGTTCTCTACTGGATGCAGGCGGCCCAGCGGGCCGAGGCCAACCCGGCCCTGCAGCATGCCGTCCGGCTGGCCAACGAGCAGCGCCGCCCCTGCCTGGCCTTTTTCGGCTTGACCGAGCGCTTTCCCGAAGCCAACGCCCGCCATCTGGCCTTCATGCTCGAGGGCCTTCGGGAGACGCAGCTGGCCCTGGCCGACCGCGGCGTCCGTCTTGTTGTCCGGCGGGTTCAACCGGACCGGGGCGTCGTCGAGCTGGGGCGGGCCGCCTCGCTCGTCGTGACCGACCGCGGATACCTCCGGGTTCAGAAATCCTGGCGGGAGAAGGCAGCCTCCGCCCTGGCCTGCCCCTTGATCCAGGTGGAAACCGAGACCGTCGTTCCCGTGGAGACGGCTTCGCCCAAGGAAGAATATTCGGCGGCCACGTTCCGTCCGAAGATCCGGAAAATCCTGGCGTCCTCTCTTGCCGTTCCCGCCGACCGGAAGCCGCTTCGGGATTCCCTGGGATGGAAGGGGGATTCGCTCGACCTCGAAAACATCGAGGACGTCCTGGCCGGCTTGAAGATCGACCGGAGCGTCGGCCCGTCGCCCTTCTACCGGGGCGGGACGGAGGAGGCCAAGAGGCGCTTCCGCCTTTTCCTCCGGGAACGGCTCGATCATTTCGCCGATCTCCGCAACAATCCGACCGTCGATTTTCTTTCCCACCTCAGCCCTTATCTCCATTTCGGACAGATCTCGCCCGCCTGGGCGGCGGCGAAAGCGGCCGCGTCGAAAAGCCGCGGCCGGGAGGCCTTTCTCGAGGAGCTGGTCGTCCGGCGGGAGCTGGCCGCAAATTTCGTTCATTACAACGGCCGCTACGACTCGTTCGAGTCGCTGCCGGCCTGGGCCCGGACGACCCTGGCCCGGCACGCGGCCGATCCGCGGCCGGTGCTTTACACCCGGGCCGAGCTGGAGGCCGGGAAAACGCATGATCCCTACTGGAACGCCGCCCAGAGGGAAATGGCCGTGACCGGCAAGATGCACGGCTACATGCGGATGTATTGGGGGAAGAAAATCCTGGAGTGGAGCGCCGCGCCGGAAGACGCCTACGCGACCGCCCTCTATCTCAACAACAAATACGAGATCGACGGCCGGGATCCCAACGGCTTCGCCGGGGTGGCCTGGTGCTTCGGCAAGCACGACCGTCCCTGGGGAGAGCGTCCGATCTTCGGCCTGGTCCGCTACATGAACGACGCGGGCCTGCGGCGGAAATTCGACGCCGACCGGTACGTCCGCAACGTCGCCGAGCTCGCCGCCCGGAGGGAGTGAGCCCCTCAGGGCCGGCGCTCGAGGCGGAATTTCTCGACGAGATGATGGGGGTGGTAGGAAAGCTTGGCCCGGCGCAGGCCGGGCAGGCCGAGGTCCTGCTCGCGGTTGATGAAGGCGAACTCCTTCAGGGCGTGGCGGACGAATTCCCGGTTCATGATCTGGGCCAGGCCCTCGCAGCAGGGGCTGACGATCTCGATGTGGATGACGGCCGTATCCCGGGTGAGAGGCTCGCCGATCGAAAGGGCGGCGAACCGCCCGTCGACCTCGATCGCCCCTCCCAGGAGACCGAGCTCGCGGAAATGGGCCAGGGCTTCCGAGATGGCCGTCTTCTGCCCCTGGGCCATGTCCGAGTGATCGTCCCGCTCGGCGAACCACTCCTCAAACAGCCGCCGGCCGGCGTCCAGGTGACCGTTGTCCAGGGGGACATACCGCCATTGGTGCTCGCGCTCGAATTTCCGGATCCGGTTCCTCTTGCCGTCGTATTTCTTGCCCGCCAGGTCCGCCAGGTCCGCGGCCGCGTAGACGTAATCGAACTCGTCGCGCTCGGGCGCGCAAAGAAAGTCCGCCCCATGCTCCCGGACGAACGAGGCCGGAACCCGGGCCAGCCGGGGCACGACGTCGAGTAGGGCGCGGACGGCGCCGGCCGCGTCCGTCCCGCCGACGGGGGCGAGGGCGTAGGGCGTCCGCCCGGGGCAGTCGAACACGAGGCAGAGATTCCCGTCGAGGATCGTCCAGCGGGTCTTTTCGAAATGCCGCCAGATGAAATTGTTCCCGAAGGAATACTCGCAGGCCTCGACGGCCGCCCGGTCGAAAAATCCCTGGACGACGGAACGGTCCTCGAGCGACAGGGGCTTGAATTCCGGAAAGGCCGGATAGCTCATGATTTCGCCCGGACCATGACGACGCAGCGGCTCTTGTCGCAGCCGGCGCACCAGGCCGGGTCCTTGGCCATCCCCGCCGGGACGCGGAGCGTCCGGACGAACCCGTGCCGCTCGAAATAGCCGGGAATGACGGTGGCCAGGTGGACGTCCGTTCCGGCGGCTTCCACCGCTGTCTCGATCAGCCGGCCTCCCAGGCCTTTTTCCCGGGCCGCGGGATCGACGCCGAGGGAGACAAGCTCCCGGCTGTCGGCGTGAACGAGAAGGGAGACGATTCCGAGGGCGCGCCCGTTTTCCTCGGCCAGCCAGAAGGCGGCTTTTTCCATGCCGGGGTAATCGAGGCCGAGCGGCGCGGCCAGCTTCCGAATCGCCGGGAAGTCCTCCGGGCGGGCTTTTCGTATCAACATAGCCCGTTATTATAGCAAAAAATCTTTCCGTCCGCGGATGTCCCCGCTCAAGCTTCGGGGAAATCCTCGGGGGAAAAGCGAGGAGGTCCCCGATCCTTGCGACCGGTCGGCCGAAAACTCGCCGAAGTTTGACCGCCGAAGGGAGGTGCTATACAATCCCGAAGAGGTTTTTTCTCCGTGAACGCACCCTTGATCGTCCGTTTCGCTCCGAGCCCCACCGGTTTTCTGCATCTCGGGAGCGCCCGGACCGCCCTGTTCAACTGGCTGGCGGCCCGCAGCTCCGGAGGCCGTTTCCTTCTCCGCGTCGAAGACACCGACAAGGTCCGCTCCGAACAGCGTTTCCTCGACGAGATCCTCGAGGACCTGGCTTGGCTCGGCCTGGACTGGGACGGCGAGCCGATGCGCCAGAGCCGCCGGTTCGATCTGTATCGGGAGAAAGCCGAATCCCTGGCGGCCTCCGGCCGGGCTTACCGGGAAGGGGAGGCGATCCTCTATCGCGTCGCCCCCGGCCGGAAAATCGCCTACGACGACCTGATCCACGGCCGGATCGAGGTCGACACGGAGAACATCAAGGACCAGGTCCTGATCAAGTCCGACGGATCGCCGGCCTACAACTTCTGCTGCGTCGTCGACGACTCCGAGCTTGGGATCACCCACATCCTCCGGGGCGACGACCACATCTCCAACACGCCCAAGCAGATCCTCTTCTACGAGGCGTTCGGCCTCGTCCCGCCGCGGTTCGGCCACATGCCCCTCATTCTCGGGCCCGACGGCTCCAAGCTCAGCAAGCGGCACGGCGGCGTCTCCGTGGCCGAATACAAGGCCGAGGGTTTCCTGCCGGAAGCCCTGGCCAATTACCTGATCTTCCTCGGCTGGACGCCCCCCGACGGACGCGAGATCCTCAGCCTGGCCGAGGCCGCCCGCCTGTTCTCCATCGACCGGATGAACGATGTCCAAGCCAAATTCGACCTCGTGAAGCTGAAATGGATGAACGGCGAATACATCATGGCCAAGGACACGGCCGCTCTCGCGCCCTTGATCCAGGACCAGCTACGCCGCGACGGATACGATTACGACTTTTCCGACCCCGGCCGCTGGGAGGCCGTCGTCGACCTGTACAAGATCCGGATCAAGACGCTGCGCGAGGCGGGGCCGATGGTCGAATTCTTCTTCCGGGAGGACTTCCCGGTCGACGAGGAAGGCCGGAAAAAGCACCTCGCCGCGCCCGAAAAAAAAGCCCTCCTGGCCGGCTTGGCCACCCGGATCGAGGCTCTGCCCGAGTTCACCGCGGCCGGCCTGGAAGCGCTTTACCGGGGCTTGGCCGCGGAGCGGAACATCAAGGTCGCCGAGCTCATCCATCCGACCCGCATGGCCGTCTCGGGCTTGACCAAGGGCGCCGGCCTGTTCGAAATCATGGCCGTCCTCGGGCGCGGGACGGTCGTCGACCGCCTGCGAAGGAACTCCCAATGACCGAATCGGACGACAAGAAACCGCGGGAAAACTTCATCCGGGACATCGTTCGGGAAGACCTGGCCGCCGGCCGGGTCGAGGGCCGCGTCCACACCCGGTTTCCGCCCGAGCCGAACGGCTACCTCCACATCGGCCACGCCAAGTCGATCTGCCTGAATTTCGGCTTGGCCGCCGATTTCGACGGCCTCTGCAACCTCCGGTTCGACGACACCAATCCCGAGACC
>Ga0208197_1000777_pt1 | contig 36895 bp, 36 predicted proteins | sample AD_JPNNA4_MetaG_FD_184444 | JGI IMG/M metagenome (GOLD analysis project Ga0208197, IMG submission 184444) | Active sludge microbial communities of municipal wastewater-treating anaerobic digesters from Japan - AD_JPNNA4_MetaG (SPAdes) (version 2) | ecosystem: Engineered > Bioreactor > Anaerobic...
CTTGGTGATTGGAGCGACGAGGGTACACCCGGTCCCATCCCGAACCCGGAAGTTAAGCTCGTCAGCGCCGATGGTACTGCCCTGGTAGCGGGGTGGGAGAGTAGGTCATTGCCAAGGAACTGTTGCTTGTATAGCCATACACTTCCAATCTTGACGAAAAGACCGGAAGTGTTACACTACGAAACGATATTTGCCAATACAAGCACAGGTTTGAACGTGTACAGTAAACTCTCGGTAATTATCGTTATTCTGACTATTGGGTTCATGGTGACGGGATGTCAAGGAGGAGAGGTAGAAGGCGCCAGTGATCCAACACTGCTCGCCGCATCAACGCTACCGACACTTTCAGAAGTCACTTCTGCCAAAGTGATGGAAATCGTCCCTACGACCGTGCAACCCACAGCTTCGCCTACACCGCAACCGACGTTCACCCCCTCGCCTACGCCTACTCCCACGCCTTACTATTGCACCTATCTCCGTGGAAGAACCGAATCCACCACATTTTCGAGCAAGGCCATGGGGGAACAGGTGCGTCTCCTCGTTCACTTGCCGCCGTGTTACGATGATTATCCTGCCGCGGCTTTCCCGGTGGTGTACGTGCTTCACGGCTGGCCCCTTGATGAACGCCACTGGGACACCCTGGGCATTGATGAAGTGCTGGACGACTGGATCATCCGTGGCATGGTCGGCCCGGCGATCATCGTCATGCCCGGCGTAAGCGCAGATGGACTGTATGTGAATTCGAGCGGCGGTTCCTGGTCTTTCGAGGGCATGTTGGTGGATGAGTTGGTGCCTTTGATTGACCAGACCTATCGTACCTGGCGTGACCCTGCCGGACGGGCCATCGGTGGCGTTTCTCGCGGTGGCGTGTGGGCCCTGGAGATTGCCTTCCGTCACCCGGATATGTTCAGCATTGTGGGTGGCCATAGCCCGGCGCTGGCGTTAAATCGCCCTATGCCGCAGTATGACCCTTTCCTGCTCATCAAAGAAGGCGCGCCGGGCGTGCGCATCTATCTGGACGCCGGAGATTTGGATTGGGCGAAATCTTCGACGGCCAATCTGTATGAGGCTTTGCGGGAACGTGGCGCAGATGTGACCTATCAAGTGCACAGTGGCGGCCATGTGGATAAGTTGTGGCAGGAGAGTATGACAGATTATGTGGCCTTTTATACGGCGACGTGGCCGCGTTCTTATGCGGCCTTGCCGGTGTGGGAGAGCATCCCCCCCACTCCAACCCCTTAAGACAAAATCACAGGGAGGGCTTGAAGCCCTCCCTGTTTTTATGCCTGAGATGTTTAATCCAGTCCCCAGAGGCGCTGCAAAGCAGCAACGTCATAGGAAGGCACTTTGTCCTTCTGGGCCACAAGGTCGCTGAGTGTCTTCAGCGTGGCCTTGACGTTGTTTTGGGCTTTTTCGGGGTTCAGGGCGATCAGAGCCTGCCACAATAACGCCAGGACGGCCATGAGAGTATCAAAGGAGGGATAACCCGCGGGTGTCTTGGACAACGCGACCAGGTTGATGTCGGCCTGGCGGGCCGGCAACAAGGTCGGGCTTGTGGTGATGGAGATCGTGCGCATGCCCTGCTCCTTCGCGGCGTTGATCAGATGTCCGACCTCGGTATCTGGCCCCAACCCCAAGGAAACGGCGATGAGCAGATCACCCGCTTCGGCATTGCTCAACATCACCGCAGCCTGGGCGTAATCCGCATGGAGGGGGTAAGTTTCAATACCGATGAAATTGAGGTAAGTGCTCCAGACGGCCGCGATGCCGTATCCTTCGGTGCTGCCGGTGATGAACACTCTTTGTGCCGTGTGGATGGCCTGTGCAACCTCGGCGATCTGTCCGGCATCGGCCTTCAAATCAAGGATGCGGTCGCTCAGTTCATCCATAAATGTTCCAAGTTGTCCCACGAGGCCTTCGGCCTCGGCGGCACCCTTTTGGTAACGCAAAGCCAACTGCTGATTGACGTAGCGCTTGATCTCACGGGAAAGCTCGCGGTAACCGGAGTAGCCGAGGTCCTGAGCAAAGCGCACCACGGTCGCCGGATCAACACCAACGCGCCGCGCCAGTTCGGTTGCCGTCAGGAAGCCGACATCGAGCGTATTCTCCAGGATAAAGTCAGCAAGGACCCGAAAGCGCGGCGAAAGCTCTTCATAGGCATTTTGAATTCTGTCACGGAACATTTTCAACCTCCTTAGTTGCCTTATGTGATAGTAAACATTGCGAAACACTTAACTATGTTCAATGATAGCACGCCTATAAATGTATGTCAATACTGCTTTCTGGACTTTAATGGTTTTGTAACGTTTCTTTAATAATGCGCCGCGGATACCCGGCCGCTTCATAACGTCAGAGAAGGGCTTCAGGCTCGCAGTTGCCTTTTCGCATATCCGTTGTATCATAGGCAGGTCATGAGCAAATATGTACGGATTGCCGCCTCTATACTTTCCGCCGACTTTGCCTATCTCGGCACGGCTATCGAGATGGCCGAAGCGGCGGGCGCCGATGTCATCCACGTGGATGTCATGGATGGTCATTTCGTGCCCAACCTCACGATCGGGCCGCCGGTCGTCGCGGCGTTGCGCAAAGTCACCCGCTTGCCGCTCGATGTGCACCTGATGATCGAGAATCCCGAACGTTATGTGGAAGCCTTTGCCGAGGCCGGCGCCGATATGTTGACGGTTCACCCGGAGGCGACGCCGCATTTACATCGGGTGGTGCAACAAATCCACGAGCTGGGTGTGCAGGCCGGCGTGGCGCTGAATCCCGCAACCCCGGAGTCATCTCTAAGCTACGTGGCATCCATGCTCGACCTGGTTCTGGTGATGACCGTTAATCCGGGCTTCGGAGGGCAAGAGTTCTTACCGGAGACGTTGCCCAAGATCGCAGCCGTGCGACGCATCCTCGATGCGGCCGGCAGAGGGGCATGGCTTTCCGTGGATGGGGGCATCAATGTCGCAACGATCCCCCTTGTGGTTGCACAGGGCGCCGATCACCTGGTCGCGGGGTCGGCGATTTTTAGCGCGCCGGAAGGGGTTGCCGCAGCCGTTCGCGCGCTGCGTGGGGCTGTTCAGGCGCTGACAACGCAACAGCCCCGTTGATCATAAACGGGGCTGTCGCTTAAGTCTTACCGAAAAGTGTAGGTTACTTTTCACCGCGCGAGAGGGTGCGCAGGCAGCGAGTGCAGACGTACATACGTCGCCACACGCCATCCACCAATACCCGCTTGTGCTGGATATTGGGGCGGAACTGCCGATTCGTCGCCCGGTTAGAGTGACTTACATTGTGCCCAAACATCGGGGCTTTGCCGCAGATTTCACATTTTGCCATAGTTTCACCTCTTCTGTCTCGATGACAGGTGTTATAATACCACAAAGAGGAAAAGACGCAACTGGTGAGGAGGATTTTATGAGTGACTCGATACAACCTCGGGGCAAAATCGAAGTATCCCCGGCGGCTATCGCTTCGATTGTCAGCGAAGCCGTCCAGACGTGCTATGGCGTTGTGGGGACGGTACCCAAGAATTTTGCAATGGGGCTGGTGGATATTTTCTCGGCCGATCGCAAACGGGGCGTGGAAGTGCAGGTCCGCGACGGACATATCATCATTGACCTTTACGTCGTGGTAGAATATGGGACGCGCGTTTCAAGTGTGGCGGAAAGTATCAAGCATGTGGTGAAATATCAGGTGGAAAGAGCGTTGGAACTTCCGGTTGCCGAAGTGAACGTGCACATCCAGGCTTTGCGCGTAAGCGATACGGACTAGGGGGCTTAATGTGGGTGAGCAAATGGGTGATACAAGTATCGAGTCTTTGAACGGCCACGACTTGAAGGCGATGGTATTGGCCTCACTGGTGTGGCTACGTGAGCATCAAGCCGAGGTTAACGCCTTGAATGTTTTCCCGGTTCCCGATGGTGACACCGGCACGAATATGACCTTGACGATGACTTCGGCCTGGAACGAAATTACCGAGCTTGAGGAGGATAACGTCGGGTATCTGGCAAGCAAGGTAGCGCATGGCGCATTGATGGGCGCACGTGGAAATTCGGGCGTGATCCTTTCCCAGATATTGCGTGGTTTTGCGCGTAGCCTGGATTCTAAAGCGTGTATGTCTGCTGCCGATATTGCCCTCGCTATGAATGAGGCAAAAGAAACCGCATATAAGGGAGTTGTCAAACCGGTAGAGGGGACGATCCTCACCGTCATACGCGAGGTCGCCGAGGAAGCGGCCGTCGTTGCTAAAGAGACCTCAGACTTGCGATACATGTTTGAACGACTGGTGCAGCGGGCCGAATCCGCTGTAGCGCGGACACCGCAATTGTTGGCGGTACTCCGGCAGGCCGGCGTAGTGGATGCCGGCGGTCGAGGGTTGTCCATCGTGCTGGAGGGCATGTTGCGCCATCTGAAAGGACAAACCGTGGCGGAGTTTGCCCGGCCTGAGGTCGCTGCCACGGTTGCCGAACATCCGGCCGTGACCGCTCATGCTTTCACGACCGAAGAGGTGACCTTCGATGAAAATTACCCCTATGACGTACAATTCATCCTCGTGGGCGCTGACATGAATGTCGCGGAGATCCGCGCGACGATCGAGGCGATGGGAGATTCCGCGTTGGTGGTGGGGGATCCGCACACAATCAAGGTGCATGTGCACGTCCTGGATCCGGGCATCCCCATCAGCTATGGTGCAAAATGCGGCTCTTTGCGCGATGTGGTTGTCGAAGATATGCAAGCGCAGTATCAGGCGTTTGTCGCCGGGCGAGAGACATCCGCGACACGCCCCCCGGTTGCACCGGTTCCGTTCGTCGCGGCAGCAGAAGAAGCCCCCCGCATCGGCGTGGTGACCGTGGCCGCCGGTGAAGGATTGAAGAAGGTGTTCCGCAGTCTGGGCGCTACGGGAATCGTCGAGGGTGGGCAGACGATGAATCCAAGCACGGCGCAAATTCTCGAAGCGATCGAGCAATCACCTTCAGAGTACATCATTGTCCTTCCTAACAATAAGAACATTCTGATGGCGGCCCAACAAGCGGCTGAAGTGAGCCGAAAACAGGTTGCCGTGGTGCCAACACGGAGCATTCCCCAGGGCGTTTCGGCGCTGCTGACCCTGGATCAGCAGGCAACGTTGGACAGCAATGTGGCGGCAATGCTGCGGAACGCGAAGGAGGTGATCACCGGAGAAATCACTTGGGCCACACGGGATGTAGAACTGAACGGTGTGGAGGTGCACGAGGGCGACGCAATCGGTCTGCTGGACGGGGAGCTGGTGGTGGACGCTCAATCGTTTGATGACGCTGTGTTCTGGCTACTCGCCGGGGTTGATCTTGAAGACCGTGAGTTGGTCACCGTGTATTACGGCAAAGATGTGAATGTATCACAGGCTCAAGACCTGGTGGACAGACTGAGGGATACCTATCCTGAACTGGAATTTGAAGTCGTCGAAGGGGGACAACCACACTATCCTTATATCATCTCGATTGAATAATGTACCGATCAACCGAAATTATTTTCTATCAGCGGATATCCTTTGACCGGTTTATATAGCTCATAAATCTGCTTCACCTGCTGACAAAGAGAAGTATAACCGAACCAGTGGTACAGACCCGATAATGAAGATGATCGCAGAACTATCTGACTAACGACTATCTGACTAACAACTATCTGACTAACGACTATCAGACTAACGACTATCTGACTAACGACTATCTGACTAACAATATCTGACTAACGACTATCAGACTAACGACTATCAGACTAACGACTATCTGACTAACAATATCTGACTAACGACTATCTGACTAATGACTATCTGACTAACAACTATCTGACTATTTTCATGAGGAGAACGTGAGTGAGCAGTAATCACATTCAACTGATAACCGATGGGACGGCTTATCTCCCGGCGGCCCGTTTGCGCGAGTTAGGCATTATTTCACTTCCTATCATTGCCCAGGCCGGCGGTCGTAATTTTATGTATGACCAACAGACAAACGAACACATTGATCTGCTTCAAGAACTTGAGAAATCCCGCAGTCCGGTGGAGATTGTCGGCCCTTCACCTGAAGATTTTCGCGCTGTCTTCGAGCGCACGCTCTATCGCACCAACAAAATGCTGGTCATCTTGTCTTCCAGCCATCTCAGCCCGGTGATGCGCAACGCACGAATCGCGGCACGCGACTTCATGGGGCGTTGTGACATCACGCTTTTGGACTCCCAGACCATCTCGGTGGGTCTGGGGCTATTGGTGGAGAAAGCCGGCGAGTTGCTGCGTCAGGAAGATTTGCCGCTGCCCGATGTGGTCAAACTGGTTCGTGGCATGATCCCCCGTATCTACGTGGTGATGATTTCGCATACGCTGGATTACATCTACAGCAGTGGTAAGTTGAGTGCTATGCAGGCAATCCTGGGGGCGATGCTGAAGATTCACCCCTTCCTGGTAATCGAGGATGGCGACATCATCCCCCAGGAGAAGAGCCGCAAACCCGAACGCGCGCTGGATAAACTGGTAGAGTTTGCCTCCGAGTTCTCACGCATCAATCAGTTGGTCATCTTCCAGAGCGGAGCCACGCCAACCGATGAAGCCATGCTTCTCAAAACCCGGCTGGAACAAATCATGCCCAATCGCGAGTTCCCCATCATTACCTATGACCCGATCCTGGCGATGCACATCGGCCCGGAAGGTATAGGGATGGTTATTTATGAGGGGGTATGGCGCTGATCGCAATGAACAATCCCCGCGTGCGTGTCATCACCGACAGTGTCGCCGATATTCCGCCCCAATTGACCCGCCAGTTGGGAATCAAAGTGGTTCCCATTCACCTCACCTTAGGGAAAACAAGCTATCTGGTGGACGGGGCTACAGATGATCATGACTGGTTTTATCGTGAACTGGTGCAATCCTCTGTGTCTCCCAAAACAGCGTCGCCGGCGCCGGAAGAGTTTCTGAAACTTTACCGTGAGTTGATTTCCGAGGGCGCAGAAGACATTATCGGCCTTTTCGCCTCGGCCAACGTTAGCAGTCTGTGTGATCATGCCCTTCTCGCGGCGCGCGAACTATCGGGGGCGCGCGTCTCCGTGATTGATACCGGTCAAATCTCTATGGGGATTGGATGGCTGGCCCTGATGGCGGCAGAAGCCGCCGCGCGTGGGGCCTCGCTGGAGGAGATTGAAGCGCTCGTCAAAGCAGCGCGTGGACGAACCCAGGTTTTCGGTCTGCTGGATACATCGGAATACCTGCGCCGCAGCGGGCGCGTGAGCTGGGCCACAACGCAGCTTGTCAACCTGCTGCAAATTAAGCCGATGATCGTCTTTGCCGAGGGCGAGGCGCGGCTGATCGGTCGCGTGCGCACCCATCAACGCGCGCTGCAACGGATGGTGGACCTGGTACAAACCATCACTCCATTGGAGCGGTTGGCCGTCTTGCATGCCCACACGGATCTCAGGACGGTGATGCGCTTACGGGACGCGCTGTTACCCTATGCGCCCGAGGTTCCCCCTCCCGTCATTGAGGTCGGGCCGATTTTCGGCGCCCATGTCGGCCCCGGCGCAGTGGGCGTTGCCCTGGTGCGTAAAAGCGCGGCAACAAGCCTTTAGGACCTTAACTTAAGGAACATGTATGGCTAAACCGTTGGAGATTTTGGAGAAAATCCTGGATCTGGAGGAGAAAGATTACACTTATCAGGATAAAGCCGTCGCGGGAGGGTTGGCACGCTATGCCGATACCTGGGTCAAGCAGGCAACACAGGCATTTGGCGAAGCGGCCCGCCCGTGGATCGAGGATATTGCCGACCGTCTGCGGGCTTATAGCAGCCTGCACATCGAGACGCGGCCGGCCGCGATGGCTGCCCTGCGTGAGGCGTTGCGCGCAACCCAAAAGGATAAGGCATCCCCTGCGGCCGGGACATCTCCAGCACCACGGCCCGAAGTCCGCTCACCCTCGCGCCGCCAACCTCGCTCTCCGGCAGGACGGGGACTGGATGCGCCCGTGGAGACGCTATCCGGTGTGGGGAAAAAATACGCGGGATCGCTGGAAAAAATGGGCGTCAAAACGGTGCGTGACCTGCTCTTCTTCTATCCGCGCCGCTATGAAGACTACTCTGCGCTCAAAACCATCAACCACCTGGTCCTTGGTGAGCGGGTGAGTGTCCTGGCAACGGTATGGTCTGCCGGTGTCCACAAGACTCAGATGGAACGTTCCGTATTTCGCGCCATCCTCTCCGACAATACCGGCACGCTTGAAGTCACCTGGTTCAACCAACCCTACCTTGCAGAGCGAATCCGCCCCGGTATGCAAATCGTGGTCAGCGGCAAGGTTGATGCTTATCTCGGACGCCTGACCATGAATTCCCCGGAGTGGGAAGTGATGGGGCACACCGAGCTGAGCAATGTTCGCATCCAGCCGGTTTACCCGCTGACAGAGGGCCTCACACAGCGCTGGCTACGCAATACCTTGCGGCGCGCGTTGACGGCCTGGGCCAGGCGCGTTCCCGATCCCTTGCCCGAAACTCTGAAGGCGGCGCATACACTTTTGCCGTTGGAGCGGGCGTTGTGGGGCGTGCACTTCCCTGATAGTCAAGAACATCTGCGCACTGCGCAACGCCGGTTGGCCTTTGAAGAGAGTCTGTACCTGCAACTGGGACTGTTGCGCCAACGTCTGCTTTGGAAGGCGCAGCCCGGTCGGATCATCCAACCGGCACCGGGCTACCTGGAAGCCTTGAAAAGCAGCCTGCCCTATGCCTTGACGAACGCACAGCAACGCTCTTTGGATGAAATGTTGCGCGACATGGCCTCCGGCCAACCGATGAACCGCCTGCTGCAAGGCGATGTGGGCGCAGGGAAGACGGTGGTTGCCGCGCTGTTGATGGCGGTGACGGCGGCAGCCGGCGCGCAGGCCGCGATCATGGCCCCCACCGAAATCCTGGCCGAACAGCACTACAAAAGCCTCACACGCCTGTTTGCCCTGTTCCCCGAGCCGCGCCCGAACCTCGGTTTGCTCACCGGCAGTACCGGTAGTGCGGAGCGCGCTGCCATCTACGCCGGCCTTGCGGATGGCTCTCTGCAAATCGTGGTCGGCACCCATGCCTTGATCCAGGAAGCCGTCGAATTCAAAAACCTGGCGTTGGTGGTGGTAGACGAACAACACCGGTTTGGGGTGGAGCAGCGCGGTATGCTGCGCCAGAAAGGTTACAATCCCCACCTGTTGTTGATGACGGCGACGCCCATCCCACGCTCATTGGAGCTGACCATTTGGGGACATCTGGATGTCTCGATCCTGGATGAAATGCCGCCGGGGCGTCAACCTATCCAAACCCGTGTGTTACAACCGCGTGAGCGGGAGCGTGCCTATGCGTTTATTCGCACACAGGTACAGCAAGGGCGCCAGGCATTCATCATCTACCCGCTGGTAGAAGCCTCGGACAAAATCGAGGCCAAAGCCGCAGTGGATGAATACCAGCGCCTTCAGCGCGATGTGTTCCCCAACATGCGGCTGGGATTGCTCCATGGCCGATTGCGTCCTGCTGAAAAAGAAGCCGTTATGGGACAATTCGCGCGGGGCGAACTGGATATTCTGGTCGCCACCTCGGTTGTGGAAGTGGGGATTGACGTGCCCAATGCCACCGTCATGCTCATTGACGGCGCGGAGCGTTTTGGTCTGGCGCAACTCCATCAGTTCCGCGGACGTGTGGGACGTGGGGCGCACCAATCCTACTGTTTATTGCTGGCCGACAGCGCGTCGGATGAGTCCAATGAGCGACTGAAGGCCGTCGAAATGACCACAGACGGCTTTGTCCTGGCGCAAAAAGACCTGGAGATGCGCGGACCGGGTGAGTTCCTGGGGACGCAGCAAAGTGGTTTCCCGGAACTGCCGATGGCAGCGCTGGCCGACACCCGGCTTTTACATCAAGTTCGCGAGGTTGCCGAAGCTCTTTTGAAAGAAGACCCCGACCTGAGCAAGCCGGAACATCAAGCGCTGGCCGAATGTGTCGCCACATTCTGGCGCGGCGGAGGAGATTTAAGTTGACCCAAAAAATCGCCCTTTATCCTGGCTCTTTTGATCCGGTGCACTACGGGCACATAGATATTGCCCAGCGCGCGGCGGCCATCTTCGACCATGTGATCGTCGCCGTTTACGAAAGCCCTAAAAAGCCCTTGCTCTTTTCGCCCCAGGAGCGGGTGGCCATGTTGACCGTGGCCATGGCTCATCTTCCCAATGTCACCGTGCGTTCGTACAGAGGGCTGACCGTGAAATTTGCTCGGTCTCAGGGGGCACATGTTTTGGTGCGTGGTCTGCGTGTCATTTCCGATTTTGAAATGGAGTACCAGATGGCGCTCACCAACCAACAACTCGGGCCAGACATTGACACCATCTGTTTGATGACCCGCTACGAATATGCTTTCCTCAGCGCCAGCCTGGTTAAAGAAGTCTTTGCTGCCGGCGGTGATGTATCGCAAATGACGCCGCCGGTGGTGGTCGAGGCGTTATTGAAGAAGCTTGGACCACGCAATGCTAACGGCGTTGAAGTCCCTTCGATTATGTTGTAAAATGGAGTTGTTGCAGTAGACTATGTTGGGACCGGGATTCAGGAGGTAAGGATGGACGTCGAATTTTTGATCGAGCGACTGGAACATTATATCCTGGAAGAATCTCCTAAGTTTTTTGGGGTCCGTGCCGTTAACGAGGCCGAGGTACGGAATCACCTGACACAATTGCAGGAAGCCATCCCCGATGAAATCCAGCAAGCTCGCAAAGTGCTTCTGGAACGCGAAGCCATCCTGGATGCGGCGCGTGATGAAGCGCAACGGATAATCGCGGCGGCACAGGTGAAAGCGGAACAACTGGCGGCGGAACACCGTTTGGTGCAGGAAGCCCGGCAACAAGCCGAAACCATTACCCGCCGCGCCAAACATGACGCCGAGACATTGCGCGCCGATGCTGATGAGTACGCCTTCAACTCCCTGAGTCAACTCCAGGCAGAATTGAACCGCCTGCTGCGCGTGGTTGAAAACGGCCTGCAAAAACTGGAAGCCGAACGTGAACAGAGGCTTCAAGCCAATCCCCCGGCTTCTTAAAGAGCCAGCCCCGTCGGGTATCAAACACCTGACGGGGCTTTTAGTTTTTCCCCTTTAACCGCAGAGTTCGCCGAGATCGCGGAGCAATCTTTGATAACTCTGCGGACTCTGTGATAAAAGCCGCCCCCGCCTTGAAATGCCCCCCGCATGGCGACCGTTTGACATACACCCTCTTTTCTGTATAATAGCCTTACTTTGTCGCCTGATAATGTAGGCGAGATTATTAATGAGAAAAGGGAGTTGAAAAATGCCAGCAGTACCTAAGAGACGCACGCCTCACGGTCGCGGCAAGCGGCGGAGCGCGAATAACTATCGTTCACCGGCGTTGCCGGTCCTGGTTTATTGCCAATGTGGTGAACTCGTCCGGCCCTACGAGGTTTGCCCGCATTGCGGCGCCTATCGTGGCAAAAAGGTAATGGAAGTCAAGAAAGAGTAGCCCGCCAAAGCATCGAGATGAGCGCGGCTTTTCTGTTCCCCGGACAGGGGTCGCAATATGTAGGCATGGGCGTTGCCTTGTACCGGGCCTCCGCAGAGGCCCGGATGTTTTGTGACAGGGCAGACGCACAATTGGGTTATCCATTGACCCGGCTGTGCTTTGAGGGACCAGAAGCCGAACTGAACCTTACAACGTTCACCCAACCAGCCGTCTTTGTTGTGGCCATGGCCATGTGGCAGGCGCTTAAAGCGACCTTGCCGCAGCCGGCTTTTGTCGCCGGCCATAGTCTTGGAGAATTTATGGCCCTGGTCGTCGCCGGCGCCCTGGACTTCGAGACCGGCCTGCATCTGGTTGCCGAACGCGGCCGGCTGATGTCCCGAGCCGGCGAAGCGGCATCGGGGGGAATGGCCGTGCTCCTCGCCGCGACGTTGGAGGCGGCGGATGCCTTGTGTACCGCTGCCACCGAGGCTTCGGGACAGCCCCTGGCGGTCGCCAACGATAACTGTCCGGGGCAGGTGGTGATCTCCGGTGCCCTCGCGGCGCTGGAAGCAGCGACGGCCCTGGCGCCGGCGCATAACGTGCGTCGCATCCAGCGTTTGCCGGTCAGCGTGGCGCCGCACAGTGTCCTGATGGCCGGGGTGCAGGCAGAATTTGCACAATTCCTGGCCACGGTACCGCTGCGGGCACCGCAAATCCCGGTGGTGCTCAATGCGACGGCCGCGCCGGAGACCGATGCGGAAGCCATCCGGCAAGCATTGGTGCGGCAGTTGACCTCGCCTGTGCGCTGGCGGGAAAGCCTCTTGTGGATGGCGGCGCAAGGTGTGGACCACTTCATCGAAATCGGCCCACGCGACGTGCTCACAGGCATGGTAAAGCGCACCTTGCCCACCGCACGCGCCGAGGCTGTGGACAAAATAGCGTTTTGGGCTTAGGCGGAAAGGAAGAGGACCGTGTTGGCTCTGGAAGGTAAAATCGCCCTCGTGACCGGTGGCTCGCGCGGCATTGGCCGGGCGATCGCCCTGGAACTGGCGCGCCGTGGTGCCGATGTCGCCGTCAACTACGCGCATCACGCCGAAGCTGCCCGGCAAGTCGTGGCCGAGATCGAGGCATTGGGACGCCGTGCCGTAGCTTTGCCGGCCGATGTGGGCGATTCCGATCAAGCCGTGGCCCTGGTCAACGCCGTTTTGGATGCCTTCGGGCGGCTGGATATTCTGGTCAACAACGCCGGCATCGTCCGCGACAATCTGTTGCTGCGCATGCAAGAATCCGATTGGGATGAAGTCCTGCGCATAAACCTCAAAGGCGCCTTCAACACCAGCAAAGCGGCAGTGCGCCAGATGGTGCGACAACACTTTGGCCGCATCATCAATATTAGCTCGGTTTCCGGCTTGATGGGGCAGGTCGGCCAGGCAAATTATGCTGCCTCCAAGGCAGGACTGATCGGCCTGACCAAAAGCATGGCCCGCGAATTGGCAGCGCGCAATATCACCGTCAACGTGGTCGCACCGGGATTTATTCCCACGGATATAAACGCGGCAATGGATGAAGCGTTGCGCGAGCGGCTGCGTACCTTGATTCCCCTGGGGCGTTTTGGAACGGCCGAGGATGTCGCCGGTGCAGTGGCTTTTCTGGCTTCCGAAGAGGCGGCTTACATAACCGGCGTGGTGCTGCCTGTGGATGGTGGCCTGAGTATGTAAGGAGTCTACATTAAGGAGGCGTAGATGGAAACCCAGATAGTTCCCGGCGTGGTCACCGTCGAACCTGAAGTGCTTGAAACAATCGCCCGTTTCAGCGCGCTACACGTTCCCGGTGTGGTGCGGATCGTCGAAAAGGACGTGGATCGCATTTTGGGACTGACGGGGAAATCGGTCCTGGTGCAAGTCAACGAGGGTCGGGTGACGGTAGACCTCTCCATCATCGCCGGCCCCGACATCAGCCTGTTACGTCTGGGGCGCGCGGTGCAGTACGAAGTCACCCGCGCCATTCAAAACATGATCGGCATGCCGGTTGACGCAGTCCACGTACACATCGAGGACGTGGTTTATCCTCAGGCGGAAAATCAACCTGAATCCCCAAAGGCTTAAGTGACTAAGGAATCCCGGTTATGAAAGGTGAGCGACGCCTGGCCCGCCAGTTGGCGCTCCAGGTTCTTTACGAAGTAGACCTTGTAGCCCATCCCATCGGCGAGGTGCTGACCCAGCGTTTCGCCGACACCGAGTCGGAGCCACGGGTACAGGCTTATTGCCAGAAGCTGGCTGTGGGGGTCGCCCAGTGTCGTGAACTGCTGGACCGCTACATCCAGGCCCATGCACCGGAATGGCCACTCGATCAGGTGGCTATCATTGACCGCAACCTGTTGCGCATTGCCCTGTACGAATTCACCATCGGCAGTGTGCCGGTCAAGGTGGCGATTAACGAAGCTGTTGAATTAGCCAAACGTTTTGGGTCAGATAGCGCGCCGCGTTTTGTCAACGGCGTCTTAGGCGCGCTGGTGCCTATGCAGGCGGAAATTACGGAGGCATTGCGGGCGGCTATCAAACGTGAGTCATAAGGCGTTTTGCCACAGACAAGCAAGGCGGGGGCGTAGATTCCGATATGAGGAATTGCGCCCCTTTTTTCTCGAATTTCACTTGTTCTAAATGGGACTCTGGATTAGATTGAATACGCTGGCGCCGCGCGTGTCGCGGCGCAATGTTTGCAAACTGATATTTTTGAAAGGAGTTTTCAAATATGGGAAAAATCCGGGTGATTATTATGGGCGCCGCCGGGCGTGATTTTCACAACTTCAACACCTACTTTCGTGACAATGAGAAATACGACGTGGTCGCTTTCACGGCGACGCAAATCCCGAATATCGAAGGCCGCCGCTACCCTGCCGGGCTGGCCGGAAAATTGTATCCCCAGGGGATTCCGATTTACGCCGAGGCCGATCTGGCGACACTTGTTCGAGAACACAACGTAGATCAGGTCGTCTTTGCGTACTCCGATGTGCCCCATGAATACGTCATGCACAAAGCTGCGTTGGTCAATGCCCTGGGAGCGGACTTCATCCTCTTGGGCGGCAAGTACACTATGCTGGCAAGCTCCAAGCCGGTGGTGGCCGTATGCGCCGTGCGTACCGGCTCCGGCAAATCGCAGACCACCCGCCATGTATGCGACATCCTGCAAAAGATGGGGAAAAGGGTTGTGGCGGTGCGTCACCCTATGCCCTACGGCGATCTGGTGCGGCAGGCCGTGCAGCGATTCGCCACGTATGCGGATTTGGACGCGCACGAATGTACAATTGAGGAGCGTGAGGAATACGAACCGCACATTGATCGAGGCGTCGTGGTGTACGCGGGTGTGGATTACGCGGCGATTCTGCGCGAAGCGGAACAGGAGGCCGATGTCATCGTCTGGGATGGCGGCAACAATGACATCCCGTTCTTCAAGCCGGATTTATGGATCACCGTCGCCGATCCGCATCGCCCCGGGCACGAGATAACGTACTATCCCGGTGAGACGAACCTGCGCGCCGCCGATGTGGTGGTGCTGAACAAGATTGACACGGCAAACTACGAGAATGTGCGCACCGTGCGGGCGCACGTCAATATGCTGAACCCCGGTGCCATCATCGTGGAGGCGGCCTCGCCGTTGTTCGTCGAGGATCCGGAGGCCATTCGAGGCAAGCGTGTCCTGGTGGTCGAGGATGGCCCCACGCTGACGCACGGGGAGATGGCGTATGGCGCGGGATATGTGGCCGCGCAGCGCTTCGGGGCGGCAGAAATTATTGATCCCCGGCCTTATGCGGTGGACTCAATTGTCGCCACTTACCAAAAATACCCCAACACCGGCGCGGTTTTACCGGCGATGGGATACGGCCACGAACAGATACGCGACCTGGAAGTGACCATCAACAACACCCCTTGTGATCTGGTCGTCGTCGGCACGCCGATTGACCTGACGCGCCTGCTCAAGATCAATCATCCCATGACGCGCGTGCGCTATGAATTGCAAGTGATCGGGCGTCCGACACTGGAGGAAATCATCCGCGCACGGATCGGGGCACTGTAGATATTTTTTTATTGCTCACCCATGCACTGTCGAGAATGTAAAATCGCCACGGGGCTTCCAATGCTGCTTGATCGCCGCGCACGCCAATCCGGGGGCTTTGTGCGATGCGCGCCTCAGGGATGACGGCGGCATCTTCGATCCACAGCCGGGCATCCGGGGCGCAGAGATCGTGGTTGTTGAGGCTTCGGTCAATGCCCAGGGCAGCGCAGACCCGACCGGGGCCGCAAGTCAGGTTGGTGAGCGGATGTTGTGGACCGCGTCGTTGCTGGATGAGCGTCAATCCTTCCACAGGTTCAACGGCGCGGATGAGAATTGCCGCCGGAAAACCGGCGCGTTCCGTCACCACGTTGAGGCAGTGGTGCATACCGTAGATCAGGTAGACATAGGTATAGCCGGGCGGTCCGTACATCGGCGCATTGCGCGCTGTCGGGCCGGGGCTGGCGTGGCTGGCACGGTCGTCCTCGCCGATGTAGGCTTCGACTTCGGTGATGATACCGGCAAGCCGGTGGCCTTCATCCAGCCGCACCAGACGTTTGCCGAGCAGTTCGCGGGCCACAGTGAGCGTATCGCGGGCATAGAATCCACGTGGCAACCGGGTCATCATCAAGTTGACATTGTCTCCTTTATGCAGTATTCTATGATTGTAACACAGCCTGATGGCGTCACAAACGCGGCGTGCGCGTTGAATGGATTTCAGATGCTATGAAAGGGGAAGACGGATGAGCGGGGATATGCCTGATTGGCTTTCGGCGTTGATGCCAACTTTGGATGAAGAGCCACTGCAAAAAGCGGCGCCCGAGGAAAAGAAAGAAGAGGCCGGCCCGATGCCCGTTGCCGGTCAGACCACCCTGCGCGCCACACCAGCGGCACCAGCACCGACGCCGGAGCCTAGAGATGCGATGGATGATTTGCGCAGCCAGGTCGCGGTGCAGACTGAGCCGCAGGCCACGCCGAAAAAATCGCGCTCGTCCCGCACCTTCGGCGGCTTGTTACCCTGGCAAGTCTTTTTCCTTTCCGTACTCTTGTTCCTGGATGTGGCCATAATCGGGATGCTGTTCCTGGTTATGCTTGAGCGTGTTGTCCTCCCTTGAGAATTCGTTCAAACCGTTATTTTTACCCGGCCGACGAAAAACGCGAGGTTCTCCAGACCTCGCGTTTTTTTGTGGCATTGCATGATCAGGTCAACGGCTATCGCGCGATGGCTATCTGCGCCAGACGCTTCACACCTACCGTCAAGGCTGATTTGGGTTGCACGCTGGCCAGCAGCAGCCCCTTGGCAACGGCGGGAAGCTGGTTGGGATCGTAAGGGATGTCCACAGCAAGAGGGACACGCAGAGCTTTTTGCAGCGCATCGGCCGGAGGGCGTGGCCCGACGGCTGTCGCGTTGCGGATCAAGATCAAGCGATCCTTCCACTCATTGAGAGCCTGCAACGTTATCCGTGTCACCTGCAAGGACGGGGCGTCATCGCCGGTGATGAGGACAATGCGATGCGCCTGGCCGAGCACAGCCCGCACTGTTTCGTCAAACAGCGGCGGCATATCCACGACGATGAAGCGCGTCACTGCTTTGAGTTGGGCTAAAAGCATCTCCACTCTATCCTTATTCGGCCAACCGAACTGCGCCGGAATCGGTGGCGCAAGGAGCACCTTAAGGCCGGTGGTATGTTGCTGTACCAGAGATGCGGCCGACGTTTTCGGATTTTCCACATACTGCCCCCAATGTTGCTCCGGCCGTATGCCCAGGAAAAAAGCGCATTGTCCACAGGCCGGCGCCAGGTCCAGCAGCAGGGTCGGCGCAACTTGTTGAAGAACGCCGGCCAGGTTAATGGCGACCGTGGTGACGCCCACCCCGCCTTTTAGACTCAAGACAGGCACAACCAATACCTCGGATTTCTGGGCTTTGCTGGCGCCGCGTTCCACCAGTTCATTGACCCGCTTGAGCAGTGTCTCCACGTCGGCCGGCTTGCTCATGTGATCGTCGGCACCGGCGGCCAGGGCAGCGGCGCGATCCACCGATTGGCCACGCGCCGTGAGGATGATGATGCCCATGTTCTGGGTGCGCTCGTCGGCGCGCAACTTCTTCACCACATCGTAGCCGCTCATGCCCGGCATCATCACATCCACCAGGGCGACGGCCGGCATTTGTTCAAAAGCCTTTTGGAGTCCTTCTTGACCATTGCTGCAGGCAATGACCTCGTGATGTCCCTGCCGCTCCAGAATCAGCTTCAGCATGCTCAACATATCAATATTGTCGTCAATGACCAGGACCCGGGCCATAGCGTGCCTCCTTTGAAAATCGTTTGAACGTCGGAGCGTTGCGCGTTAACCGGCTTTTTCGCCAAAGAAACTGATGTGCGCGCGGTTGATGAGGGCAATGGCGCCCTGGTAACTGATGTCGGGATTGAACGTCGAACGCACGGTCACATCTACCAGCGTGATAAAGATACCGGCCTCGGTACTGAGATAGAGCCGTGGATTAAAGTTCTTGTTGATCACAAACAAGGTCCCGCTGATTTCGAAGAAAGGCACGGTGAGGAAAATCGGCACCTGATAATTCCCCATGCCGTAAAGCTGATCGCGCCGCAACCCATCTTTCTTGTCCACCGTCAGAACAAAATCCAGAGTGGATTTATCGAACAGAACAAGGGTATAATAGGCACTGATGCGGGCCGGATCTATGATGGGGGAAAGATAAGCCTCTTCCAACAGGAAATAGTTGGTCGTCGGATCGTAAATCTCGTCGGCCAGGAAACGCTTGGTAACGACATAGGTTCCCGATACACGATACCCCTGGGCAAAAAATTCAGCAATGATTCTGTTGGATCTTTGCATAGCGCCCTCCTCGTATAAAATAGTGATTAGGGATTGGGGTAGGGATTAGGATGCTGCCCAATCTCGAATCCCCGGTTTCGAATCTCCTTGACTAAAGATGTTAAAAATCCGTTCAGTCCGTTCAATGTGCGTTGCCAAATTTTCCCGCTGCGAACTGCCAGTTCATAAAGAATGTCTTTATAGCCAGGATTTACGCAGACGTATCCATTTTTCACCGCCGAGGCCGCTGAGAACGCCGAGAAATGAGAAAATCTCCGCGCTCTCGGCGTACTCTGCGGTAAAGTTCCGCCAGTTTGCGTAAGTCCTGATAGCTTTATGGTGCGGCATTTTCCCAGATGAACGTGCGCCGCTTGACCGTCTGACTGATCACTTTGTAGACGGGCTTGCCGCTCTCGGCGACCAGGCGGACGATACTGACGCGCCATGAGCAGGTACGGTCGGTCAGGTTCGCTGGTGGGAAAAGCTCCCGCGGAACACGCCAGGCCGTTGACTTTTGATAAACGTTGACCGTTGTTCTCCCTTCTGCTCCCGGAGCGATGAATTCGAGTTTGTAAAATTCTTTGTCTTTGAGAATGCCGATAGAAGCCCATTGTAACACAATTGTCGCATCTGCGCCTGTGAACGTAGCACCGTCCGGCGGATAGAGCATCGTCGGGGCAACATAAGCCAATGCCGGCGTTGGTGTGCCGGCCACGACAGATTCCGCCGTGGACGTGGGCGTGGGTGTAGGTGTGGGCTGTGGGATGACCAGCACATGACCAACCTGGATGGTTTCAGAGTCCTCGGGGATATTGTTGGCCTTACGGATATCGGTCACCTTCACCCCGTACTTCTCCGCGATGGTGGACAACGTATCTCCCTGCCGTACCGTATGCAGGATATAGGGCGCCGCTGCGGCATTGGGATCGGCGGGATTGGGCGTTGGTGGCGGCCCCGGCGTGGGCGTCGGCGGCGGGATAAGCAGGCTATCGCCGGCGGCGATGAGATCGGATTGCAGGTTGTTATAGGCTTTCAGTTCGTCCACCGTAAGGCCAAACTTTGTGGCGATCTCCGATAAAGTATCCCCTGGCTGCACGATGTAGTTTTGTGGAGGCAAAGGGGTGGGCGTCGGCAACGGCGTGGGGGTAAGCGTGGGCGTCGGGGTGCGCGTGGGGCTGGGGGTGATGGTCGGCGTGCGCGTCAAAGTGGGAGTGAAGGTAGGTAGCTCCGCTGGCGCGACGATCTCCCCTTGCGAAAGTTTCCATCCCAACGCGGCCGCACCTCCCAAAATCCCCAGCGCCACAACCACCATCAGGGCGATTTGGAAGATTTGCAGATACTGCGGCCGGGCACGAGGCGCGTTAGCTTCTTCGGCGGCTTCCGGTTCTTCTTCCAGCGAAGCGCCGCACATCAAACAGGTTTTTGCCCCCTCGGCTACCCTGGCGCCACACACCGGGCAATAGTGGGGCGGACGTTTCGGTAATGTTTGAAGTATGTCTTCTGTACCCATAGTCTTAAGGTTTATGATAGCACCGATATATGAAAGAGCAAGGTATAAGGTCGGTCAAAAACTTGACGCGCACCGTGTTGATGTTATAATCAAATTATAAGGTATGCCTTATAATTTTTTCGGGAACATCAAGACGGAGAAAGCATCATGGTCGTAGGAGAACGGATCGAGGATTATCTGGGGGCCATCTATCGCTTGCGGAAGACGGCGGATTCACCTCTGCCGCTTGCAGTGTTGGGTGAACATTTCGGTTTCTCGCCGGTCTCTATCCATGAGATGATTCAAAAGCTATCCCAACAAGGTTGGCTCCACTATCACCCTTATCGCGGCGTCACCCTGACGGAACAGGGGGAAGCGGTAGCCCTGGCGCTGTTGCGGCGTCATCGGCTGTGGGAACGGTTTCTCACAGATATGCTGCACATCCCCTGGGCCGAAGCGCACGATATTGCCGGCGCCCTGGAACACGCTGCCCCGGAGGCAGTCACCGAACGTCTGGCCGACCTGTTGGGGGATCCGGCATCCTGTCCTCATGGCGCGCCTATTCCGCCGTTGACCAAACCCTATGTGGATCAATGCCTGACCCGCGTACCGGTTGGCGCACAAGGCCGGGTGACACGCATCACGCCGGAGTCCGCCGATCTGCTGCGCGCGGTGCAGGCATGGGGCTTGCTGCCGGGAAGCCGGGTATCCGTGATCGAACGTCGGCAGGATGCCGTCATTGTGCAAATAGAAGATAAACAGGTTTGTGTGCCTCGAGAGAACGCCGATGCGATCTGGATCGAGATGTTCTGAACATCCTTATGTGGGGGTATTTTTATGGTGCCATTGACCGCTTTGAATCCAGGACAGGTAGGCTTGATCCATCAATTACGCGGAGGCCATCGGTTTGTCTCCCGATTGGCCGCATTAGGATTCACGCCCGGCGCGCCGGTGGAGGTGATGCGCAATCACGGCTTCGGCCCGCTGATCGTAGCAGTGCGGGGTGCACAGGTGGCGCTCGGTCGCGGGGAGGCCAATCACATCCTGGTTTACGTGCAGGAGGAAACCGATGCACCATCCGAAAAACGTTGAGCAGACTTTAGCCCCCCATCCTTCCGCTGAGACGGCAACGATTGTGGTGGCACTGGCCGGGCAACCCAATGTAGGGAAATCCACCATCTTCAACGCCTTAACCGGTCTGAATCAACATGTGGGCAACTGGCCGGGGAAGACGGTCGAGCGCAAGACGGGAAGCTGTACATATCGTGACCGGCATCTGGATCTCGTGGATTTGCCGGGCACATACAGCCTCACCGCCAACTCGGTGGAGGAACGCATTGCGCGTGACTATATCCTGCACGAGCAGCCGGATGTTGTCGTTGCCGTCGTGGATGCTGCTATCCCTGAACGCAGCCTGTATTTGCTGGCCGAATTGTTGCAACTTCCCGCGCCGGTTGTGCTGGTCTTGAACATGATGGATGTGGCAGCCCAAGAGGGCGTACAGGTGGAACCCCAAGTGTTGCAGGCAGCGTTGGGCATCCCCGTTGTGCCGATGTGCGCGACCAAAAATCAAGGTTTGCAAAATCTACTGGACGCGATCCTCAACGTTGTGGACGGTGTGTTCCCCTATGAACCGCGCCGTCCGGTCATCCTTCCGGCACACCAGGCAATCCTGGAACAACTCATCACATTGATTGCAGATGTTGTACCGGCGTCCTATCCGCCGGATTGGGTGGCGCTGAAGTTGCTGGAAGGTGATGAAGAGGTCGTCGCCTTGATGCAGGCAGCGCTACCGCCCCCGGTGTGGAAGCAGGTGCACGACATCCTGTATCACCATGAAGACGCCATCCTGGACGTTGCCGGCGCACGTTATGCCTGGATTGCGCGCATGACGCGGGCGGCGGTTGTGCGCCCGAAGGTCGGGCAGATGGGATTGACGGCGCGGCTGGATCGTGGACTCACGCATCCTGTGTGGGGGACGCTGGCGCTTTTGGGTGTGTTGGGCATCGTCTTCTGGCTGACTTACGCGGTCGGCACGCCGCTCCAGGAGGGGCTGGACGAGCTGATCCAGCATCTCGTCACGATGCTGCACGACAGCTTGCACGGTATGCCGCACTGGCTGGTGGATTTGCTATCCGATGGCCTTCTCGGTGGGGCGGGAATGGTGATCACGTTCCTGCCAATCCTGGTCATCTTCTTCGCGGTGCTGGGTTTTTTGGAAGACACCGGTTACATGGCGCGCGCGGCCTACATCGCCGATCGTTTTATGCACGCGATGGGGTTGCATGGCAAGAGCTTTATGCCGTTGCTGTTGGGCTTCGGGTGCAATGTCCCGGCGATTTTGGGGTCGCGTATCATCGAAACGCAGCGTGCGCGGCGGCTGACCATTTTACTGGCGCCGCTGATCCCCTGCGCTGCACGTATGGCCGTGGTGGCTGTGCTCACGCCGGTTTTCTTCGGTAAGGAGGCGGCGTGGGTGGCCTGGGCATTGGTTGCGGTGAACCTGGGACTGCTGGCCGTCATCGGCATTGTGTTCAACCGCCTGGTATTGAAGGGGGAACAGAGCATGTTCATCATGGAATTGCCCCTCTATCACCTGCCCAACGCCCGCACAATCGGCCTGTACGTCTGGCAGAACGTAATCGCCTTCTTGCGCAAGGCGGGCACGGTAATTTTGACCGCTTCGGTGATCGTGTGGCTGCTATCATACTTCCCGGCGAATGGCGACGTGATGCAGAGCTACCTGGCGTGGATCGGGCGCGCTTTGTCACCGTTGGGGTCGGCGTTGGGGCTGCCCTGGCCGGTGATGGTGGCTTTGTTGACCAGCTTCGTCGCTAAAGAGAATACAATTGCGACATTGGGCGTGCTTTACGGCGACTTTGCGACGGTCTTACCGACGCTCCTCGCCCCGTCGGCAGCGTTGGGTTTTCTGGTGGTGCAGATGCTCTTTATCCCTTGCGTGGCGACGGTTGCCGCCATCCGGCAGGAGACGCAGTCCTGGCGGTGGACGGCCCTTAGCCTGGGGATGATGCTGGGCATTTCGTTGGGCGCGGGGTTCCTCGTCTACCGAATCGGGATGCTCATATAGATAATAATTCTGCTGGCTTCGAGCGGATCGCCGGCTCTACGTTTCTAGACCTTTATTGGCTAAAAATGGGGAACCGGCGTTCCCCTCGGAGCAAGGACGGTAAGGCCCTGGATGATCTCTTCAAAGCCACAATAAGGTAGTAAGGAAACGATGCTGAAGGCGTTGTTACAATTGATCAAAAGCGGTGACCCTCGTACTCCGCAGGAGCTTGCGGAGGCATTGGGGACGTCTGTGCCACTGATCGAGCAGATGATCGCACAACTGACAGAAGCCGGTTACCTGAGCGTAGCGGAATTGTGTGGCGATGGCTGCGATCATTGCGCGTTGGCGTCGGCGTGCCGGGCGCGTCCTGGTACTGTGCACTTTTGGACGTTGACGCCCAAAGGAGTCAACGCTTGCTCGTAAATTGTTGGAAATTTCTGTCCGTAGTTGTATCGTTCTGAGATAGGTTATGAAGTGTGATGAACCTGTGGTACAATGAGAGTGTCAGATAGCAAGCACGGAAGTGGACTATGTCAACGCAAATATTGACGTTGGAGGTATACCCGATGTTAAAACCTAGAAGATTGTCATTCGCGGAATTAAGCCAGCGTCTACGTGACTACGAACGGCGATATGGCTATTCCACCATAGAATTCTACCGCCGCTTCGAGAACGGCGAGCTAGGTGATGACGCGGATATGATGATGTGGGCCGGTGTGTACCATCTGTATCTTACTTCGTTGCCTGTGCGCCAATTTATGCAGCGTGAATCCGTGATGGCATGAATATTGATGATTACTTCAACTCGGTTGAGCGTAGCTTACGTAATGCACCGCATGTCAGCTCGTTGCGCGAACCTATAGAATGTCTGGCGTCGGACGATTATAACGGTCTGTTGCGTTGTCGGGTCTTTTTCTGGGATGACTCCTACCTGGATATTTACGAGGTTGTCAGTACTGAACTAGGGTACCCGGTACGCATTCATTATGCGTATGTCTATATGCGTCAGGGACAACATGTGTTCCGTTATGACAATGCCCCCCATCATCCTGAAATCGCGACTCATCCACATCATAAACATATCGGCGTTACAGAATATTGTGCGCCCTCTGATCAGCCTACGCTCAATCAAGTTTTAGCCGAGGTTGCCTGTTGGCTAGAGCAAGAATAGAGCGATTGTACCCAATCCTGGACAGTCGTGGGGCACTCTGATCGAAGACGGATGAACAACATATAGGTGTAACAACCAAATCAAGAAGGGGACGCGAGTTTCGCGTCCCCTTCTTGAACTAAGAAGGTGTTGACCCGCTGATGACGGTTTAGTACATATCGCCCATACCGCCGCCGGCGCCACCTGCCGGAGCCGGGGTCTTGGGTTCGGGGATGTCGGTGATGAGCGCTTCGGTGCTCAGCACCATCGCCGCAACGGAAGCCGCGTTGAGCAACGCGCCCCGGGTGACCTTGGCGGGGTCAATGATGCCGGCCTCAAGCATGTCCACATACTCACCGGCCATTACGTCATACCCGACGTGCGGGTTGTTCTTCTCGGCCTGCTTGCGGCGCACTTCCGCCAGAATCACAGCGCCGTCCTCGCCCGCGTTTTCGGCGATCTTGCGGATGGGCATCTCCAACGCCTTGCGCAGGATGGTCACGCCGGTCTGCTCGTCGGAGTATTCCATCTTCACATCATCAAGGACCTTCATCGCATTCAGCAGAGCCACACCGCCACCGGGGACGATACCCTCTTCGACGGCAGCGCGGGTCGCGCTCAGGGCGTCCTCGACGCGGTGCTTCTTTTCCTTCAGCTCGGTCTCGGTCGCGGCGCCGACACGGATAATCGCCACACCACCGGACAGCTTCGCCAGGCGTTCCTGCAGCTTCTCGCGGTCGTAATCGGAGGTGGAGTGCTCCATTTCGGCCTTGATCTGCTCGATGCGGCCCTGGATCAACGCATCATTGCCGTGCCCACCGACGATGGTGGTGTCGTCTTTGGTGGCGATCACCTTATCGGCGCGGCCCAGGTCCTCGAGGGTGGCGCTTTCGAGCTTGCGCCCTTCTTCCTCGGTAATCACACGCCCACCGGTGAGGATGGCGATGTCTTGCAGCATGGCCTTGCGGCGGTCACCGAAACCAGGGGCCTTGATCGCCAACGCGGTCAGCAGGCCACGCAATTTGTTGACCACCAGAGTCGCCAACGCTTCGCCGTCCACATCCTCGGCGATGACCACCAGGTTGCGAATCCCGCGCTGCACCAACTTCTCCAGGATCGGCACCAGGTCTTGCGCGGCGGAGATTTTCTTATCGTGAATCAGGATATACGCATCTTCGATCACGGCTTCCATACTCTCGGCATTGGTGATGAAGTAGGCGCTGATGTAACCGCGATCAAACTGCATACCCTCGACGTACTCGGTCTCGAATTCGAGGCCCTTGGATTCTTCAACGGTGATGACGCCATCCTTGCCGACTTTGTCCATCACTTCGGCAATCAGTGTACCGATTTCACGGTCCTGTGCAGAAATGGCCGCGACATCGGCGATGTTTTCTTTGGTGTTGACCTCGACGGCGGCTTCCTTGATCGCATTGGCGACCTTCTCGGCGGCGGTCAGGATACCCTTCTTGAGGAGCATCGGGTTTGCGCCGGCAGCCACATTCTTCATCCCTTCTTCGATAAGGACATGCGCCAGCAGCGTCGCGGTGGTTGTACCATCGCCGGCGATATCGTTGGTCTTAGTCGCGGCTTCTTTCAAAAGCTGTGCTCCCATGTTCTCAAAGGGGTCTTGCAGCTCGATCTCCTTCGCGACGGTCACACCGTCGTGGGTGATGGTGGGGGAACCCCATTTCTTATCCAATGCCACGTTGCGCCCCTTGGGACCCAGGGTGGTCACAACCGCATTTGCCAGAACATCCATACCGCGCTTCAGTCCCGCACGCGCTTCACTCCCGAATTGTAATTGCTTAGCCATTTTCTACTCCTTTATACCAAGAAGATGATAATTTAAGATTAAATAGACGCTGAAGATTACTCTTCGATGACACCCAGGATGTCATCCACGCGCAGGATCAGCATTTCCTTGCCGTCGCGGGTCTTGAACGTCGTGCCGGCGTACTTGGCGTAGATGACCATATCGCCCACCTGCGGGCCGACCAGCTTGCCATCATCGTCCGTCACCTTGACTTCAGGACCAATCGCCAGGACCTTGCCCTGTTGCGGCTTCTCTTTGGCCGTGTCCGGGAGCACCAGCTTCCCACCGGCAAAGGTCATTTCCGCCTCTTCTACAGGTTCAACAATGATACGATCATTAAGGGGTCGAATCTTGACACTCATGACTTACCTCCACTTGATGAATTTGATTTTGACGTTTGCTTTTAGCACTCTCGCATCTTGAGTGCTAACACGCCTATAATCATAACATAGTTTTGGAGGTTTGTCAAGCACTCTAAAGGGGAGAGTGCTAATTTCTAATGAAATTCTAAGAAATCATCCGGCTTTATGATCAGTCGCAACACGCCGTTGATTGTAACCCGCAATCCATTGTTGTCTGTGCTCCGCAGCACGAGGGTTCAGACCCGCCGCACGTTGATTGAGATTTAACTGTATTTGGAGCGTACATCTGGCTTTTGGCAGGATTTGTGTTACAGTCTGTTGGATAAAAAGGAGAGAGGATCATGAAAAGTTACCGCAAAGAACTGTGGTTTTCCATTCCCACGCGCCGGGCGTTCGTCAACATCACGCCGGATGTGGAGGCGTGCTTGCGTGAGAGTAATATCCGGGAGGGGCTGTGTCTGGTAAATGCTATGCATATCACCGCATCCGTCTTCATCAACGACGACGAATCCGGCTTGCACGCCGACTACGAGGAATGGCTGGAAGCCCTGGCCCCGCATGAACCCATCAGCCGCTACCGCCACAACCGCACCGGCGAGGACAACGGCGACGCACACCTCAAGCGGCAGGTGATGGGCCGCGAAGTCGTGATCGCCGTGACCGAGGGGCGGCTGGATTTTGGCCCGTGGGAGCAGATCTTCTACGGCGAATTCGACGGCGGACGGCGCAAACGAGTGCTCGTGAAAATCATCGGGGAGTAAAAGGATGCAGACTGTCCCATCGTTGCAGCCTGTGCCATGAAGATACAGGGGCGAGAATCCACAATGGATGAGCAAGAATTATGATGCAGAATATGGAGCTAACGGATGAAATTCGCCACCCATTATGGAAATGATCGCGCCCTTTATCCTGGGCAAAGACCTGGAAGACGAATGGCCGCTCGAAGCGATGCGCGAGCGTGTCCTGCAAGGCCCGCAGGTGATCGCTTGAGCGGACGTTTTACACCCGCGTGACTTCCGACTCGACCGCCCCATCCCGCAGGTAGATCGTGCGGTCGGTGCGCTCCGCTACACGCGGATCATGGGTGACGATGATGAAGGTCTGGCCCGCCTCGTTGAGTTGGCGCATCAAATGCAGGATTTCGTCACCGGATTTCGAGTCGAGGTTGCCCGTCGGCTCGTCGGCGAGGACAATGGCCGGATGGTTGATGAGCGCCCGTGCAATCGCCACGCGCTGCTGCTGCCCGCCGGAGAGTTCTGTGGGGCGGTGATGCGCACGATCTGCTAATCCCACCTGTTCCAGCGCGTCCAGCGCACGTTTGCGCGCGGCGCGGTAACCGGTATCAGCGTAGCGCAGCGGCAGCATCACGTTCTCCAATGCGGTCAGGTGGCTGAGCAACTGGTATTGTTGGAAGACGAAGCCCACTTTCTCCCGGCGAATCCGAGGCAATTGCCGGGGCTTCACCTTCCCTAAATCAACGCCATCCAGCAACACCATGCCCGCGGTGGGACGGTCCATACAGCCCAGGATATTCAAGAGCGTGGATTTGCCGCTCCCCGAAGGCCCCATCACCGAGATAAAGGCGCCGGCCTCAATGCCCAGCGTGACGCCGCGCAGTGCCTGGACTTCGACCTTGCCCATCGGATAGATTTTGACCAATTCTCGCGCCTCGACGATCATTGTGGCCTCCTACTGCGCGACTTCTACCGGGATGGTGACGCGCACGGTCATCCCCCAGCGCAGATCGGGATCGGGTTCGTCCAGCGTGATGATCGTGCGGTACATCACATCGCCGCCGGAGAGCGCCTCGCCGCGTGGGGCGATCTCGGTCACGTGACCCGTCGCCGTTTTGTCGTCAAAGGCCGTGAACGTTACCTCCGCCGGGCTGCCAATGCGGATGTGCGTCATGCTCCACTCGTCCAGGTCGGTGGTTTCGATGCGCAGCGACGCCAGATCGGCCAGCAGCACCGCTTGTACGCCGGGCTGTGCCCAATCACCCACGCGGTAGTAGAGATTGAGCACCGTGCCGTCGAAGGGGGCTGTCAGCGTCGCCAGCGCCAGATCGGCCTGGGCCTGCGCTACCCGCAGTTGCGCGCGTTCGATGTCCTGTGCCAGCGTCGGATCCACACCTTGCGCGAGCTTCGTCAAGAGCAATTGAGCCTTGGCGACCTCGGCTTCCAGAACGGCGACCTCCTGCGCGTTGGCTGCCTGGTCGGCGCGCACTGATGCCAGTTCGGCCTCGGCGATCTTGCGGTCGTTCGCTGCCTGGATCACGCCCTTGCGGTAGGCCTCGCGCTCGTCCACCGTTTCCCACGGGCGATCCAGCGATTTGTTGTACTCGTCTTGCGCGTGCGCTTCGGCCTCACGCGCGTTCTGCAAGCGAATCTCGGCGGCGGTCAGCGAGGGATAGCGCATCTTCGCCTGTGCCAGCCGTGCCTCGGCGGTACGTAATGTCAGTTCGGCCTCGGCCTGCTGCTGGGCCAGGTCTTTTTCGGCCTGCGTCAGTCGTAGCTGCGCCGTCTCCAGGTCAATCTGCGCCTCTTGCAGGGCCAAATCGAGCTTGGTTGTATCCAGACGACCTAGCACATCACCCGCTTTCACCGTGTCGCCCTCTTTGACCGACCACTCGACGATCGTGCCGCTGGTCTCGAACGCCAACGTCGCCGACCGTGCCGGTTCGATGCTGCCGCGCGCTCGCACCATCGGCTCAAGCGGTGTGGCCATCGGTGTTACTGTTGACGCTGATGCCGCCAAATCCTGCTTGACCATCTGGGGAAACAGGCTTGTCAAAACGGCTACCACAATCCCCACTACAATCAATCCACCAATGATAAACAACAGCTTTTTCGGTTTCATAACAATTCTCCTTCGAAAATAGTCGCATAGTCATCAGTCTGTAGTCGAACCGCCAATTTTCGTCCTTGTTGGTGTGGCTTACCACATGGCGACCCCTCCTATCCTCATTTCTACTTTCTCATTTCTAATCAATCCGCGTGCAACGCCACCACGGGGTCCAGCCGCGACGCGCGCCGGGCCGGCATCAGCCCGGACACCATCCCCAAAATGATGCCGAAGAGGATCGCAGCAACCGCCAGCCGGGGTGAAAGCCGCAGAATGTCCAGGTTGATCTGCGCCTGCATGACGGGATTCAAGATCATGGTCGTCACCCAGGCCATGCCCACGCCGATGGCCCCGCCGATGCCGCCCAGTTTCGCTGCATCCATCAGCACCTCGGCCAGGATGTCGCCATCTTCCGCACCGACAGCCTTCTTGAGGCCGATCTGGCGCGTCTGTTCGTTTACGGCGATCACCATCGTGTTGATTACCGAGATGCTGCCAACGAACACAGCAATCGAGAAGATACCGACCAGTGCCGCGATCAATCCCGTGAAGACTTTCTGGATGCTGCCGAGCAAATCGGTGATGGGGAGCACGTTCAGGCCAGGCAGTTCTTCTTTAATCCTGGCAGCGAGGGCCTTCATCGCCGGAATGGACTCGGCCCGCACGGCGACGCCGGCGACGTTGTCCGCAGCGCCTTGCAGCCACGAGAGCGCCTCCATCGTCATAAACGCCGCCATATCGTGCCCGCCCACATCAAAGGCGATCCGTCCCCAGATGCCCACCACGGTAAAAGGCCGCCCATCCACCAGCACCACATCGCCGACGTTTGTGCCCTTGCTCGCGGCCAATCCTGCGCCCAGCACAATTTCGTTCTTGCTGCCGGGCGCGGCGAACCGCCCCACCGCGATCTCATTGCGCACCGGCATGGCCATACCCATGTCACCGCTGCGCGATTCGCTCGCCCAAATCTGCACTTTGGTCTCCTCACCGCCCTCCTGCCCGCTGAAGTTGATCGGCAGTTCATCTGTGTTGGTGAGGATCACGTCCGCGACACCGGGCAAGCGCCGTAGCAGCCGCGCTGTGCCGCGCGTCACCGGCGCGGTGCCGTCGGACATCACCATCAACAGCGTCTTTGTTTCGGAGGTGACGTTGCGCATGTACGTCATCAGCGCCTCGGTGAGGCTGCCGAGCACCACCAGCGCAAAAATGCCGATGGCGATACCGCCCACCGTGAAGATGTTGCGGGCGTTGCGGCGAATTAGATAGAGCCAACGTTTGAGGCCGCGCCCGGCGTTGGGCACACCGACACCATCACGCAGGGCTACCACCGGGTCAAGGCGGGCGGCTTGCAGCGCCGGGTAAATGCCGGCGATGGCCCCCATCACAATGCTGAAAACTACGATGCCAATGCCCAGACGTGGCGTCAGCGTGTAGAGTTGCATCCCTGCGCCGGTCGCCAGGAAGCGATTGGCCACCGTCCCCAGCAACGCGCCGCCCCCCACGCCCACGATGCCCCCGATGATGGCGATGATCACCGCTTCGATCACCACCTCGGTGAGGATGTGGCCGTCCTCGGCGCCCAGCGCCTTCTTCAAGCCGATCTCGCGGCGGCGTTCTTGCACACTGACCGCCATCGTGTTGACAATGGTAAACGTGCCGATGAGCAGTGACATGATCCCGCTGGCTCCGACGACCGCCGAAAAGATCAGCACTTGTTGGCGCGCCTGCGCCACCGTCTCGGCGGGGGAGTCGGCCTGGGCTTCGGGGAACAGTTCTTCGATCGTCGCCGCCAACGTTTCCGGGTTCACGCCCGGCTTGGGGATGACGGCGAGTTGCATAAACACGTTGTTGCCCAGGATATCCAGGGCCGCGTCGTAGTTGATGGTGGCCGTGCGGCCCTCGGCGGCGGGTGCTTTTTCCCAGATGCCGACGACGGTGAACGGTCGCTCCTGGATCATTAACGTGTCGCCCACTTTGAGACCCATGGAGTCGGCCAGTGCCCACGTCACCACCGCTTCGACGCGGCTGGACGGCGACGGCAGACGCCCGGCCCACAACTTCAGGCCGGTCACGGGCGGCTCGTATTCCAGTCCGGGGATGTCGGAGCGCACGCCCATGAAAACCTCCGGGTTCACCAGAACAACGACTGTATTCTCTTCCGGCGGTTTCAGATAGCCGCTGATCGTCGTCACAACACCGGCCACGCCTTCAACCCGACGCACCTGCCGGGCGAACGTGTCACCCAAAGGCCGGGCGTAATCGCGTGGTAAAACCGTGATGCGCTGTAGCGGGTCCTGTTCATACGCCACAATGGAACGGTTCAATTGTTCGGCAATCCCGCCGACAGCCGTCACCGCGAAAATCCCCACCGTGACCGCCAGAACGGTCAGGGTCGTGCGCACTCTACGCCGCCAGAAGTATTTTAGAATGTCGAGCATGGGTCTCCAATAGTGAATTACGAATTGCGAATTACGAATTGCGAATTTGGCTACACGTTGATTGGCTTGTTCTATCCGCAATCGTCTTCTCCACGGATAAGTTACGTGTTGACGTTAACGGCGGTTGCATGAATGTCTCTATCCGCAATCGTCTTCTCCACGGATAAGTTACGTGTTGACGTTAACGGCGGTTGCACGAATGTCATCCGTCGCTGGGGGCGTGTTCCCTGTCGCTAATAGATTGCAGATTCAGGATAAAATGGGGAAATATGCCCTGCTGTCAGGGGCTTAGGGGCAAGATCATGATGTCTGAATCCCTCGCTGTGCCTCGATGTGTTCCAGCAGTGCCGGAAGCTCGTCTTCGATCAGCGAAAACATGTCGTGCGCTTCCTGCAAGCGCTCGCGCAGGGCGGGATCTTCATCCTTGAGCAGTTCCAGCCCCCGCTCGGCGATCTGGTGCAGCGAGGCCATCATCCGCAGATACATACGCATAAAGGTCACCCAGCCGCCGCGCAGGAAGCGAAAGTAGACGCGGCGCGGTATCGGCGAAGGCACCCGCTCGATCAGTCCCATCTCGCTGAGCAGGCGCGCGCTGGTGCTGACCGCGCTTTTGCTGGCTTGCAGACGCTCACACAGATCATCAATGGATTGCTCCGGTGGATCGGCGATCAGCAGCACGCCCAGGATACGCCCGGCCATGCGCGGGATGCCCATCTGCTCAAAATACAGACTGATGTCTTCGATAAAGTGTTTCTGTTCGTAGTAACGTTCGGGCATATCGCTTCTCCCTCACGAAATAACTGGCGTTTTGGTATGGTGACGTCGGTTGGTGATCCATTTGCCTATTTCTACCGTGGCCAGTAAACTCAGAGCAACGCCGACAACAAGCAACCAGTCTTCTAAATGCAGCGGCACGATAGACAACACCTGCCGCAACTTTGGCACGAGGAAGGGAAGTACCACCAGGATTTGCCCGGCGACGACGGCCCAGATCAGCGGTTTGTTCGCGCTCAGACGGTTCATGCGGAAGAGTGGACGGCGCATGCTACGGTATGCGAAAATGTAGACCATCGAGTTGAGGGCGAAACTGGCAAAGGCGATACTACGCCCTTCTGCCGGGTTATTATGCTGCAAGAAATAGTGACCGAAGATGCTCAATCCGGCTACTGCGCTGACTATGCTGATGATGGCAATGAGCGACAGGCCCAGCCGGTTCAGAATCGGCTCGTTCAACGGTTTGGGCGGTTCTTCCATGATGCCGTTTTCCTTCGGCTCGAAGCCCAGCACGATGTCGGACGGGCCGTCGCAGATCAGGTGAATCCACAGGATTTGCGCCACCAGCAGCGGCGCCGGCCAGCCGAGCAGCATCGCTCCAAAGACCAGCAGCACCTCGGCGAACGAATTGGAGAGCGTGTAGGCCACCACCTTGCGGATGTTCTCAAAGATGACGCGCCCTTCTTCGACGGCAGCGACGATGGTTTTAAAGTTGTTGTCCAACAAGATCAGGTCGGCCGTCTCTTTGGCGACGTCGGTGGCCGCGCCCACGACCACGCCAATGTTGGCGCGTTTGAGGGCCGGCGCGTCGTTGACGCCGTCGCCGATCATGGCCGTGATCTCGCCGCGCGATTGCAGGGCGCGCACGATGCGCAGCTTGTCCTGCGGACGGATGCGGGCAAAGACGGCAATGTCCTGCACACGTGCGGCCAGCTCCTCATCGCTGAGCCGTTGCAAGTCCTCGCCATCGAGGACTTGATCGGGACGATTCACCAGGCCGATCATCGCGGCGATGCGTTCGGCAGTCTTGCGGTAATCGCCGGTGATCATTTTGACCTGAATGCCGGCCGTCCGCGCGATCTGAATGGCCTCGCGCACGCCCTCGCGGATGGGGTCCTCCATGGCCACCAGACCTATCCAGGTGTAGCCGCTGTGATCACCGAGCAGCCCGTCCAGGCGATAGGCCAATCCGAGCAGGCGCAGGCCCTCGCCGGCCCATCCTTCCACCTGCGCCAGAACGCGCTCGCGTTCCTCGTCGCTCACGGTGCACATGCCCAACACGATTTCCGGCGCGCCCTTGAGGTAATGCACCGTCTGCCCGGCGATGCGGCTGGCCGCGATCATGAATTTCGTCTCGCTGCTGAACAGCTCTTCGCCCAATCGCTCCGCCCTTTCGGCCATCTCCTGGGGATCGTGGCCGAGTTCTTTGCGGGCATATTCCCACAAAGCGGCATCCACCGGACCTTCCAGGTCGTTGCAGTACACCATCACTTCCAATGCACGTTGCGGGTCGTTGACCGCGCAGCGCGTCACCTGCATGCGGCCTTCGGTGAGGGTGCCGGTCTTGTCGGTGCAGATGGTGGTGACCGAACCCAACGTCTCCACGGCCAACAGGCGTTTCACCAGGCCATTGCGCTTGAGGATTTTGCGCATCCCCAACACCAGGATGACGGTCACGGCGATGAGCAACCCCTCGGGCACGGCGGCGATCGCCAGGATGATGGAGACACGCAGCATTTCGAGGAGCGGGCGACCGGAGATCAGGCCGACGATAAAGATGGCCGCTGTAATGGCCAACACCAGGCGGGTGAGGGTGCGACTGAAGGCTTCCAGGCGCACCTGAAGCGGCGTCTTGTCTTCGATCTCTTCGTGCAGGCTGGTGGCGATGTGCCCCAGTTCGGTGCGCGCGCCGGTCGTCGTCACGCGCATCAGCCCCCGCCCGGTGAGGACGGTCGTGCCCATGAAGACCTGGTTCTCACCGGCAGCGGTGGTTTTGTTCACCGGCTCACTTTCACCGGTGAGGATTGCCTCTTCGACCGTCAGCTTGAGCGCCTCAAGCACTTGACCGTCGCCGGGGATGCGCTCGCCGGCATTGAGGACCACGATGTCATCAGGCACCAGCTCGGAGACCTCAACCTCCTGGCGCATGCCGTCACGGATGACGGTGGTGGTAGGCTTGAGCAGGCTCTTGAGGGCGGTGTAGGTGCGCTGAGCCTGGTATTCTTGAATAAAGCCCAGCACAGCATCAATGAGGACGACCGCCATGATGATCCCAAAGTCGCCATACTCGCCCACGGCCAGCGAGATGCCGGCAGCGGCCAGGATGATGTAAACCAGCGGATTCTTGAACTGGTTAAAGAAAATCCCCCAGGCCGACGTCCTTTTGGCCGAGGGGAGCGTATTGTCGCCGTACTCGCGGCGTCGTTGTTCGACTTCTTGGGTCGTCAGACCCAATGTGACTGTAGCGGTCAAGTGTTACCTCCCTGAAAAATTGTTAGAACGTTAGAATGTTTGAATGTTTGGAACATTATTTCCAACGCACTGATTATATACCGTTCTCAACGTTCTGTCAATACTGAAAGTTAAGAATTCGTAGCTTTATCATTCTCGCAGCTTTGAGCGGATCGTCAGATCCGCGTTCCTTAACGCTTTGAGCGGATCGTCAAATTCGCGTTCCTCAACGCTTTGAGCGGATCGTCAGATCCGCGTTCCTTAACGCTTTGAGCGGATCGTCAAATTCGCGTTCCTTAACGCTTTGAGCGGATCGTCAGATCCGCGTTCCTCGAGAGATAATCCTGTTGAGAATCAGGGGATAAGATGACCATCGAGACACAACAACATTGCCGATGAGGCAGGTCTCGCGCCTGCCCCCAGGAGGCCATTTACAGCCAGCCTTCGTGGTAGCCCGTTTCGTACATAGCGACGACGTTTTCAGGCGGGGTAATGGCCTGGATGTTATGGCACGGCGCGAGGATGTAGCCACCGTCGGCGCCGAGGATGGCGAGGTTTTCGAGCACTTCGGCTTGCACGTCCGCCACGCTGCCGAAAGGTAACGTTTGCTGATTATCCATCCCACCGTGGAAGATGACCTGGGCGCCGAAATCACGCTTCAGCCCCTCACGCTCCATGCCTTTACAGCGCCATTGGATGGGGTTGAGGATGTCCATGCCGATGGCGATCAGGTCGGGGATCACCGGACGTATCGCACCGTCGCTGTGAGTGAAAACATACGCACCGTTCGCATGAACCAGTTCCATCATACGCTTCATACCGGGGAGCAGAAATTCGTGGATGTGCTTGCGGGAAAACAGCAGCCGCTCCTGCGATCCCAGGTCTTCGGCGACGTAAGAAAACGTCACCTGCCCCGGAATCTGTTCGTAGATGCGGCAGGTATCTTCATAGGCAAAAGCAAAGAGTTTATCCAGGCAATAATGCACCATCTCCGGATTGAGCGCCAGATCCATATAAGCCTGCTCCATCCCCCGCAGCCAGGCATAGCGCAAAAACGGTTCCGAACCGCCACCGCGTATCGGGCGATGTTCGTTGCCCCGCACTTGCCCCGGGATGACGGTGTAGTCGAACCAATCCGGGGTGGGCCAGGTGTATTTGTCCTCGATTTCATCGGCGGATGTGTACTGCGCCAGCGGATGGTCAATGACTTCGCTGTAGATGCCGCTGCCGTAATCCACCTCCCTGTGACGACAACCGTACATATCGTAACCCGGCGCCAGCGGCGGGCCGACGTAGCGTGGGGCAACATCCAGGGGATGATCAATGTGAAGGCGGGTAAACATCTCATCCTCGGTGGCGCAGCCCAGATAACGCATAATTTTCTCCGTCGCCTCCGGCGTGCCCCAATAATCCATCGGTACCCGATCCGGCTTCTCGCGCCGCAACACTGCCAACCAACGTTCTTTAGGGGTCATGGTCTCTTTCATAATATTACCTCTCTGAAAACAGTCTGATAGCAGGCACAGTCTAGAGACCGGCCTAAGCACCGCCGTAATTTTTGATAACTCTGTGAACGCTGTGCTCTCTGTGATGGAAGTCGCCCCTGCCCTGAAATCCCCCGGTGGATAGGGCCTTATCATTCTTGCCCCGAAGGAAACGCTTGCTCCGAGGGAAACGCCAGCTCCGAGGGAAACGCTTGCTCCGAGGGGAACGCCAGTTCCCCGTTTTGAGCGAGAAACGCGGCTCTGGCGATCCGCTCGCAGCCAGTTGAAGTCATTATAACGAGAATGATAAAGCCCTACCCCGGTGGATGCGGTTTGTTGATTTGTATGATTTTGGAGTATATAATACTTTCGGCAAGGAACAATCGTGGTTCCTTGACATAATCTGCATTTTTTGTAAGTTCATCACCGGTGAATCAGCAATCGGTGACTCGGAGGGTAAGCGTATGTCCCGCAGCCCTCAATCCATAACCAAAAAGGAGAAACTTATGACCAAAATATCCATTAACCCCAATGACGTAATCGGAACGATCAACCCCAACATCTACGGGCATTTTGCCGAACATCTAGGATGGTGTATCTACGGCGGCGTGTGGGTGGGCGAGAAGTCGCCGATCCCCAACACCGGTGGCATCCGC
>Ga0208197_1000778_pt1 | contig 36869 bp, 24 predicted proteins | sample AD_JPNNA4_MetaG_FD_184444 | JGI IMG/M metagenome (GOLD analysis project Ga0208197, IMG submission 184444) | Active sludge microbial communities of municipal wastewater-treating anaerobic digesters from Japan - AD_JPNNA4_MetaG (SPAdes) (version 2) | ecosystem: Engineered > Bioreactor > Anaerobic...
GACAAAGAACAGGAAGCCAGCTCATCAGAAAACGATGAAAAGGATGCCGCGTAATACCAGTAAGGTTACACCTTACTGGTATTACGCCCATAAGCATTGACTTTTACACAAGATTTTGGACTTGACTACTCAGAAATGCCGAGTATCAGGGAAAATAAAAAAGGCACGATGCATTCATCCATTGGATAAACACTTCATGCCTTAGTGATCCATTAATAGCTTTCACTGTTAAGCTATAGGTAGCTCAATATTAAGTATATGTTATAATGGTAAAACATGCAAGAAGAAAATGAACTTTGGCAGCGGGCAACTTCCCAAAAAACCATAAAAGGGATTGAGCGATATTTAAAAAATCATCCCGGTAGCGTACATGAAGCACATGCCAGGGCAATACTTGATTCATTATGCTATTCTGAAGCTGAAAAAAACAACAGTCTGGAAAGCATTGACGCTTATTTGCACAGATTTCCGCAGGGAATGTGGGCAGCTGAAGCGCTGAACAGGAAAAGCGAATTGGTCTGGGATGGTATACAGAAGAGCAACACGATTGAAGCTTATCAGCATTTCATTGATCAATATTCTCAAAGCCCCAAAACCAGCGCGGCAAAAGCTAAAATCGAGGAGTTGCATTTTCTGGCAATTAAGGACAGCGCTGTATCTGCTCCCTTTGAAAGATATTTGGAACAATTCCCGAACAGTCAGCAACACGCTGAGGCGCGCGCAGCACTGGTGCATATTTATGCCCAAGAACTTGCTGCGAAAAAATCCTACAAAGAGAAAGAGGCAATTGAAGATCGTATCATACGCAATATTGTCAAATATGGTGTGGGAAAACGCTTTGTTCTTTCAGATCTCACCCCGGATTCCGATTCTCAATCAGGCAGCATCGCCATCGAGGAGAGCGAACGCAACCCAGGCAGCTATTGGGGTAAAATGCTTTACCCCAAGGATCAATTGTCTTTTTCGGCTGGGATGGGATTATCCGCAAACTACCCATTTGGAGACAGGGGCATTTGGCGATTTATGGGTTCAATAAAGTTCAGAGAAGGTTACGTATTCATAGGCAGCCGCACGGATGCACTGACTTTTATGTTTTTAAAGAAAGCCGGTTTTGTCTATCTGCACGGAAAAGGGAAAGTTATGAAAAATAACCGGCTTGTAGCTTCTTTTATATAGCATGTTTTCATTATTCGCTATTCATCTTTTGCCGCTAATCCTGCATGCCGCTGGGGGGCGGTGTGCAGGAAACTGATAGGAACTGATAGGAAATTTGATTTTGCCGATGTCAAAAAAACTGATAACTCGGTACAGATTGGATCAGAGGATGAAGAAGGCATGCAGCGTCTGGTCTCTTATGTATCGTGCTGTCCCTCTACGCTGGCGCGAATGATCAAGGTCACGGGAGATGGTCAGGTGATTTACCGGGCGGGTAAAAGCGAATGCGTGCGGTTTCCGCGGCCCGGAGATAAAAGGAGCCGGCGTTCTTGAGGCTATGAGCGATGGGGAAAGCCATCCCGCCTGATCAATCCCTCGCTCACGATCGCATGTATATGGCTGTGCCAGCCCGTCAGATCGCCAAAGGTCTGTATCGCCCCTACATAACCGGGTTCACCCTCTCTGGCTCCGCCAGCCTGGTGAAGCCCATCTCGGATCGTTTCATAGGCCAGCCGACAGAGCTTGCCCAGCGAGCAGCGGTCGTAGCGAAAGAAAATGCGCAACCGCTTCGGCATGGTCAAGACCCATAGCTCGTGGCTAACCGGCGCAAAGACCTCCTCCGCCAGGCGCATTCCCAGCAGCAGCACCCGCTTCTGATCGCAGGACGGGCAGCAACAGCGTTGCCGGCACGAAAACGCCACGAAAAACGATTTGCTGCAATCCGGGCAACGCACCCATGCAAATCCCTCCCTCAGATCTCCGCACTTTACAGACTTGTCGATCGCGGTACGAATGACCGGCCGCCAAAATCAATATTTCCGCTGGAACCGTTCCTCGTAAACCCGCTCGAAATCGTCGAAATGGGCACGCACCAGTCTGAAAAAGGGTGAAGTCTCCGGATTGCGAGGTCGGCACATTTTTGCCGCTGGAGCACACACGCCATACCTTATCCAGTATATAAATACCTCTGGCCGATTATGGGCATAGCGTATGCTATAAAATTACTTACATCGCGTCAAGGGTCAAAATCGCCCGTGATCCTTGCCCTCAGACCGTTACTCTACAAAAAGCTTGACCACGAACCAATAATCAGCTTTATCTAAGGAAATGAATGAGTTCGACGGCAAACAGAGCGGTGCGACTGTGAAAGCCAAGATCACCCAACCACCGGCTGGTGCGGATGGCCGCTAAGGATGAACCTGGTATCATTTTGCATAGGTAACCGAAGAGCCGTTCATCCAAGCAGTTTCATCACACTATTCCGCAGCCCCAGCACAGTAGCATGTTCAGCCCTCGCTCCGCTCAGGCCGAACCAGGCTCTCCAACTGATACGCCCCCTCCGGGGGCTACAGTTCAGCGCCGCGATTATACTGCTTTATATCTCTGAAGGTACGATGAACTTGTGTTATTTAATCAGAACCATTTTCTTGATATCGAGGTATTCTCCAACTTTAAGCTTATAATAGTATACTCCGCTTGGAAGATGGGAAGCATCAAATTCCACTTCATAAGTACCCGCCGGTTTGTAACCATTGACAAGTGTCATCACTTCATTGCCTAATATATCATAAACTATTAGATTTATGAAAATCCCATCCGCTCTGGAGAATGAATCGAATGGCGATGTTGGGATTGAAAATTTAATTTTGGTTGTGGCGTTGAACGGGTTCGGATAATTTTGCTGTAAAGCAAATTTCGTCGGGGCCGATTCATTATCGGATTCGACCAATGTGGCACCGACATTTACCGAAGCGTTCGTTGTCACGCCGGTAGAACTGTCAGTACAGGTGACGATCCAGTTGCCTGTTTGGGTGGCGGTATAAAGACCCGCTGCGTTAATTTCTCCACCGGTTGCTGACCAGACCGGTCGGAAGTAATGGAGCGTGTCTCCATCGGCAGTGAATCCGACGGCGGTAAACAGCTGTTTTCCCCCAAGCGTTAAATTTGCTGCAGCTGGCGAAACACTGATAGAGTTCAACTCACCCGGATGAGTCGAACGACTCAGGCAGGTTATGGTCGCATAGGTCGTGTCTATCTCGACACCGTTGATGGAGATTCGGACACGAACAATGTCTTCAATGCCTCGAATGGTTTCAGGAGGAATGTGAAATGGTATTTGCACACTATCCGCCGAAAAAGGCGCCAATTCAGCCGTGTTGCCGGTAATGGCGCCGACCCAACCGAGTTCGGAATCGATTTCATATTTGATGGATTGCGCCGCCATGCTCAGATTCTGCAAAAAGAGCCGAAGTGTGCCAATGGCATTTGCAAAACCGAATCCGTTCGTGAGTGTTGCGGAGGCGTTCGATTGGGTCGTGTCGGCCGGCAAAATCGTCACGTCGCTCATGAATATTCTCTGCAATTTCCATTTTTCGGAGGGGATCACATGATTGCTGAAGATGTGTTTGCTGTATCCGCCCGCAATGGCGTTCATGATCGTTGTTTGAGTAAAGTCAACCGTCCCGTCGGCTGTGGTATAAAACTCGATTCCATTCAACAGAGCGATACCGGCTTGGTTTTGAATGGCGACTTTTATGTTTTTACCAAAGATTTTCAAGGTATCCGCTATGATCATGCTGTCCTGCTGAGCGATCACGACCGAATCGGCACTGAGGGTGATATTGCTGAATTCATTCTGTTGGATCGCGGAACGCTTTCCCATGCTTGTGCCCGATCCTCCCCCCATTGCGCCCTGATTGAATAGATTCCGCGCGCAAAGATTGACCTTTCCGTTCGTCTTAAAACCTTTCCCCGGCCGCAAAGCGCCGTAATTGATGAATGTATCTGCAAAAATATTGATGTTCCCGCCGGTAACTGACTTTGGGTCTTGATCGCATATGATCCTGCTTCCCTTATCCAACAACATTCTTTTATGGCATACTATTTGGGGGGAAGACTCTTCGACAGTTTTACCTTCGGTACTTGACAGGACGCTTTCTTTGGACATGGTTACAAAATCTGCATTAATGTTGTGAGAATGGCCTGCTATGAAAGCTCCGGACATTTCCAGTACACTTCCGCTGAACTGAAACTGCGCATTTTGGATTTTTCCCCCTGGAATATTCATTGTGACATTTTTTGAGTATAATTGTTCGCCGACAGACAGCCGTTTGGGCTGGGAGTACATGTCTGTCCAGATCTTGCCTTCATTCTCGACATTCAGCTGGTTTGTGACCGGAAGAATCTTCAAGTCGCCCCGCATCAGGATGTCGCCTGTTTTTTTAATAATCAGCTGATCAGTGAAAATCTCTGATCCAAAAACCCAACCTGTGGCCACCGATCCTTCAATTGTGATCTTTTTCGCTTTGCAGTATTTATCAAGCAAGACCCCTTTGTCACCCGGAATATACACCTCATCATTTGCGCCCGGAACTCTATTCGTGCTCCAGTTGGCCGGATTATCCCACTTTTTATCCCCGCCCAAGTTGGTAAATACCGAGAAATCCTGCGCCATCAGACAGGATCCGAATAGGAAAATGAAATTGAAGATCAGTTTTTTCATTGTGTTTCTCCCGGCCATAATTTTTACTACAAAGAACCTTTTCTGCTGCCAGGTAACAATCAGATACTGGAAATGACTAAAACGGCAAAATTTGCGAAAAATATTAAAAAAATATTAAAATTAGTCAAGTTCATTATTTCGTTAAAAGATAATTTTATAAATCCATGACTCGATTATTTTCAGCTTTCTTCCTTCGCAATTCTTCAAGTCCATAAATAACAATGCTCTCAGGTATCCAGCCGACGAACCTGGAAGGTCAATTCGCCAATATTCATCGTTTTGTCATCAAGTATAACGTGCGGCTGTAGCCGCGGTATAATGTGATGAAGCTGCTTGGATGAACGGCTCTTCGGTTACCTATGCAAAATGATACCAGGCACATCCTTAGCGGCCATCCGTACCATGCGGTGGCTGGGCAATCTCACCACTTTGCTTAAATATATTTTTTGCGGATTGGCTAGCAAGTCATTTGTATACGTTGTGGCGATTTTGACCCTTGACGCGATGTAAGTAATTATTTAGCATACGCTATGCCCATAATCGGCCAGAGGTATTCATATACTGGATAAGGTATGGCGTGTGTGCTCCAGCGGCAAAAATGTGCCAGCCTCGCAATCCGGAGACTTCACCCCTTTTCAGACTGAGGTGCCCATTTCGACGATTTCGATCGGGTTTACGCTGATCGGTTTCAGCCGAAATATGGATTTTGACGGCCGGTCATTCGTACCGCGATCGACATGTATGTATAGTGCGGGGATCTACGGGAGGGATTTGCGCGGGTGGGCTGCCCGGATTGCAGCATAGAGTTATTCAGGGCGTTTTCGTGCCGGCAACGCTGCTGCCCGTCCGGCGATAAGAAGCGGGCGCTGCTACTGGGTAGATGGCTTCTGTCTGCATGCAGGAATGTCTATCGACCTGGCACAAGCCGATACGGATAACCATCGGTTCGGCGAAAAAAGAACTTCATTGTCCTCAACCGTTGCCATGGCTGATCTCCCCAGCCCTGTCGTCCATTAACATCCTCCGGTCTAGGTAGGGAAATATCCTCCAGGATGCCATGACCTTTAAGGAGTATGTTCCGGTATGGAAAAGTCCGCCAGGATGGGAGCGAACAGGAACAGGCCCGCAGGGATGGGAGCGATAGTCGGGTGGGAACGAGAGCCAGGCCGGTCAGGGGCGCGAGCCCTATCAGTCATTGGGATCGTTGACCGGCACGGAAAGGCCGGCCTCGGGTTTGACGTAAACGAGTACGAGGCGGCAGGACTGCTCCCCCCTGTTGACAAAGGTGACCGCCTCCGCGGCCGCCGGGATGAGCATGGTCTCGAGATACGCCAGCGAGGTGACACGGCCGTTGGCAGAATGGACCTCCACCCTTTCACCCTCGACGAGGTTGACGGCGAAGCCCCTGCCCTCGGTCAGCAGAGTATAGCGGGCGGCGAACTCGGCGCGCAGGATAACGTAAAAGGTCCAGGGGTGGTTGTAAAGTTCATAGAGGCGGCTCTCCGCGCTCTCCTCGATCGGTTTGGGGCGGGCCACCAGGTTCCGCCTGATCCACTCCCCCCGCCGCTCGGGCCGGATGTTGGCAAATCCGCGCTCGAGGTTGATCGGCCGCAGCTTGCCCTCCAGGTCCCGCCGCAGGTAGTCATAGAGCTTCATCGTAAAGATATAGGGCGTGGCGCTGATTTCCAGTACGAGGTTGCCACGGCCGCTGCAGTGCACGGTGCCGTTAGGAATGAAAAAGAGGTCGTGCGGTCGGGAGGGCTCGCTGTGGATCCAGGCCTCCACATCCAGTTCCTCCCCGGTCGCCTGCGAATGGAGCAGGGCCTGTTTGAATTCCTCGAGATCGGTATGCTCCTGTAAGCCGAGATAGACCCGGGCGCCGGGTTGGGCGTTGACGATGTAATAGCATTCATCCTGGGTGTAAGTCTCGCCGAATTCCTTTTTGATATAGTCCGGCCGGGGATGGACCTGGACGGAGAGATTGCCGCCGTCGATGGTGTCCAGGTAGTCGAAGCGGATCGGCCATTCGTGGATGAACTGCGCGGCCGCACGCGGGCCGAGGAGGCTGCAATTGTGGGCATACATCGCAAAATCGAAAGAGCACTCGAGAAAGCGGCCGCTGCTCTGAAAGACGATGCCGTTCTCCGGGACGATCATTTCGAAGGACCAGGCATAATTGGGTTTGCACGGATCGAGATTCATGTGGCCTTTCATGAACTGTCCGCCCCATGGCCCAGGGTAGAACCAGGGCCGGACCCGGAAAGGCGACCGGGAAATCTCCTCCAGTGCGGCGCGGAAACCGTCGCCGGTCATCCAGGAGGGTTCGCCCTCGTCCTGGCCATCGATGAAAATATCGAGACGAGGCAGCAGACTGCGCTTAAGGCGGCTAAAAGCGGGCCACTCGACGAAATAGCAGCGCTTGTAGAACGCCTCAAAATCGGCAGCCTGGCAGCCCACGTTTCCGGCCGCGCCTGTCCTGAACTTTTCCTGGATGAGGTCCTTGGGCAGGTCGACATACCAATGCTCGTCCCAGAGTTCGATCAGGGAGGCCCCGCTGCCGGCGATTATGGTGAGCCGGCCGGCTGCCCCGGCGCGGCGTATCGAGGCGGAGATGCGCAGTTCCTCCACCCGAACCGGATCGAAAAAGATCTCCGGCCCGAATGGCCAGTGTTTGCCGAAGAGGCGGTCCTCCCCGCCGAGGAAAGGCCGGAGCGCGGCCTCGCGGTCGGCGGGATCGGCCAGGGCGTCATCGAACCGAAGGAGTTCGGCGCGGATATCCAGGTGCAGCAGTTCAGCTTGCAGATGGGTGAGGAAGTGATCCCAGGCGACCCCCGGAAAGCCGTCGATGACGAGCACGCGAAGACCCTGCGGGATTCTTACGGCGATCCGGGCGGCGAGTCCGCCATAGCCCTTGTCGATCACGCCTTCCGTCAGGGTGAAAGCGGGCAGGGCATCATAATAACCTTTCGGGTAGGCTGACGCAGCATCCGGCAGGGGGGCTGTAAAAGGGGTCAAGGCCCCGCGGTCACTGTTCTTCATGTCTTGTTCCCGTTGTGCAACATTGTGTAAAGGCCCTCTCTCCGTGGGCCGTTGGTCCTCATTGATCAAGAAAGGCGGCGCCGAGGCAGGCGGCGCGGTCCTCGAGCAGGGCCGGGAGAATACGCACATCACCTCTGGGCACCATCCAGGCGCGGCGTTTGACGATCTCGAGCAGGCCAGGGATGATCTTTTCATGGCTTTTCATCAGACCGCCGCCCAGGACGACGGTATTGATGCCGTAGGCGTGCATGACGTTGATCACCCCGATGGCGAGATTGTCGATGAATTCTGCTTTCACGTCGGCCCAAGCTGGGCGGGCTTCCGCCTCGTCGAAGAAGGCCTTGAGGGGGATAGCCTCGGCCGCCAGCTCGGGGAAGGCGGCGAGGAGGTGTTTTTCGAAATTGACCGCCGAGCAGTAGAGTTCGAGGCATCCCTTGAGGCCGCAGGGGCACTCCGGGCCGCGGCGGTCGATGCTCATGTGGCCACCGAGGAGGCCGCTTGCGGGATTGCTGGAGCGGAAGAGGCGGCCGTCGATGACCGCCGCGCAGCCGACGCCGGTGCCGAGGGTCATGGCTATGATCGAGGGCAAGCCCCGGCCGGCACCGAACTTCCACTCTCCGAAGGCGTAGGCGCGGGCGTCGTTGTCGAAGGCGAAGGGCACCCCGAGCCGGGCGGCGAGCCGGCCGCGCAGATCGATGCCGGCGAATATGTCGGCCGCACCGACGTCGTTGATCACGCCGCCGGCCTGCACATCGACCATCCCCTTCATGCCGAGGCCGCCCTGGGTCAGCACTTCGCCGGCGGCGAAGCGGGCGGCTGCGTCGAGCAGGGCCTCCAGCAGCGGGCCCGTTGCGGCGAGATCGGCCACCCTTTCGACCGCGAATTTGCGAGTGTTGCCTGCCTCATCGAAAAGGCCGAACTTGACGTTGGTGCCGCCGAAATCGATGCCGATCCTCATGGCTTCTCCCCCGGGAAGAACCAGATCAGGGCATCGATGAGGTGGCGTCGCCAGTTGCCCCAGGTATGACCCTCGGGGTATTCGCGGTAGACATACTCATAGCCTTGCGCGCGCAGCACCTTCTCGAACCGGCGGTTGGCGGCAATAAAGTTGGTCTCCGCGGCCGGCAGAAACGAGGCGCCGACCGTCTCCTCATAGATGCCGCTATCGATATAGAGGCGGACGGGGCGTTTCGGCGTGTCGCGATAGAGCCTGATCAGGGTGTCCCCTTTGAAAGAGAGATAGCCGGACTGGCTGTAGCCGTTGCCGAAAATATCCGGCCGCAGGAAGGGGATGTACGCCGAGATCAGCCCGCCAAAGGAGTCGCCCACCACCAGCCTCGCCCCGGGCTGAGGATCAGTGGCAAACTGGGCGTCGATATAGGGGACGAGTTCATCGGTAAAAAAGTGGACGTAGGTGTCGTTGAGGCCGTACTCGGTCATGCGGTTGGGCATGCCGGGCTGCAAGCGGTTGGGCGGTGTGACGAAAACCGCGATGAGCGGACGGATTTTACGGTCGCGGATCAGCTGGTCAAGCATCTGCGGCACCTGGGCGAACTCGACATAATCGATCCCATCCTGGAGATAGAGCACCGGGTACCTGTGCTTAATGTCGTATCCCGGGGGCAAATAGACATGGATGGCGTGCGGATACCCCAGCACCTGCGATTCCATTTCGCGGACCTGCAAGCCGGCGGCGCTCCCCTTGCGGCCGGAGCGGAATTCCGCAAAGTACGGATGCTGCCGGTATCGCGGCATCGCCAGCTCGGAGAGTTCGCCAAAGCCGTTGAGCGATTTGGCGGGATTGAGGGGGTCGATGGTCCAGAGGCTGGTTTTGCCGAAGATAAACCAGTATTCGAGGCGAGCACCGGCCGGCGCCGTGCCGCGGTAGTAAAAGAGATCGGTCCCGGCGACGTGCGTCATCCATTGCGCCTGCGTCCAGTTGTTCATGTCGCCGAGCACACCGACCGAATCCTTCACCCCCCGGTATACCAGCACATAGCTTGTGTCGCTCGGGAAAAATGGATAGGCACCGGGCTGCAGCTTCCTGAAAAATTCGTCCACAAGCTGCTGTTTTTGGGCGGCATCGCCGCTACGCTCGATCCGGTTCAAGAGCCGTTCGAACTTGCGCGCCGGTTCATTTCTGCGCATAACGCAGCCCGCCAGAGTCGCTGCGACGAAGAGCACAACGGTCAGTTTTTTCATAGGTCTTTACCTGGTTGGGATCAATCCGTTTCGAGAGACCGCATAGAACCGGCCCTGGTATCTGAGATTGTGGAGCTCAGCCCCGGGGTCAAAGCCGGCGAACTGCGGCGCGGCGCTGAGGCCGTTGAAGGGAGTCGCACGCACTCCGAAGAGTCCTTCGATCACCGTCGTCAGGTAGCTGCCGCTGGAGGAGCAGGCCCAGTCCGCGCCATAGGGCCATTCATAGAAGGCCTTGCGCGCCCCGCCGGAATCGGGAGGAACGGCGGATTCAACGAAATGGCACTGGCCGAAGGGGCCCTGATTGGCCGAACGCGCCAGGCCCCGGAGCCAGGGAGTAGCCAGGTCGCCGCGGCCGATGCGGTAGAGCCCGGTGGCGGCGAGGGCCGGCCAGGCGGTGTAGGCGCCGTTCCATTGGTGGTCCGGCCGCACCGAGAACATCGCGTTCGGATCCCGTGGTGAAAGAGCGTGCATCCAGAGCGGGGTCTGCAGCTCGTCCACAAAGAAGCGCACCATCTCCTCCTTTTGCCGGGTGCTGAGATCGTCGGCGATGGTGGTGAGTAGGGTCATGAAATCGTAGCCATGACGCACTTCCACCAGTTCGCCCCCGGGGAAGCGCGCGTTCCAGAAGCCGCCGCCGGTGTAGAGCTTCATCAGCTCGCTGAGCAAAGCGTCGGCTTCGGCGCGGCAGGAGGCCGCCTCCTGCAGGGCCCCGCGGTGTGCCCACAGCTCCGCCAGGGTACGCAGGCTAAAGATGTTGCCGGCATTCAGGCTTGCCACCTCATGGATATAGGTGCTGACGCACTCGAGCAGGTTATTAATGCCGCCGTAATCCGCCAGGCCGGCGGGGGTGCGGAACTGTCGGTAGTTGGTGGCATACTCCTGCAGATAGTCGAAAATGCGTTTGCCGGAGGCTGGCAGAGTGCGGTCCAGCCAAGCGAAATCGCCGTTCCAGCGCAGATAATCATTGGCGAGCCAGGAGAGGGCGAAATCATTGACGGCGTACCAGGGACCGACGGTGTCGCCGGTGAGGTATTCGGTGCCGAAATGGGTATGGACGTCGGTCCCCATCCACAATTCGATGTACTTGCGCTGGACCTCGGGGTCGAGGAGGGCATGGAACTCCGAGCTGAGAAAATAATCCCAGATGAAAGTGGTGCCCTGCCAGTAGCGCGGCATGAGGGTGTCGTAGGCGCGGCTGTAGACCGAGAAGGGATTGTCACGGCGGAAATAGATCACGCCGAGGGCTGCGGTGTAATAGAGGCGGCGGACCGCTGCATCGGTGGTATGTAAGACCGGCAAGCAGCCGGAGTATTCGGAATTGCCGGGAGTGAAGGCGGCCGCGATCTGACGATCCCACGCCGCCTCATGATCAACGAAGGTGCTGGCAAGCCCTGCGTTGGCGAGGCGGTCATACTGGCGCAGGGCTTCGTTCATTTCTCCGCCGATGATGTTGAGATAAAAGAGGGTGCTGGACCCGCCGGCAGGGATGCGGATGCTTTTTTCCAGTCCGAATCCAGTCGCGCGATCGGGCGCCGGCCACATCCCCTGCACCGAACAGGCCTCGCTGTGACGGGCTTCAAAAAGGACCACCTGGCGGGAAGACTCGACCGAAATCCGGTTATCCTCCTCCAGCGGCGGGAGATAGGCCTTGCCGGTGTCCATATTTTTCGTGATCGCGGCCGAGGTGCCGAATTTGACACAGAGATCCCGGTCTGCCGCTCCGGTATTACGGATCTCGAGGCGGACGATCAGGGCCGTAGCGCCGAACGGCAGGATGGCGGTGGAGCGCAATTCCAGGGATCCAAAAACGGCTTCGCGTACGATCTTGTCCGGATACCAGGTAAAGGCGACGGGACGACCAAGCGCCGAAAAATAGCAGCCGTCCAGGAAGAGGGCGCCCGTCACCTTGTCCGAGTTGGTATAGGGGGGGAAATTAAGGCTGCGCACACCGGTGATGTCGTGATCGGCCTGGCAGCAGCCCCAGAAATTGGTGATGCCAGGGGGGCTGAAAAGATCGCCGAAGGCGTGAACCAGGCGGTCGCTGGCCAGTTCTTTGCTGGTGGGTATCACAAGGGCCTCATGCTACTCGAAGGTGATCTCGAGGAGGTGCGGAAAGTACTCCTCGAACTCGACATAGGTGATATAGATCGTCCGCCCCCCTTCTTTGGCCAGAGCGGGGTGCTCCTTGGCCGCATAGATCAACTGCGGATAGGGCAGGTTCTCCGGGTGGGGCCTGCGGATCTGGCAGAGATCGATGGGTTCGCTCCAGGGCCCCCAGGGCTCAGGGGCGGTATGGGCGACGATCCGGCCGGTGAGATCGAGAGAATGGACGGCCAGGTAGCAGCCCAGATAGCTGTTCCAGGAGACCGACTGTTCATTGGGCATGCCTTCGAAGAGGGGGATGGCCTCGCCAACGTGCTGCGACCAGAGCGGCGTCCGGATGGCCCCGCCTTCACTCCTGCGCCGCCGTGAAATTTCTGCGCCAGCCGGTCCGGGGTCGCCGGCGACTCCCTCCAGGCCGCAGAGATATTCATAACTATCTCGGTGTTTGATCATCTCCTTGTGAACCCGCGCGAGATAACTGCGCTGCACCTGGTCCGCTCCCTGTAAGGCGCCGTAAAGATAGAGGTAATCCCCCGGCGGATTGAGGACGGCGGAGGCGAAATGGGGCTGATCCGCCCGCCACCAGAGGTCGCTGCCCTGACTGAGGATGCGGTTGAATTCCCAGTCCCGAGAATCGCCGATGGCCAGCCCTGAACCGAGGATGCGGAAATTGACGGGGAAGATCCCCTCAGCGACGGTCGCCACCTTGACGAAATAGAGATAGATCCAGCCCTCGACCTCAACGCCGTGCAGACACCAGACGCGAATGCGGTTCGGATCTTCATCGGCTTCGAGTGGAATCAGGGGTTTAATCTCGCCGCGCTCATCGAGGATGTAGTGAAACTCCTCCACGCCGCCGGGACCGACCCGGTTGGAGCTGAGCAAGCCGGAATTGTTCATCATCCGATCGATCCCCGCCTTCCCGCTCATATCGAGCGGGCCGACCGGTTTGCCGTCGGGATACCAGAGGCTGCCATCAGCCGGACGCGCCCCGATGAGCGTGTCCCCGAAAAACCAGAGCAACCCCGCACGGGTCGGGATGGAAAAAGCCCCGTCCTGCCCCACCATGCGGTGGGGATTATCCCGGAACTGAACCCCGAGATCGCGCTTTGATTTGATTTTCATGGTGATTTCCTCGACGTTTCTCTCCGGTCGATGCCAAGACGGGTGAATTCGTTCGCCGCCAATGAAAGGGTGACACTGTCGTGGAGTACCGGCAGGGCTCCCTGCGGCCGGCCGAGCAGATCCAGGATCTGCACTCTGGCTGCGGTTAAAAGCAAGTCCGAGCGCAGGGTCACCTGCTGACGGCTGCCGGGATCGCTGTTGCGCAGCAGCATCTCATACCGGCCGGGTTCGGCTGCAGGTCGCAGCGACAGCAGTTGGATCCGGGGATTGGATGCACTCAGATAACACTGGAGCGGCTCGGTGCGGGTAAAATAGCTGCGCCGGATGAGAGGGCCGGAAGCTGCTTCCCAGCCAAAGGCGGCGGGGTCGGCCGTGGTGCCGTCTGCGCGGGCAAGGGTGAAATGCCAGGTCACCTGGCCCTGCTTCTCTTCGTTGCGGTTCCAGGAATCCGGAAAATTGTTGAGGAGATTGGCGATCAGGGTGCTGCCGCCGCGGAGGGTGTCGAGGGCGAAGATGCGGCAGTCGGGCGAGGCCAGCATCAGGATGCTGCCGTCTGACTCGATCTCGGCAGCGCGGCGAATCGAGAAATAGGTATGCCCGGCCCCGGCGAATCGGTCTTCCAGGCTGGTCCATCCCCCCAGGGTCTCGCAGCGAATGATCCCGGCCCGGGCATTGAAGGAGAAAGCAAGGCCGTACTCTTCCGTGTACGCCGTCCGGCTCTGCCCGGTCAGATCGAGCTCCACCGTGACATCGATACGGTTGAGGTCATGCCAGAGACGCAAGCGGAGCGTGCGGAAAAGGGGATCCTCCCAGGGTGAGGTGATCTCCTCATAGACCGGATTGCGTTCCACTTGAACCGCACCGCTATGGAGGTCGAGGGCGACAAAGGATTCGCCGAGCTGGAACCGTTTGCGCAGCGGCGTAAGAGCCGGGAGCGCGGCGCCGGGATCAAAGAGGAGCATGCCGTTTTTCTTGTCGAGGATCATCCAACCCTTTTCGGTGCGGCCGACGCGATAGGCGGTGTTCTCGATGGTCGTGGAGGAGGCCGGCAGCAAACCGGACTGCCGGGGATCGACCGCCGCCGAGCAGGAAGGAGAATCCGGGTCGGATGCCGAATCCACCGGGTGGGAACGAGAATGCTGGACAGCCGGGACCAGCTCGAATTGCCGGCGGCCGATGCCCGGCACCTCCGGCGCAATAAAGCAGAGTCGCGCGCCGCTCTGATGCGCGGGCAGCCTGGCACCGGTGGCTAGATCGATCACCTCGTAACGGGTCGGGTCGTTCTCGGGGAATCCGATCTCCACCGGCATGGAACGGCTCCAGGTCAGGGTGTTGAACACCATCACGCCGTGGGAATCAAAGCTCTCCTTCGGCGCGGTCAGTCGATAGAGCAGACGCTCGCGCAGCGCCCGGGTTCGCATCCATGAGCCATGCACCGCTTCGGCGCGGACGGCATCCGTGTAAAGATTCTCCTCGCGGGAGCCGAGACCGTACTCCAGGCCGCTGCCGTGACCGGAAAAATTGAGGAGATCCGTGTACACCGCGTCGATCTCCTCCGCCCCGCTGGCCGATGCGGGATGCAGCGCGCTGGAGAACGTCGCGAGCACTTCGACGCCCGGCAGCTGGTTCTGGACCTCGCGATACTCGATCATCCGCCGGGTTTCCCCCTGGAAGAGAATGTCCCAATCCGAAGTCCAGTCACCGCGCACCGTTTTGAGGGGACGCCGATCCTGTGCGGCCACGGCCCGGCCGAAATCATTGAGGGTGGCGATGACAAAACGCGGCCAGGCGTAGTGCTTGTTCCACTCGCGGGCATGCTCATACTGGGCCAGGGCAATGCCGCTGTTGTCTGAAAAGGCCCCGCTGATGAGGATCCTGGTCCAGGGATAACCGCGCTGCAGCAGGTTGTTCACCCGGTGCCAGATTCGGGTGGCGATGGCCGTGGTGTCGCGCTCGAGCCCATAGCGGGCGCCCTCCACGTAGGCTTCCGTCAGGTAGAGCAATACCGTATCGCGACTGGCACCGGCCCACCTGAAAACCTTGGGCAGATTCTTCTGATATTTGTAATCGGAAAAGATCTCGTTGATGCCATCGACCAGCACCGGCACACCCGCCTTGCGCAGATACTGCGGCAGGGCCCATGACTGGCCCGGCACGTCGTTGTAAACCGCCGTAAAATATTCAAGACCGTAGCGCTGATGGTAGACCTCCGCCAGGCGGAAGGCGGCTGCCATCTCCGTCTCGCTCACCCAGCCAGTGTAGGGATTGGTAGAGATGGGCGATACCGCGATCCGGCCTGCCTTGATCAGGGCGATCAGCCGCTTGAACGCGGCCGGGGAACGCGCAAGCCGGTAGTTCTCGAGCAGCCACATGGTCTCGATGGTCCAGCGGAAATCGGGATCAGTCGCGCACTTGCTGATCGCCTGATCGAGGGTTTGCAACTGGCGTTCGATGACGACCGGCTGGGGGTTGGTGTAGCCGATGTCCATGTGGGTCATGGGCATGAAATAGAGTTCATACCGCGGCAGGGGCTTGAGTTCGACGCCCTTCTCCAGTACGGCCCCGCCCCACTGCAACCTGGCGGTGGTCTGCAGCGGTCCGGGAAGTTCGGGCAGCCAGACGGTACGCGCTGTGATACCCGGCGCGGCATCCTGCAGCCTGATCGTCTCGTGGAGCGCCGGCAGGATCAAGCAGGGTTCCCGCATCCCGGTCAGGCCGGCTTTGATCTCGAGGAGATATTTTTGCCGCAGCCGGCTTCCCGCCTGCCGGTAGAAGAAGGTGGGGGTGAGCGAGAAATCCGGTGGGATCCTGTCCGGTTCGGCTTGCAGGGCGAGGCCCGTGAGTGGACGGCCATCGTCGCCGCACAACCGCAAATAAAAACCCCATTCGAAGCGGAGCGGATCGAAAAAGGCCGCGGCATGGTTTCTGTGTGAGGTGGAAGTGACCACGAGCAGGCGGTTTAGCCCCTTGCGGAGGGTCGCCGCAACCGTAAAACCGTCGCGTACGGCATTGACCTCGTGCAGCGAACGGTAGATTGTCGAGTCGTTGAGCAGGATCCGGACAATCGTATTCCCGCCGAACCGCAGCCGCACCGGCTGCTCCTGGTCGCTGATGATGCCCGCCCAGCTGTAGACAATCCGGGCGTACCAGATCTTTTCCGGCGTCGTCAGGGTTTTCCAGCCGTACCAGGGTTGAAAATCGGCGAAACCGCTCCCGAGGGGCGCAAGGTAGAGCCAGGGGCTTGCACCAGCCGGCACAGCCGGATTGTTTTGCACCTCGCCATTGCGGGGTGCGAGGCCGTCTTCAGGAAGTGGCGCCTCGTCCGAGAGATCGCCAAATCCGATGGTTCGGATCTCGAAGGGACCGTTGGTCAGCCACAGCGGGACGGTGCCATCCGGCCGCAACGGCAGCGGCTCCGCGCTCAGGGCCGCGGCGCTCAGCAGGAATAACCCAAAAAAACTGGCCGATTTTCTCATTGGATATAGATCATCTTTCTGGTTTCGCGCCATCCCGGGCCTTCCAGGAGATAGAAATAGACGCCGCTGCCCAGGTTCTGCGGCGCCCAGCGGGTCGTATAACGGCCTGCCTCCATGGCCCGCTCCTCAAAAAGCGTCTCGACAACCTGGCCGAGAGCATTGCAGATCCGCAGCGTCACCCGGCTCAGTACCGGCAGCTCGAAGGCGATCGTGGTGACCGGATTGAAGGGATTCGGATAATTTTGCAGAAGCCGGAACGCTTCGGGCGCAGCAGCGGCCACCGCCATCCCGCTCGTCAATCCGGCCGTCGCCAGTTTGATGAAGCGCGGCCGGTAGACGTCCGCATTGTTCAGATTTTCCGCGAAACTCAGGGTGTTGACGTTGTAACTGATCAGCAAGGAGTCGGCATCAGAAAGCGAAGGATGCGCCTTTGCGTTGTAAATTATAATGTTGCCCGAGATGTTCACCTCGGGGGCCCTGTAGATCTCGCTGTAAAAGCCGAAGGGGCCAACCGGCGAATCGCCGAGACGGATGGCCACCGACGAGCCAAGCTGGAAAACGAGGAGATAGCGGTCCCCCACCTCGGTGATGCTGAACTCCTGCGACAGCCGGTCGGTGATCCCGGTGCAGGCATCCGGATCGCCGCTCCAGCCGCTGCCGTCCCAGAACTGCCACTGGCCGAAATCAAGGAGATGCTCCGGCAGGACCCGGCTGGCGATCAGGTTCTTACCCGAGGCTTCATCGCGCGGTCCGTAGATATAAAGATAGCCATCATAGTGGCGGTTGCCGCTTTCCCGAGTGTTGGGCATGATTGCCTGGCCTAGAGCAGCGGTCAGCACACCCTCCCTGACGAAGAAGGGCAAGTCGGTCTGCTGCACCTGCACCGGATAGTGGTTCTCATCGAGCCGGAAGGTCAAGATCACCACGCCGTCGAGAGCGAAATCGAAGGCGCCGCTGCCGGTCGTATGAAGGCGGATGGCGAAGACATGGAAGAGCGTGTCAACCCGGACGCCGTCCATCAGCCAGTAGAGGTCATTGGGCGCCGCCGAGGCGGTGGCGGGCGTAAAGACCGCGCGCGGAGCCGTCCCGTTCTTGCCCCACATAAACGTGATGCGCCCGGGGTCAGGCTGGTTGCCGCGCAGCCAGGCGAGGGTGTTGTTGACGATGGTCGAGTTGACCCGCTTGCCGGCGCTGTCGACTTGGCCGATGAAGGTATCGCTGAAGAGGATCAGATGGTCCTGGCCCCGCGGCTGCTCGCAGCCATCGACGGGAATGGAGTAGATGCCGTCGGCGCCGGTCCAGCCCGAAGTCCGTTTGAGGAGGGCGTCCCACGCCCCCGCCGGTTCGACCTGGAATTCGTCGGGACAATAGGCGCCGGACGGGACGGCAATACGGTTGGGATAGGAGAAGGGTGCCCAGCTGTCCTGGCCGGAGCAGAGCAGGCCGCCGGTGGCCTTGGTCACCAGATAACCGAGCTTGAAGCACCCCTCGGTTTCTCCGGTTTGCAGACGCACTTCGACCGTGATCGTCGCCGGACTGGTATGGGCGTATCCCTTGTCCGAGATCAGGCCGGTCCATTGCATCGCGCCCTCAAAGCCCGCCGCCGGGTAACAGGCTTCGAGCGAGTCGGTCCAGGCGGGGCTGGCCTCGAGATCCCCTGAACCCAGGCTGGAGTTGTAGACGGCCTCCAGCACCTGCCAGTCGCGCGGCAGGAGCAGGCCGAGGACGCCCTTGTGGGCATTGGGCTCCGGCACGTCGCTGGCGAGGATGCTGATTTGCACCGTGATCTCGCTGTTCCGGTCCGCTGCAGCAGGTTGGGTGATCTGGGTGATCTTGCACCCGCAGAGCAAGGTGGACATAAGCAAGAGTGTCCCTCTGATAAGGTATGCGCGTCTCAAAATGCCAACCCCACGCTGAAGCGGTGCACGTCGGCGAAGACGAGTTCCGACTGGACAAAGGCATAATCGATCTTGAGGGTCACCCCCGCCATGGCCGGGGTGACCAGGCCGAAGCCGCAGGCAAGCTTGCCCTCGTCGGTGTTGAAGCGGTAACCGCCGCGCAGGTAAAGCAGGTTGCGCAGCTGCAGCTCGGTGCCGAGATTGACCACCTCGACATTATCGGTGGCATGGACCAGCTCGACGCCGGCTGTGAGGGCCATCTCCGCATTCTGGAAGAGCTCGTCGGTGGCATTAAGCCGGAAGAGCAGTGGGGTCCGGAAGGTCTGATCGACGATCTTCATATCCGGGCCGAAATGCTGCAGGGCGAAAGCGAGGCGCAGATGGCGGAAGCCGGTATAATAGAGGGCGCCGACATCGAAGAGCACGTTGTCAAGGCTGTATTCGTCGAGCTTCTCGTTGACATACTTGAGCTGCCCGCCGATAGAGAGTTTGTCGGTAAACATCCGCGCCGCTGCAAGGCCGATCATCGCATCTCCGGCGCTCACCATTCGGCCGGTGCCCTCCGGATGGGTGACGGTGGTCTCCTCGAAATCCTCGATGGTAAAAGAGAGCGCGCTGACGGCGATGCTGAAGGTTTTGAAGGGAATCGCGACCGCTGCGGCCATCTGTTTGCTGTTGACCAGCCAGGCATTGTGCGAAAAGGCGGCCTGATAGCGGGTAGCATAGGCCAGGCCCGCCGGGTTCCAAAAGACAGCGCTGACGTCCTTGACCGCGCCGGTGACCGCTTCTCCCATGGCGCTCTCACGGGCGCCGACGCCGATCTTGAGAAATTGCAGGCCGCCCGAGCCGGTCTTGGCGAAGTCAAACCCGTAGTTGTACTGGGCGAGAGCCAGCCCCGGCAACAGCAGCCATCCTGCGACAAGTGATTTTATTTTCATAGTCGTCTTCTACTTTATGATGAGTAAAGTGCCTTTGGCCTGGCCCACGCTGGATTCGACCGTCCAGAAATAGATCCCCGGGGCCGGGCGCTGCCGGGCATCGGTGAGCTGGTCCCAGGTCTCCTCGCCGGAGACCGGGCTGCGATGACGCATGGTCTTGATCAGCTCGCCATTGCTGGTGTAAAGACGGATGATGCACTCGGCGGGGAGGTTGGTCCAGACAATCGAGTTCTCCGCGCCGCTGACCGGGAAGCCGGAAGTGATGCGGAAGGGGTTGGGAAAAACCGTGACGTTCAGGGTGTTGTCCGCCGGGCTGCGGATGGCGTAGACTGCGGTGGTGTTGCGGTTGGTCATGCCGCTCTCGTTGCCATCCTTGTCGGCCGAGGTGACATAGTAATAATAGCCGGCGCCGAGGCTGATGGTCGCATCCTCCATGATCCACTTGTTTTTTTCGGCATTGAAAAAGCGGGTCAAGTCGGTGGGGCGGCTCGGCCGGATCACCCGCAGCTGTTCGAAGGGGCCGATGAAGGAGATGCTGCTGCGGTAGACGCGGTATTCATAGAAATCGGCGGCGCCGGTCAGGGGGTCCACCCAGCCGGCGTCGACCGGCTCCCAGTTGAGGGTGATCGACTGGTTCTCCGGCACCGGGATGATCTGCAGGGCCGGCGAAGGCGGCGGCACCGCTTTGACAGCATAGTTGTTTTTATAAAGTTTCCAGGCCTGGTCGATGCTGTCGAAAAGCAGGTCCTCGCCGAGCATCAGTTGCCTCTGCGCCGCCAGACCCTTGCGGGCGTTCTCGAGCGTGAGGCCGGCGACCGCCTCGGCGAGGACGATCCGGACCGAATCCCCTGGGGCGAGGTCATAGGGGCCGGCCGCCATCAGCATAAAGGGTGAGAGATGATCCTCCTCGGCGGCCTGGAGGCTCTTGTTCTGGCCGCTGAGAATGGCGTAGAGATCGGCCGCCGAGCTGCTCGTTGAGGTGAAATAGCGCTCATTGTTGAGCAACTGGGCATAGAAAACGACCGCGGGCTGCGCCAGGCCGCCCCGGGCCGGGGTGGCGTCAATCAGGGCATATCCGGCATAACCCGGCGTGCGCAGCTCATTTTTTTCATCCCAGTAATTGCCGATATCCGTCGGCAGGGTATAGTTCGGGGTGTCGTCCCACGAGTAAAGCGTCTGGTACTCGTCGTCGTAACGAACGAAATCGTCGGTGCGGTTAAAATCATCCCCCCAGCCGTTATGGACGACAAAGTCCTGGTAGCTCGGCCGGATCAGATAGGGAAAGCCGAAATAGAGGTCCGACAGAGGGGTGGAATTGCGGTTGTAAAAGGTATATTCCAGGAGGATGAAATTGTTGAGGTTCGGGAAGCTCCAGGCACGGCTGATGCGGCGGACTTCGACCTTCTCCGTGGTCGTCAGCCGCATGGTGATACGCTGCTCGGCTTCAGCCGGGTTATAGCTGCTCCCTCCGATAAAATTATCGGCCTTTTCCAGGGTCGTGAAAGAGCCGTTGTCGACGAAGGTGAAGGGTCCGTTCTCGGTGAAAAAGAGGGTGCCGTTGTTACGACGGCCGCCGATCCAGAGGCCGGCACCAAGCATGTAGGAACGCTGGTCGTCCTTGATCATCGTCTCCGGTCCGCCGGGCCAGTCCATACTCGGATAGTACTGATAGCGGTTTGTGGGATCGGGGGCGCCGATGGTGCCGTCGTCTTTCATGGTCTCCCAGAGGATCCCTCGGTCATGGATCCTGAATTCGGCCTTGCGCGCCTGGGGATAAACGGACAAGGGGATCAGCAAAAGAAGGAGCAGTCTCGATTTCATGGATGGCCCTTTCCCGTTAAAAACTATACCTGGCGCCGAGGAAGATCCGGCGGGTCTCGAAGTAATTCTGCCAGCTGATGTCATAGCCATCGGCGTCAACCGTCGAAACCGTGCCCTTTTCGATGAATTTTTTGGTGGCCTCACTGTCAAAGAGGGCGTCGCCGTAGGAGCGTAGATTCTTTTTATTCAGCAGGTTGGTGATGTTCATGTACCAGGTCATGGCATGCCCGCCCCAGAGCTGCCACTGCTTTTCCAGCTTGAGATCGAAGGTATAGATTACCGGAAAGCGGTAATTGTTGTAGGTGTCAGGCGGATCGGTCGGCGTCAGATAGGTGAAGGCCTGGCCGCTGTAGTAATTGAAGAGAAGGCTGAGGCTGCTTTCCTGGAGGATGCGATCGACCGTTGTGGCACGATTGCTTCTGGGGAAGCGGAGATAGCTGTTAACGCGCAGCACGTGGGGCCTGGAGAAGCTCTTCTCGACCGGGATGCGTTTGTTGACGTCGGCATCCCAGGTGAAGGTCGCCTTGCCCTGGCCGTCGTAGCGGATGACGCCGGGGGTCGCCCGGCCCTCGGTGGCGCGTGAGAAGCTGTAGTTGACATCGAAAAAGAGAACCTCGCTGAAGAGGGTGTGCAAGGCCGCCTCGATGCCGCGCGAGTCGCCATAATCGCCCGCCAGGTAGGTCTGATACGAGGCATTGGGTGTTGTCACCTTGTTGAAGGGATCCCAACCGTAGATATGATGGTCGAAGAGGCCGATCCGTTCCTGGGTCTGGTCGAAGACATCCTTGTAATAGGCAACGATGTCGACTACGGCGATCCTTTCGAAGCTCTGTTTGAAACCGGCCTCGAACTGGATCGTCTTCTGGGGCTTGAGCGGCTGGTTGGTGAAGCCGACCACCCGTTCGGCGTCGCCATCGTTGGAGGCGATGTGCGCGGGGGCGCGCCCCTCGGCGGCTGCGGCGATGCGCTCGGCCACGATCTTTTTGACGATGTACTCCGGGCGGAAGTAGCCGATCTCGAACATCTGGTCCAGGGGCGGCATCTGGTAGTAGTGGCCATAATTGAAGTGGAGCAGGGACTTGTCGCTGATCGGGAAGGAGACGCCGAAGCGTGGACTGATCATACTGTAGCGTTTGGCGGCCTGCCGCGGCTTGTTCAGGACATTGTCGAAAGCGTACTTGACGTTACCGTTGGCATCGATCTGATCCTTATCGGGATCGAGCGCTGTATCGTAAGCGGGATTGATGGCCAGATTGAAGAGGGTCGTCGGCGCGAACCAGCTGTAATTGGGATCAAAATAGTCATAGCGCAGACCGATGTTGAGAATCATGCTCTCGAACTCCATCTTGTCCTGGAGAAAGAGGGCGGCCTGCAGCGGGTGATAGGTGTTCATGAGACCGCGGTTCAGCCAGAGCGATTTGTCGCGGGTGAAAGAGGGTGTGCGATAACTCTCGCGCTCGTCAAAGGTGTTGTAGCGGAACTCGGCGCCGCTCTTGAGCAGGTTGTTGCGGTCGAACTGCCAGTTGACGGTGCCGGTCAGCGAGATATCCCCGGTGAGGAGATCGTTATAGAGCGCCGGAGCATAGTGGTCGAAGGGCTCATCTTCGTAGCCGTCCCAGCGGTGGAAACCCCAGAGGGTGGGCTTTTGGCTCGCCCCGATCAGGCTGTAATCGCTGGGTTTTTCCTTGAAATGGGACCAGTAGGTGCTCAATTTGAGATCATAATAGAGGCGCTCGCCGAGGAGGTGGGTGAAGCCGTAATTGAGCATCCAGGTATCGGTATGGAGCAGGGAGCCCCAACCGCGGTAATACTTGGCCTGGTTGGTAAAGTCCCCGTTCTCCTGCAGGGTGCAGTGGGCGTCCTGATTATAAAATCCCGTAAGTTTCATCTTGATGCTCTTGGGATTCCAGGCCAGATTGAACATCAGGTTCCGGGTATCGCGCGAGTCGCGCGGATGCGGCAGGGTATAGGCGGCTTTTTTAATCTGCAGGGAGGTGAAAAAACCGATCGGGGTGCCTCGCAGCTTGAAGAGCGGGCCGTCCAAAGTGACCGTGCCGGTAAAATCGGGGATCTTGCGATAGTCATAAATCTGGGCCTGCCGGCTGGCCGTCCACCAGGCGGGATCGAGCGTGCCGTCAGCCAGGGTGTGGGCGCGGAACTCCTTTTCGGTTTTGTGGTCGTAAAGGTAGTTGCCGAAATGGTGCTGACCAGCGAGGCCATAACTGAAATCAGCCGAGCCATGCAGAGCGTCGCCGCCCTCGCGGGTGACGATGCTGACGACGCCGGACTGGGCCTCGCTGTACTCGGCGGTAAAGCCGCCGGTCATCACCTGGACCTCCTTGACCGCCTGCATCGGGACGTTGGTGAAGGAGCCGCCCCAGTCGGCGCGCCCCATAACCAGATTGCTCACCCGCGCGCCATCGATGAACCACTTCACTTCGTCCTGGCTGCCGCCACGGACGGCATACCGGGTCTCCCCTTTGCCCGCCGAGCCAAGTCCGCCGGCGACCGGGATGGGATCGAAGAAGACGCCGGCCTGAACCATCAGCCCCTGCTTGGTGTCACGCATCGGTATGCGCTCGAATTCCTTGATGCCGAGGTTCTGGATGCTGGCGGTGACGTCTTTCTGGATCACCGGCGCCTCGGCGTAGACAGTCACCTCCTTGCCGAGGGCGATCGCCTCATCCACCATCCGGATGCGCAGGGTGGTGGTGAGATCGACCCTGACGATGACATTCTCGATGATCACCGTCTGCTTGCCGATCATGCTCGCCTTGACGGCATACGTGCCGGGCGGCACCTGAAGAATGAAAAAGGCGCCGTCGAGTCCGGCGGAGGCGCCCAGGGTGGTCCCCACCAGGGAAACATTGACCCCGGGCAGCGGGGCGCCGCTCTCCCGGTCGACGGCCGTGCCGGCGATCTTTCCGGTCGTGCCCGCCTGCACCAGCGCGGCGCCCGCGAACAGCGAGAACAGCAGCGCGAAAATCAGTTTCATGGACTTCAAAGGATACCTCCTGACAGCGAAATTCATTCCTTGATCCCGCTCATCGTGAATCCCTGAATGAAATACTTCTGGAAGAGAAAAAAGAGGACGATCACCGGCAGCATCATCAGAATCGAAGCGGCCATCAGCACCGCCCACTCCGGCTGCTGCTGTCCAGCCAACTGTCCCAGGCCCAGGGCAAGGGTGCCCTTGGCCTTGTCGGAGAGATAGATCAGGGGGGTGAGAAAATCGTTCCAGGTGAACATGAAGGTGAGGATGGCCACGGTCGCCAGCGCCGGCCGGGCCAAGGGCAGGACGATCCGCCACCAGATGCCCAGCTCGCTGCAACCGTCGATACGCGCCGCGTCGAGCAGACTCGCCGGCACGGTCATGAAAAACTGTCGCATCAGAAAGATATTGAAGGCCCCACCACCGAGAAACATCGGCACCGTGAGCGGCTTGAAGGTGTTGAGCCACCCCAGCTTGGTAAAAATCACAAAGACCGGGATCATCGTCACCTGCATCGGCAGCATCATTGTAGCGATGACGAAATAAAAGAGAAAATTGCGGCCGGGCCAGGTCATGCAGCCGAAGGCATATCCCACCAGCGAGCTGGAGAGGACCACGCCGGTCACCGAAACGGCGCTGATCAGGACCGAATTCTGTAAGTACTGGATAAAAGGCATCTTGTGAAAAAGCAGGAGATAATTCTCGAGATGGAGGCTGCGCGGCAACAGAGCGCGCGAAAAAACCTCGGCCTCCGGCTTGAGCGAGGTGAGCAGAATCCAGATGAAAGGCAGCAGGAAAAAGAGGGCGATGACGGTCATCACCGCAAAGATCAGGTTTTGCGCAGACCGGTTCCCGTTCATTTCTCGACCCCGCCGCTGTAATAGACCCATTTCCGGCTCACCTTGAACTGGATGAAGGTGATGATGCCCGCCAGCAGAAAAAGCAACCAGGCCAGGGCCGAGGCATAACCCATGTCAAAATCATCAAAGGCCTTGTTGTAAAGATAGAGATTGTAAAAAAGGGTCGAATTCAGCGGCCCGCCCTTGGTCATAACATAGGCTTCGACAAAAACCTGCAGCGCGCCGATAACCTCGAGGATGGACCAGAGAAAAAGTACCGGCGATATGAAGGGCAGGGTAACATGGCGGAAGCGGGCCCACCAGCCGCCTCCGTCCATCTCGACCGCCTCGTAATAGTGCTGCGGCACGTTCTGGATCGCCGCGAAAAAAACCAGCATCCGTCCGCCACCCAGCGACCAGACACTCATCAGGATGATCGCCGGCTTGGACCAGCGCGGATCGATCAGCCAGAGCGGCCCCTTCAGGCCGAAGAACTGCAGGGAACTGTTGATGAGGCCGTATTCGGGATTGAGCAGCCACATCCACAAGACCGAAAGGATGACTCCTGAGATAATCGACGGGATGAAATAGATCGTGCGGAAAATCCGCACCCCGCGCACGGCCTTGCTGACGATCATTGCCAGCAGCAGAGAGCCGAGAATCACCAGCGGCGTGCGCACCAGGGTATAAAAGAGTGTGTTCCAGACCGCGCGGTAGAAATTGGGGTCTCCGAAGAGCAGCTCCCGGTAGTTGCGCAGGCCGACGAATTGGGGGATGCGCAGCACATCATACTGACAGAGGCTGTACCAGAACGACATGAAAACCGGATAGAGGCCGAAGGCCAGAAAGCCGATGATCCAGGGCGAGGCGAAGAGATAGCCCCGCAGGGTATTTTGGCCGAATCGTTTCACGGCTGGAAAACCTCGATTTTCATGCGGGCATTGACATAGGCATCGTACTCGAGAGCGCGATCGAGTGCCGCCTGGATGGTGCGCTCCGCCTGCGCCAGGGCCTGCTGCGGCGGCATCACCCCGCGCAGGGAGCGCTCGCGCGCCAGCGAAAACTCGCGCCAGAAAATATCATGGACCAGCGGCACGATCGATTTGGAGCGGGTCTGCTCCATCTGGCCGGTGAAAATGCGCACATAGGGGTTCATCGCCAGAAAGGCCGGGTCGTTAGCGGCAAGGCGGTTGACCGGGAAAAGCGTCTCGGTGCGGTTCATCGCCTCCCGTAGCTGGGTCTCGCGGCTGACGACAAATTTCATAAAGCTCCAGGCGTCGCGGCGGTTTTTCGCGCCGCGCGGGATCGCCAGCCACCAGCTGCCCGCTGAGGAGACCGAGGGTGAATCCCCGAAGGTGGGGATCATCGCTACGCCATAATCGAGGCCGGGCTGGTAGCGGGCGATCTGGTCGACAAAGCTGTTGTCGTTGATGAAGAGCGCGACCTTCTCGGCGATGAAGCCCTGCTGGTCGCCATAGCCAAAACCGCCCATGAAGGCGGAGACCTCCTCAACCGTGTAGAGGTCGAAAAAGTCGCGTTCCCACTGAAAGGCCGTGACCACCTCCGGAGCGGTCAGCGTCACTCGGGCGCCAGTGGGATCGATGAAACGGGCGCCGAGTTCGAAGGCGATGATCAGCGGCGTCTCGATCGTACCATACTGGGGGATAAAGCCCATCTGCACAATCCGGCCCTTTTCCCGCCTGAGGAGTCGGCGGGAGCAGCGCTGCACCTCCTCCCAGGTCCGGGGCGGCCGGTCCGGGTCGAGTCCGGCCTCGCGTAGCAGCCGGCGGTTGTAAAAGAGCGCGTAGGAGCCGGTGTAGGCGGGGAGAGCATAGGTGCGGCCGCGGTATTTCATCTCCTGCCAGAGGGAGGGGAAGAATTCAGTGGTATCGTAGCGATCGGCTTTGAGGGCCGGATCGAGGGCGACCAGGGCCTTGCGCGCCGCCCATTTGGGCACCGGAGTGACCAGATTGACCACATCCGGGGGATTTCCACTGAGGATGGCGGTGAGTACCTTTTTTTCGTGCTCGTTCCAAGGAATCGGCGTAGCCTCGACATGGATCGACTCCTGCGCGGCGTTGAAGAGGGCAACACAGGGCGGGATGTCCTCCTTGACCCCTGCGACGAACCAGTAGTCGACTTGCCGCTGCATTGGAGGGGCTATCTGGTGGTGAAAAAGCAGGGCGATCGCACCGGCACAACAAAGGATCAGAGCGGTTTTTCCAGCGGTTTTGATCTTTGTCTCCCATGGGCAGAAATGACCGATAGAAAAAACCTTACGAATTATTTTTACAGATACAAGCAACTGATGGTTGCGGGCACACTTGATGGAGCCCTGCGTTTGGGCAAGCGAGGTTACTCCAGCAATTGCGGGGAAATACCTAATTCGCGCAGAAATTGCCTAAGCTGATTAATATCTGTGTTTTTCTTGACCAAGGCTGTTTTCTGAAGAGCATCTTCGCGGTCCATTTTGCCCGCGCGTACCATATTGCTGAAACCGATTTCCAGTTTGCTTACACCGTAAGCTTTCTCGGAAAGAAAATTCACCAGCGGCACCAGCGTGCAGTCAACCCGCCACGTGGTCACCGCTTCTTCCGGAACCGACCATCCCAATTCGCTCTGAATGGTATCCACAATGACGCGCTGATCCCAGCGGACATAATCATAGAGATGAATTTCCTTAAGACCCAGAGGAGAATCAGAGCCATACTCCTTTTTCATGCGCCCAAAATAATATTTGTATTTCAACAGGTGCACAACCGATGGCGAGAGCAGACGGCGCAGCCGCGATGGTTCCTCATGATCAAATAAACTATGATACGGTGTGGTCGACTCGTCATTTGAATCACCCCAAAAAATAACCTTGATTCCCCTTTGCCGGGCGATATTATATGATCCGGATTCAAAACCGTACTTGCACGCCTCGCAGGTTTGCTCAACGATGCGGCCGGGGCCGAACGGTGCGTTCATTTTATACTTTTCAGCAACAACTTTACGGTGCAGTTGCCGTTTTGATTGTACACGCACCAACGGTACCTGTATGCTTGATGTAATGGCCTCAAGATTTTTCTTGGCAATCTCCGACTCGAAATCATTGTCGTTATGCACCGCAAGAGGTTTTAGCCCCAGCACTTTTTTCACATAATAGAGCGCGTAGGCGCTGTCTCTGCCGCCGCTGACCGGCACGATACAGTTTTCTCCAGCGATATCCTTGACAAACGGCAAGATCTCTTGCCGAAGCGCATCTTCCCCTCGCGGTTCAACTTCCCTATATGCGTGGCATAAAGGGCATATTCCCAGTGCATCGAGCGTTATTCCCTTAGCCGTATCGGGCATGATACATCGGACGCAGCGTTTCATAGTCTGTCCTTTCAGGCAAGTTTTCCCCACCGCCGGCTAAATTGCATGACCTGATAAAATGCTGTAAAAGTGATTCTTACGATGATTAAAAAGGGAACCATCCATAATGAAACGCTGATCCCCCGTTGTTTCCCCCCGTACAGATCGTCAGGCCATTGCCGGCGCCCGTGCCACTGGCGACCTTAAAGTAAATTAGCCATTCAGGACCTGTAAATCAAGCAAAAATACTAAAAAGTAATCATAGTGGCGATGGTACAACCGGGCCAACCTGCCCAGAAATGTCGATGGGCCTTTCAAGTTCCCACGAGCAGTACATTTTGCAGCGAGCGGTTGCAGCAGACGGCAGCCCCTCACACGTCCGGCGGGTCTATAGACTGCGATGAGATTTCCTTGATTCCTGGACCAGAGTTGGTTACTTCTCACTCCTGCCCCATCGACGTCCACAATGGCTTAATTCATGGCTTAGAGTTGACTATTTTCCCCTGGCGGCCCATGCACGTCCGGAATGGCCGGCCCGCATCGCCCTCCCGGCACCCTGGGCATCCTCAGACCAGCCGCAGATACAGCCGGGTTCACCAGAGCGCCTGGATGCGCTGATCTTTTGCCGCTTGCTCAGCCACTGTCTCTCCTTGAATATGGGATCCCGCCCTGAGGGCTCTCCCGCTTCATTCACGCCGGCCAGGTACGGCCTGGCCTCCTTGCGTTTCCAACAAATCTCATAAAAGGCAGATATGGCAAGACATGATTTAAAGAGATGCATCCACTGAGGAAGAAGACTCCCCATCATCCCGCATTTCACTTGCATTAAATCGATTAATTTTGTAACATCAATAAATTAGGATTCCAGGGGAGGAGTTGCATGGTAGGGAAAGCGCAATCACGTTCACAAGCGGGGCTGGATGGCGCTTTTTCTATTTCAGGGCATCCAGTGGGCTGCGTACGCCGTATCCGCCGCGATTGAGAACATTGGTATGGCATTAAGGGCTTGATTCTGGGTAGATGCGGAGATGTTTTGCCTGGTGGCCAGGTGAGTGAAAAAGGCGGCAATTTCCGGTTCTCCCATTTCCTTAGGTTGGCATTTATGATGAAAGAGGATATACTGGAGAATCCAGCGAACATAGCTTTTTTCGGTCTTGTAACTATAATATCAGGTGCGGATGCCATCGCGCACCTGATCGAGGAGTTTTTTCCCAGCCATCGCAGCCTCCTTTGAGGCTGATGAATATTTAGTGTTATTTTATACACCTTTAACATTAAATAGAAGATCATTCAAAGAGATTTTTTTAGATACCATCCGGTCTATTGGACCGGATAGTAATTCAGCCAGTGCCGTCATAATATCTTATAATATTTTGATTTAATATAATTCATGATATTTTTCTATTCGGTCGAGTTGACCTTCCTTTGAATCGATAAATCAATTATAATTGGCTGTAAAATTATCTGTTACTCACAGACCGGATAGATTTTCTACCCAGTGTATGGTAGGTTAATCATAATGTTAGACCATTTAGTCAAGACATCGCGGAGAGAAGCTATGAACCCTGCAAAAGTATTAATCGTTTTAACATTTATTTTTGTATCGAAGCTTTTTTGTTATGAGGATCCTATTTACCATGTTAATGATAGAAATGCTGGTATGAACTATACAGTAAAGGATTTCTATGTGTATAACTATTCAGATGCTTATTTTGAAGGATACGCAAGACTTTATTATTCGGGAGCAAGTTTTCGGCAATATGTCAGCATGACTATATCGATGTTTAAAAATGGCACTCTCGTTGGGAGCAAAGAAACGTTTGCCGATTTTGAAACTTATGGTTCAAGCGGCATGCTTCCTGGAGCAGAGACATATTTCCATTATTACGTTGATAAAGTTGATTTTGATAGTGTCCAATTTAATGTGTCATACAGCTCAAGCGATGGAAGTAAACCTTGGTTTAATAAAAACGCATTAGCCGTAACAAATACTGTAATAACTCCATTCCTTGCATCAACTAAAAAGATTTCTGGTATTCTAAAAAACAATTCAAGTGTTGTCTTAAAATATCCTTCTATTTTTATGTGTATTTATAAGGATGGCAAAATGATCCTTTATAAAATGACATTTGCAGATGCTCCCGACAATAGATTAGAGCCGATTCAAACAGCAACGTTTTCTATATATGTGGATTTGCCTGCCGTTTATGACTCCATAAAATATGTTCCGAACTATAGCCCATCACTTACGGGGCAGGTAACCATAACCAACGTCACAAATAAGAATTATACTGATATGCCTACCAATTATTCGCTTTCCGCAAACTATCCAAATCCTTTTAACATGAATACTACAATCGAATTTTTTCTTCCGACTGAAATATACACGAAACTGATCGTTTATGATATGCAAGGGCATGATGTAGAAATTCTTGTCGACGGGATTAAAGGAGCGGGGCATCATTTCATTAAATGGAATGCTTCAGCATTGCCTAGCGGCGTGTATTTTTACAGTCTCCAAGCAGGTACATTTAGGCAAGTGAAAATCGCAACTCTATTGAAATAAGGGATGGGGGTTTAACCCTCGGCTGTTGCGGATGGCCGCTGGAAGAGTTTGCTATTTGTGGTTCGGTTTTTTCAGTACCGCGGTCACCGCAAAACCGCATATTCGGCGGACGTGGCGGGGGATCAGGCAAAAGGGAGACGAGGAGATATGGAGTGCCCGAACTGCCGGGATCGCACCAAGGCGGTAACAGTGCGAACCGAGCATGTCTACCCAGATCTGTTCCCAGGAGTACCAACATTCTGGCGCTTTATGACGCCGCGTCTCGCTAAGGCGGTCACGGTTGCGATTGGTGGAGTCGCGGGCCTGCTCGTGCTCCTCGGCGTTGTCGCGGTGGCGGTGCGGTCGGCACTGATAGGTCTGAGCGTGGTGCCCGGAGCCATCGTCTCCATCTTCGTCTTCGTGAGATGCCGGCGCGCCCTGGGGCAGCACTACGAGAAGCAGCTGTTCAGATGTTGTGAGTGCGGTCTGGAGTGGGCTCACGCCGATGTTGATAAGAGTTAGCAACGAGGACGAGGACGCGTAACGTGTGGCGCCACCGAACAAGCAGCTGCAGCTTATGGGCTTGCGCTCGAGCAAGCTCTTGCTCCAGCCCGCAACTGATCCACCGGCCCGTTAGGCGCAGGCCAAATCGGGAGCTATCAAGTTTTGCCTCCCATAGGGATGTAGAATTAGGGGGCCTGATTTTCGGAGGTCAGCCGTGATACGAATGGCGTTATCGACAATCTGCGGTCTGGTTTTCAGAGTTGTTATCGTTGCGGCGGTATCGCTCCTATCCAGCTGCAAAGACTTGGGGGAGGACGCGACAACTGCAAACATCGCCGTCCGTGCTGTCACACTCCGAAACTCTGATACCTATCAGTATCCGACGTTGAGTGGAGATGAAGAAGGAGCAACAATCGTCAAGCAAGCACAGCACTTCAAGATCAGTGAGGTACGCCGTAATACAAGTACAAATTGGGACGCTGTGTATGTGTATCAACCAGAGCCGGGATATACCGGGAATGACTATGTTGAACTTGAGATAACCCGGAACCCAGTAGGCACTCTGGGGCATGAACAGACATCAAGGCTTGGAATCAGTTTCACAATAGTCAGTTGATAGTAGATCGGTAATTGAGGTTGAAGTCTTCGGCCCGTGCCTAACCAGCGGCTACACCCGGCGCCGCGCCAGGGGACCGGGGTTGGAGACTTAGTCATTCATAGGCTTTGGCTGGACGTTTTCAAATTGAACAGTTACTTGCGGCGCGAGTGAGCCGCTAGCCGCTAGGCAGCTGCCATGTAGGATGATGATCACAATACAAGCAAAACAAATCAAACACAACGAGGCGTAAGAAACCGATAACAATTTCAAAACGACTCCTTATAATCTCTGGCGGTCTCAGCTTTGCAGTTGCGATATTTCAAGCTGTGGTAAGCTTTTCTCCGTCGTGGAGCTTATATTTCGGTGCACCACTAGAATTAGTGTCTACGCCTCCGATGCTTCTTGTGGCCGGATTGACTGCCACGGTGATTTTTGTTGTGTTCGGCCTTTATGCCCTGGCAGGCGCTGGATACATTCCCCCATTACCCGTATTACGCTTAGGGCTCTTAGGGATTGGCATCGTGTATTCCTTCCGGGGTTTGTTAGTTATTCCTTTGCTTCTTATTATGGCAGGCATCCTTAAGTCTTCGGAAACTATTCCGCCGCAAGCTTTGACTTCTTCGTTGCTATCATTGTTAATTGGTGTTGTTTATTTAGCTGGGACGACGCTGGGTTGGCATGAATTACCTTCAAGAAGCGAAGCAAAAGCTGGCTAACACCGGCTCCACCGGACGCTTCGCTTGCGGTTCCGCTTCTTCCTTATCCTTTCGGTTCCAGCATTCCGTGCATTCCGAGCCAGCGCACAAAAGCATCGAACCAACCGGTGCTCGTCGTTTCCTTCTGGTACATCCCGAAGCCGTGGCCACCCTGTTCATACAGATGGAATTCAACAGGACGCTTTGCGGCCTTCCAACTATCGATGAGCCCGTAGCCGCTGTTCGCAAAGAAAGGATCGTCGGCAGCCAGGGCGATGAACAGCGGTGGCGCATCGGCCGGCACCGTGACCGGCGCGAGAGGACCGTAGATGTTGCCGATGAAGGCGGGTTTTGCATCCTCGCCGGCAAGTGCAGTCGCCATTGTAAGCATCGCACCTGCGGAAAAGCCAACCATGCCGATCCGGTCCGGGTCAACATGCCACTCAGCGGAACGCTTCCGGATAAGTGCGAAGGCCGCGCGGGCATCGGCGATCTGCGTAGCAAGACCAGCCATCGCCGTTTGCGGGTCGGGGCGCGTCGGCCGCGCCGCGGAAGAAAACATATCCCGCATGGCTTTTTCGAAGGCCGTCATGTCGGCCGGTGTCTGGTTCAGGCGATATTTGAGGACAAATGCGGCGACACCCTTTTCCGCCAGCGCGCGGGCGACGTTCCAGCCTTCATTTTCCATCGACAAGGTGAGGAAACCACCGCCGGGAGCGACGACAACGGCGGCGCCGCTTGCTTTGGCGGGAACCGGAAGAAAGGGCGTCAGCGTCGCAACCGTAACATTTCGCGCGAACTGACTGCCGTACTGCCTGTGCCAGCTCTCCGGGTTCGTCGCTCCAGGTAACGGACCGGTCCCGATTTCGATCGCATTGGGCTGCGAAGGCGTTTCGATGGGCGTCATCCGGTCGTTCTGGGCTGGGGCCTGAGATACAAGCGCAGCGACCAACGCAAGAACAGCGACTACCGAACGAGAACAGGTCAACCCCTCGAACGCTCGCTTTGTCCAAAGAATCGATCTTTTTTTCATGTCATCTTCTCCTGTTTAATAGTGATTAAGAGTCAAGTCAGTTCGGATCGCCCCAGGGCTGAGCCCTGGGGCGCAATATTTGTCGGGGCTGTACCGCGACCGGAGGGCTGAGCCCTCCGTATTTTCCCGCACCAATGCACAACCCCGATGTAATCAGAAGTATAACGAGACGACTTTGCGGTGGCCGCAGAAAACTCGTGGATATTGTTATGGCTAACAACTTGGTGCTTGCCACCATTTTGCCCAGAACGATCCGAACCAGCGGCCATCCGTACCAGACTGTAGTTGGACGATCTTATACTTGCATAAATATAGCTTTTTGTATATTCGAGAACAAGTCATTTGTCATTTGTGAACGCACCGGCGATCTTGACCCTTGACGGGTTTGCCATATTTTTTTAGTATGTGCCAGGCCCATAATTTGTCAATTGTTAAAACGGTGAAGGTATGGCGTGTATGCGGTTGCGGTAAAAATGTTCCAGCTCCGCAGTCCGGAGGCTTCGCCTTTTTTCAGAGTGGTGCGGGAGTGTTTTGACGAGTTTGAGCGGGTTTACGGCCAACGGTTCCAGCTGAAATATGGGCATTGGCGGCCGGTCATTGTTTCAGCAATAAACAAGTTTCTCAGAAGCGGGGGTCTGCAGGAGGGATTCGCGCGGGTGCGCCGCCCGGATGGCGGTAAGGAGTTCTTTGTGGGATTAAGCTGCCGTGGTCTATACCCGAAAATTGCGACACACAGTTAAGCCGCATGATTTGAATGTTCAAACTGCACAGGGACGGCATAGTTGATGGTCGAATGAAGTCTCTGGCGGTTGTAGAAGATCTCGATGTACTCAAACAGCTGGATGTTAGCCTGCTCTCTGGTACGAAAGAAATCAGGATAGACCAGCTCCAATTTCAAGGTAGCGAAGAAAGACTCAGCGACTGCATTGTCATAGCAATCACCCTTTTTACTCATACATTGAAGAATTTTATGACGTTGCAGCAATTTTCGTACATCGTTACTGGCATGCTGCGAGCCGCGATCGGAATGAAAAATCAACCCGGGCAGAACTACCCGGCGACCGATCGCTTGCCGCAACGCCGCCAGTACCAGTTCTTTGTTAATACGGTCGTTTGTGGCCCAGCCGATGACTTGGCGGGAATATAAATCGATAATAACCGCCGGGTAAACCCAACCTTCCCAAGTCCAGATGTAGGTGATATCAGAGACCCACACCTGATTGGGAGCGGTGGTCTTGAAGTTCTGGTTCAGCAAATTGGGCGCCACCGGCAGGCTGTGTTTTGAGTCGGTTGTCGTCTTGAACTTTCTGACTCTTTCAGACTTTGCCTGCTCTGCGCATCAGCCGGACCACACGATTCCTGCCACACATAATACCCAACTGCAGCAGGGTTCGCCAAACACGATAACTGCCATAGCGCTCACGGCTTTTCTGATGGACCGACGCGATGTGGCCCAGTAGCTGCTGATTTTTGAGCTTGAGTTGACTCTTCGGCCGTTTGCACCAGGCATAATATCCGCTCCGGGAAACCTCCAGGACGCGGCACATCTTTTCCAACCGGAAAAAGGAGCGGTTATCTTCAATGAAATGAAACTTCATTTCGGTTGTTTTGAAAAGATGGCCACAGCTTTTTTTAAGATGTCGCGCTCCTCGGTGACATCTCGTAACTGGCGCTCCAATTGCCGGATCTTTTCATCTTCCGGCTTGAGTTTTCCTTTGCCAGGGAATGAATCGGCTTGATCTTTGAGGTATTCCCGCTTCCACCGGGCCAACATCGAAGGGTTCAAATCCAGATCTCTGGCGACTTCGGCAACGGGTTTCCCGTTCAAGATCAGCTTGATGGCTCCGATCTTGAATTCAGTGTCGTATTTCTTTCGCTGTTCAGGGGACATGGCACACCTCCATAGTTTCGTGAATATACGAACTTTTCGGTGTGTCCACAATATCGGTTATAGTTCACCGGCTGCGGCGCTATTGCCCGTCCTGCGATCAGAAACGGGCGCTGTTTCTGGGGATGCGGCTGGCGGAGGTATCGCCTATATGCATACTTTTTTGTGATTCTGTTGGAATGCCAGATTCTGAACGGATAGTTTTTCGGCAGGCAATTAGCAATCAGGGGGTAGGATAGGGCTTGGTGCTCTAAAAATGAGAAGTGGCTGGGTATCCCACGCTTGACAAAGGATGAGACTTGCGGCTTGAGACGCGGCTAAAATAATTAAATATATATTTAACAGGATTCTGGTTATATCGGCTTGAGATGATCCGGAACTCCATCGATTATCTGGATAGACTATTATGGTTTTCTAAAAAGCTCCTGGTGTCGCTTGTAGCCGAGTAATGGAATGAGCGACAAAAAAAAGTCTTTTGCTGGAATTTTCAGATAACGGCTACGCATATAAGTAATAATGGGTATATAGATGCACACGGATAAAAACATATACACCCTGGAATGATAGAGGCCGGTTTGCAGCAAATGGTCTATACCAATAAAAAGCAAGCCGATCACAAAGGGACCGATCACCAAGCACATAACAAACTGATTTCGGTTCATATTTTGCCTCATCGAGAAGCAAGGTCAGATGGTTTGGCCGGCCAAGTAATCCATTTTTGCTGGTCCGGTATTAATTCTTTAAATCCACCCACACCAGGAAGCAACCTGCTCTCCCAGACAATTCCCGACGATCATTGCAGCGCATTCAGGGCCAAATGCTACACAAAAAATAAACGTCAGGGATCCCTGTAATGTACCGCCTCCCATATAATCGATCCAGGAACTAACGCAAGCAGAGAAAGCATCTCGCTCCATCTCGGAAGAACATGATGATGTCTTAGCCAGTTTATGAGGTGCTAATTCCTCAAGAACTAAATTATTGACCACCTTGAATCCAAATATTTCCTTTTCTTTTACTTGATAAGTAAAGAACAATTCCCCTGACACAGAGTCAAGTCCAAAATCTTGTGTAAAAGTCAATGCTTATGGGCGTAATACCAGTAAGGTGTAACCTTACTGGTATTACGCGGCATCCTTTTCATCGTTTTCTGATGAGCTGGCTTCCTGTTCTTTGT
>Ga0208197_1000779_pt1 | contig 36861 bp, 49 predicted proteins | sample AD_JPNNA4_MetaG_FD_184444 | JGI IMG/M metagenome (GOLD analysis project Ga0208197, IMG submission 184444) | Active sludge microbial communities of municipal wastewater-treating anaerobic digesters from Japan - AD_JPNNA4_MetaG (SPAdes) (version 2) | ecosystem: Engineered > Bioreactor > Anaerobic...
AAATGCAGGCTGAGACTTGTTCTTAAGTCCCATAAATTCTAGCTTTACGAGTTGTTCAAAAGAGTATTATGAATAAAAAAAATGTCCAACTTGCAAATCTGCAATAACCAAAAAGAACGGGAAAAGGTACAATCGTAAAAACGAAAAGTACATAAATTTAAAACGAAAAGTACACTTTTTGATCAAATTAAAAAAGAGAAATCAAGCGGCAATCATTTTGCGATTGCCGCTTTTTTAATACTATTTACCCAGATGTGAATTAATATACAGGAACATTTTATTTAAGAAAGTAGGTTCAGCTATATCAGCAACACCTTCTAATTTGAAGTTTAAACATTTCATAAGTATTATATTTTTTTTATTATTAAAAATCCATGTTACCTAATCTATATACTTGCATTCCAGTATCTTTACCATATATATTAGATATAAATAATCTACCTTTGTTACTAGCTAGCATAGTTTGCGACGTATTACCTTTGCCACTTAGTTTATAGCAACTTTGGAAAACAGGTTTATTATTTATTACTTTAAAAATCGCGACACCTGCTTCTGCATAGTTTACAGCAATCATATTACCAACTTTAATAATTCTAGATGGTGCTGGATTTTCTTCATTCAGTATATCAGGATAGTATTTATATGGTATATTACTTACAGAAAAAACACTTGGATTGTTAATATAATCTACTCCATTTTTGTACACATTAAGATCTGAAAGATCAAAAGTAAGTATGCTTCTATTGATAGGGAAATGAGAATATCTAGTACTAGTGCCACCACAAGGGATATATAAATATGGATAATCAATAACAACATCCATCGTCTGAAATCGCAGGGTACTATTATCAAATAAAACGGATGTTTTAATAGAACCTACCATTAATGGAGAATTAACGTTATTTATGTTCCAGATTGAAATACCACTTGTGAATCCTGCAAAAACAACATAGTTATTAACACCATCAGTGAAAAATGACGCCCTATGATATTCTCTGTAAGTCTTATCCGCATAAGACGCATGTGTTTGTTGATAAATAATGGTAGGTAATTCTGGATCTGTTGTTATATCATAAATTGCCCAAAAATATGAATTTTCGCATATATATAAATAATTGTTATAAATATAACACGAACAAGGGTTCTGTGCTGACTCGGTTGAATCATAAAAGTCAGCTTGATTAAATAAATCTATTTGATTTACTATTGTAAAAGTTGACTTATTAATTACTGTTAAATAAGATGGAGATTTAGCAGTACCATCATTTCGATCTACAACGTAAAGATAGTCACTAGTAATTGCACATCCACTACATATATGACCTGCTGTGTTGTTAACAATAAGTGTTCCAAGTATTGATGGATGAGCATCATCACTTACATCTATTTTATATAAAGTACCACCATATCCACAAAAATATAGTATTTCATTTTCTTCATCATAAGCTAGATTTCTACTTTTTACAGTGATACCATCTGAAGAATTTAGATGAGACATTTTTGTTAATACAATAGGATCATCAACATAATTTTTAGCAATAAAATATTGTAATTCATAATAAATATAAGATGCTTGTCCTTCCGAAGTTATAGTTTCTCCATTATTTATGTTTATAGAAACATCTGATATTTCTGTTGTCGTACTGGTTACAAGTGGAGTATATATAGTGCATCCATCTACTAACCCGTTTGTATTATTTGAGAGATAAATATTAGGTCTAGTATCTCCGGTATGCCATATTTTTTTTTCTATTCTTTCTGTATAATATACTTTCCCATCTATTATGTCTATACTATCGGATATATAAAGATTTCCTTTATCATCAGAAAATGTAAAATCTGTTCTTTTTGTTAATTTTTCTATAGTTATTGCAATACTCTTTAATCCATCAGTCAATAAACTAATTGGAATAGTAACTGAATTACCTATTTTTATATTAAAATTATTAGGATAAATAATAGTTCTAATATTTCCATTTGTTGTTATATTTGGCTTACCAAACGCTTGTAATTTTGCAATAGAATTAGATACGGAACTTAATATATTAATTGAACTACCAAATAAATATCCTATTTCTGAAGAGGTTATGCCTGGATCACCTTGTTCTCCCTGTGGTCCTTGCGGTCCCTGTGGTCCTTGTTCTCCCTGTGGTCCTTGATCTCCCTTAGCTCCTTGTGCTCCGGTTTCGCCTTGTATGCCTTGCAGGCCTTGGTCTCCTTTCGCTCCGGTATCGCCCTTGTCGCCCTTCGCTCCTTTAAGGGAGGATAGCCAAGCGGATTCCGTACCCGTATATCCGTTTGCCACGGCTATCTCGTAGGCGGATGCTCCGTCTTCCCCGTCAGTTCCATTAGTGCCCGCAGCACCGGTTTCGCCCTTGTCGCCCTTCGCACCATCTGCTCCGTTCATCACGTCGAAGGCGTGCTCCCCATTCACGTCAGTGATAGTTATGCGTTTGCCCCCCGTGATGTCTGTTACGGACACAATTGGTGAATACCCGTCCGATCCGCTGCCTGTACCTGACCCGCCGCTACCGTTCGCCCCATTGCGCACTGTAAAGGTACTGGTCGTGTTGTCGGTGTAAGTAATCGTATAGGTGTCTACCGTGCCAGCTGCCCCGTTTCCAGATGTGCGGACCACGCTGGAGATGCCCTTCCCGTCTTCGCCCTTCATATAGTCGGGATAGACGTACTCCGACGGAATAGAGACGTCGTTCTTAACCGAATTTCCCTGCGTGAGGTCAACACAAGTGACATCCTCTATAACCTTACAGGCAACTCCTGCCTGAAAGTCGGCATCTGTAAGATAGAAACTACGTGTGCATCTTAGCGAGCCTCGCCCGATCGGCATTCCCTTTATGTCGAAGACAACCATTACTGAGGTCGGAGTCGCTCCTTGCTTGCAGTTCTTCCAACGTATTCCATCGTAGCTCGCCGTGTAGGGATGGGTCGGATGGTCGGTGTAATACACAAACTTGAAGGGTGGGATGGTCTGAACACCGTCCATAACCTCCACTATCTTAAAGTCAGACTTGTTATTAATTAGCATTTGAAAGCGTTTTAAAAATTACCATTTAACATTCAATTTGTCTCTCATTCGGAATCTTCGTATTAGCGTTTCCGTTCTGTCTAGAGACTTCTTGTCGAAACAGCCATGCAGCCTGCATCCCCTATATAGGTCTGCAGTAAGTCCGAGGTGATAGCACACGTCTCCCAAGTACGTGTCCTCTATTCCCCATTCTGCTTGCGTAGCAAGGTTGAACAGCTCTCCCTGAAACTTCACGACCCGGTCTATTGCCAACTTCCGCATAAACAGCCCACACGAGAAGAACCCGTTATACACGCCACCGTAGAAACGATCGTAGTTTTCTACATTGTTCCGTGCGTCGTCCTCAACCGTGAGAAGCTCTATGTTTTTATCGAATATCACTCCGTCCAACTCATATCCACCATATGCCAAAGCAAATGAACCGGCTAATCTGTTGCCTCCAAGCGAATCCGGCAAACGGTCCATCTTTACTGCAAAGGAGGATGATATGGATGATGTGCCGTGCAACAGTTCGCCGTCGATAGAGCGGCGCCTGATCTGCCCTCTGATTCCGCAATCTCTTGCGTTATAGCGCCTCTAGCAGTCGATAGTGCGGTGCCTGACCTGCCCTCTGCTGCCGCGATCTCCTGCGTTATCTCCTCCCTAGCGGTCGATAGTGCGGCGCCTGATCTGCCCTCAGATTCTGCAATCTCCTGCCTTAAAGTAGTAGCCGAGTCTGTTATGCTTTCCGCAATAGTCTGTGTTAAGTCAATGCTCATTTTTGTCCATTCTGTGCCGTTGCTGTAAAAGACTGCGATCTCTCCGCTGTTTACTTTTAGACCCCCAAAATTAGCATACGTACCAAGTTCGGAGGCAATGTAAAAAGCAAATCTGTCTGTGGTATTTGGGGTTGTTGCAGGAGTAGCGACACCTTTCAACGTCGCGTCCGCACCCAGCTGGTCCACGATAGTATTTAGGGTAAGCTGCAAGAGCGCGCCCGTTATTTCTTGGTTTCCGTTAGTTCTTATCACTTGGGCTATCGAAGCCTTTAAGTCAGTCAATGCCATAATATTTTATTTTTTTTTGTTAATAAATTACCACCTCACGTTTAGTTTTTCTCTGAATCGGAAACGCTCCCGCATAGTATCGAAGTCGTCCAAATAAATCTTTTCGAACTTGCCTCTTAGCCGTATAACTTCGTTTAGGCTGACCGACAGCCCAAGATGGTAACAAACGTCCCCTAGCGAAGTGTCCTCTATCCCCCATTTTGTTTGCAGATCCACATTAAATAGGCTACCCTGAAAATCTACTATCTTATTTATAGCATCCCTCCTAAAAAAGATTCCGCAGGAGAAGAACCCGGATTCCACCGTCCCGTATCGCTTCTGCGTTTCAATATTGTTTCTAAAGTCCTCTTCTAGCCTAAGCAACGTGATATCTGTTTCCGATTTTTCCAAGTCTCTCAGGTCGCCCATTATCGGGTATCTGTCTCCGTCTAAGAACAGCACATCGGACTTTTTATTGCATTGCTTTAGTCCTAGATTTCTTGCATAAGAAGTCTGCCTGCCTACAAGTGCGTTATCCGTCTTTAGATACGTCTCTCCTAGGTCTTTTAGTTTCTGCTCGGAGCTGTCTGTGCATCTATCTAATACCCAATGCCTTTTAAGTCCAAATGTCCTGCCGTACATTTGTTCGATGTGCTTGCCTTCGTTATGTCCTATTATTACTAGCTCCATGTTAATATGTTCTAGAATACCATAGCTTGCCCCATACCATAAACTCTACAAAAGCCTGCTTACCAGGCAAATCCATTTCCCCCTGGTGGTACGAATACAAGAACCTTGACATGCCATAATCTACAGCCGCCCCACTCGGCTGTCTGAACGATATTGAGCCCACCGCAGGATCTTTATTTATTATCTTTATGCTGTGGCCGTCATCGAAGCCGCCCATAAGCGCACTCGGCTTTATTCCGTATAGTGCCGCGGCATTTGTTGAGCAGTTGTAAACAACAACATCATACTGAAAATCTAACACTAAAAAGCCTTCGATTATGTAAGTGCTCTTATTTGCATCCGTAATCTCTAGGCTCTTTTTATTGTTTGCGGATTCGATAGGCTTAACTAGCCAATTTGTGAAGTCAGTAGGGTAGCTTAGGCGGGACATCGGAAAAGAGTATGCCGCCTCTGTGGCGGAGCCGACAATATTATCAGGGTGCCTGCCTATAAAGAAATTTCGCACGAAGATATGATCATCGTCCCGTAACTTAACATAAAAAGAAAGAACCTGCCCGCCTTGACTTCGATAGACATAAACATAATCCGCAACTGTTGCGTTATAAGAATAAAAATTTAGCTGTCTTAAAACAGGAATAGTGCCTGCCTCGTTTTTTAAAATAAGAATATCTAAATATGCGTAGGTCGCGGATCTCTTAGTTATTTCCAAATGCACGGGCCACCCGCAAAATTGCGTGTTCGTGTAATCTAACCTTAATACCTCGACCAAATCGGTAACGTTAGGTTCCGACAATATAATAGAGCCTTCGAATTTTTTCTGCGTATACCTAAACAGCCCACCACTTGATACCATCCTAGGGCTTCCGAGAGTCGGCGCTGTATCTACCGTGCTATTCCCCGTACCACCATTCGCAACAGGTAAAACACCATTTATGTTAGTTGCTTGTATAGTAGCGTTAATAGCACCGAGCGTTTCGGAATTTAGCTTCCCCTTAATCCAAGTCCACAAAAACGATAGCGGCCTGCGGTAAAATTGAGGTCGAGAGCCATCCGCAAACTGGCATACAAAAGAGGCGTCATCTGTCGGAACGGTGATGCCCAACGCAAGTTTATTTATTATCTCGGACGCGCCGGCTTGCGTGCAGTTCGATCCGCTCGCATTCATCTTTTCATTCCAGTTTGTTTTGTCTGTTGTTGTTACATGTATGTCCGTGTTGTTAGTATGGGCGTCTAGGCTTGTCGTATCCGCCTTAGCATTAAGCGCCGTCTGTGTAGCCGTACTGATCGGCTTATTTGCGTCGCTTGTGTTGTCCACGTTCGCAAGCCCCACCTGCGCCTTGGTATGTGTGTGCGATGCCGCCGCTTTCCCGTCCAGCGCCGTCTGCGTTGCGGTGCTGATAGGCTTGTTTGCGTCGCTGGTGTTGTCCACGTTTCCGAGCCCCACCTGCGACTTCGTATGTGTGTGCGATGCCGCCGCTTTCCCGTCCAGCGCCGTCTGTGTTGCGGTGCTGATAGGCTTGTTTGCGTCGCTTGTGTTGTCCACGTTCGCGAGCCCCACCTGCGCCTTGGTATGTGTGTGCGATGCCGCCGCTTTCCCGTCCAGCGCCGTCTGCGTTGCGGTGCTGATAGGCTTGTTTGCATCGCTTGTGTTGTCCACGTTTCCGAGGCCTACCTGCGCCTTGCTTACGGAATGAGGGTTGTTGGTGTCTGACGTGTGTTCGTCAATAATTTCGAACATCTCAGCGTTTGCCTCGCTGAAGCCTGTTTGCATCTGCGACACTGTTGCCGCCTCCGCCTTCGCATCCAACAGCCCCTGCAAGCCATCTATAGCGGAGGATGGGATATTCTCGTTCTTATGCCAGTACGAGTCCATCCAATCGGCGAATTGACTTGCCAACGGCTTCATCCCTCTCTGGAACCAGCCTTTCAATGTGTTTTTATTTTGTAACATATTGTAACATGTTATATGATTTTTATCAAAAATGCGAGTGTGTAGTATGGTGGTCTGTTCTCATGCGATTCGGAGGCATCGCGACCTACACTATTAGTGGCAAACTCTCCTTGATAGTGAGATTGACCATGCGATGCTTTGATGGCAGTCCAGTCATTACCGGTAGCTCCATCTGCTCCTGTAGTATGATGGTGAGTAGGTAGTCCACTTTGATCCTTCGTCAATGTCACGAATGCGGCACCGCCGTCGTTTCCCACTTCACTATAATCGCAGGTAGAACCTGCCGAGGATGCATCATAACCGACGATGAACCTGCCTCTAAGATCTGGTATTAGCCCGAACCCCTCAATATTTCTTCCGTCGCAAATTTTAAATCCAGCAGGAAATGCGGCAGATTCTTCGTTCACTGTTCCGCTCCACATGATAATCGACCCGCGCGGAAGAACAAGATTTCGAAGTGCTTCCACTTCCAGCTTCGTTGCGAGTGCGGAAATGTCAACTCGTTCGAACTGCGACCATGTCAGGTTCTGTGTAGTATCGACAGAAGATCCGAATATCAACGTGCGTGTGACACGCCGTGGGGTGGTGTTCTGCACCTCCCTGATGTAGCAGGTCGCATTCTTCGTCTGTTGATCTACATTCACAATCTCCTTGTTTATCACTACGGTTCCTGCCGCGATGATGGTCTCTCCTCCGGACGTAGATTCCTCACATCCATCAATAATCCATTTCCCGACGCCAAGAACCGCGCATAGTCGCTGAACTGTCAATACCTGATTTTGTATAAAATCAAGCCCTTGCGTGGATAACGGGTATCTGTTTCCTTGTAAGTAATTCGCTATATTCATTGTTTAATCAGTGTTTGAACGTTTTTAAATGCTTGAGTAAACTGCTTTTTTTGACAGCAGTTTATATCTGTTGACTAAGTACCTGACTCTATTCATTGAATCTGTGTCCGCGAATACCTCCGGAGGACAACCCACCACGAACGGGGTAGTTTCTATCAAAATATAGTCCTCGCTCCATACATGTACGGGTGTGTAATCAGACTCCTCAGATGGTATCCTTAGCTGGTCGTAAGGAAACTCAATCTCGCTCATCGCATACACCAGTTCGCTGGTGGATGGAGAATCCTCAATTTGAAAGTCGCATGTCCGATCCGGGAACGCATCGTTCAGCACTGCACTCAGGTAGCACACTTGCCCTGTATGTCGTATCCTGTACAGATGCTTATCCCTTTCCTTCGTAAAGTCAGAATGCCGCATCCGCACACCTGTCGTTGCACATTGCAGCAGAACGACGATGAGAGACTTCCGCAACACGGTAGGCAGCAACAGTGCTACCAATTTCTTGTAATTAATTTGATACAGTCTCATACGCTGTGTAGTTAATTGTCAAGTCCGAATCCTGCGCAATCGTGTAGTATCCCGCATACGGAACCGCATACCCGGTTACCTGATTCCACACCGAAGACCCGTTCTGGCAGGTCTCCGCCGTAACCAATTCTGCCATCACCACGCCTTCAACCGCCTGCACGGCATCTATCATCGCATCGTTTCGGTATTCCCCATTGAACGGAAGTGCCTTCAAGAACTCTTTTATCCTGTCTCTTACCGGCTCACCACCCGCCACGATTCCTGCCCCCGTACTGGTAATTACCATCGGATTGTACCACACGTTCAGCGTAGCCCTGTATTTATCCGCTGCCACATTCCGGATGCGTAGCACAACACCTGCATCCTTCACCTCCTTCATATAGGCCGTAAGACCTGCCTCTTCCGATGCGGATAGGGGTGCGGGTGTTGCACTCGCAACCTTCAGATACACGATTGCGTTTTCCTCTACTGCTGCAGCATTCTTAACCACCTGCGCAGTGTTGAGATCCTCGTCTGTAAGTTCTTCGGAATATGTGTCCGAGTCAGCTGCCAACGCGTACCCGTGCCGGTACGACTTTGCCTTATTCACGTACCACCGAAGTGTGTGCGGCTTCATCTCGTCGATATATGTTTCCACCTCTTCCTTGTGTTTGTCAAACAGCACTTCGAGCGTCCACACGCACGCAGCTACTACGTAGAAGAAGATGTTTTCAAGCGAAACCTTCGACAGCGTTAGTTGATCTCCGTTCTGCACGTCATACTTCGCACGAACGGTGGTGTCTGCCACATAGGCTTCAACCATTTCTTTCTTTATTTCGTCAATCGTTCTTGCCATTAGGATACTTCAAAATCATGTTCAACATACCAGAATTCAATACCTTCACCACTGCCTGTTAATACGTTCACCTCGTCATTCGTGATTCCTGTCGCGGGTCTGATGTCGTTCGCCGTGAATATCTCCACGGTCTTCTTATTGCTGACAACATTACACTTCAGCTCTGTGCCTGGAGTAATATCGTCAGTGATGGATAGTCCATTAGCCGCAGCTACCTCCATCATAGACTCCAGTCCTCCGCACTCTTGTATCGTCATATCCGGAAGGCTCTGCCGCCGTAATGTCTTCTTGCTCATTGTTCAATCTCTAATTTTCCGGTTGTAATATTGAGATATATCTTCGCCACCTTGATATCGTCCATCGCAAGATGTTCCTTGATCTTCATCTTCCACCCGGCCTCGTCATGGTCGTTCACAATGTCGTCTATTCCCACACCCATAAGGGGATATTCCTTTATTTCGCCTCTTTGGGACTTTAGAATGATATATTCATTTTGGTAGGTGGTATTCCCAACTACCATCTCCCCTGAGGAAACCGCTAAGTCTCCGTTAACGTCCATCAATAGTCCTGTCTTCATCCGTGCATAACATTAGAATTCTCAATGGAGGAGAAGTCCTCCTTATCTGTCAGTGTGGCTAACGCCACCTTCATGGATGTCTGAAGAGCGGCACCTCCGTCGCTACTTCCCGGCACTGCGTTGTTGATCGCATCAATGATGCCATCGACACGTTCCGTCAACTTCTCCAACTCGGTCTTCAATACGTCCGCCTTCGCGGTCGTATGATTAGCTTCTCCGAGTTCTATCTTATCTACGTCAGAAAATTGGATGACTGCCAAGTCCCTCAATTCACCGCCAAGATCCGCTATCAATACGTTAGAACCCACCGTAGGTGTGATACGGAGGAGGTGCGTGGTATCGGTGGTTATCTCCCTCAACTTCACATCTGATAGAATAAGAGTGTTAGCCTTTACCGTGCAGGTATCTCCCTGCACACTCACCACTTCTGCGGTGAATAAGCTGGTGTTCCTTGCTCCTCCTATCTGCCTTATCAGCTCCTTAATTCTCCCTGGTCTGTCCATCTTATATCTTTTTTCCGAGCGTCACCTTACGCTCGCCTCCATCCCTGGAAAAGGATGTTTCTACGGCTAATACGTAATAGGTGCCATTCTTATATTCGTATTCATTATCGATCACTTCTACCTTGTATGCAGGCTCGCACACTGGCAGCAACCACCCGGTTAGGCTGCCTTCATAGCCGGTGAAGTTCTTCCTCTTCAACTCCTCTTCGGCCAGTCGTCTAAGACTAGCCTGGTCGGATATTCCAGAACCGCTGCGGTCTAACGTAATCTTGTCTCCACCCGTTGTCCCTACTTCTAATTGAAAGGTCTTTCCATCCTTTCCTTTGCCTTTTATTACAATAAGAAGACGGCGGTCTTCTGCCCGCACATACTTCAATTCTTCACTCTCCACGTTCTTCGAGAAGTCATATACCACTGATCCTGCTATCTCGCTATATTGCGGATGTACGTGAAGTGTTCCATTCTCGAAGTAGATGTTAGGTTTAGCTTCTTCCTGCACCTTCTTCAGTACATCGAAGGCGGTTGCGTTACTTATCACGAACTTGTCGTAAGTGAAATCGTAGTCGCACTTCAATGCTATCTTCATGTTGTGTTCTCTCGCCACAACAGCATTTATTCTCTCTAACAGCGTCTTCACGCTGATATTCTTAATCTCCTCATCCTTCAATGAGGTCTTATACAAGTAGAGCGTATCTTCACACTCCAGTGTGAGCTGACCTTTGTCCGTTTTAATGCTATTTAAATAGCCTTCGAATTCGATTCTGTTATTCCCATCATATCCGAATTCGATGACAACCTTGTCACCTCTCTTGATCTTAGATTCCACGCTCAACGCTACATTATATACCGATGCAGGTAACGTGATGATCGCTGTGTCACTCAGCTCTTCCACGCTCTTCTTAACGACTACGGAATCTATCATCTTAAGCCGGTAAGAACCTATCGTTATCTTGTAAGTCATGTTGAACATTTACTTTCTCTCTATTAATAGGTCATACAGATCGTCGCTGTATGCCTTGATTGTAAACATCTGATTTTCTACGCCCTTCGTAAAAGGGAAGTCGCAGCTCTCGATGGTGATACGGGTGATGTCGTACTGCGTATTCAACATGTCACACACCACGTAGATGGACTCTTTCGCCTCACAATATCGGCGAAGCTCCTGCACGTAGCTGGATATCGTGTTATCCTTATCTTCCATCAGCACACCGCTGATACTTATCTCGTAGTCGTCCATGCTCCATCGCTCCTTGATGGATCCGCGTCGTTCGCTCTTCGCTACATAACGGCGGGTGATTATGTTCTTGTGATTGACAGCCACTAATGGATCTACAGGAAGCAGGAAGCCTCCCGCCTCAGGCTCTGTGGACAGACGGAACCTCATCGGGACTTGGTAGAAGTTGGAGGTCATAGCGCGAAGCCCCTTATTATAAGACTCCGCCGCATGATCTTCAAGAGTTGACTCCTCATTCTCCCTTACGGATACCTGTTGTTGAATAGGTATTACGGGAGGAAGGGAGAATCCTGTGGCCAACTGCATGTGTAGCGACAGCGATGTCGCATCGTCTATCTTCTTAATTACATCCATCATCCTGCACTTTGTGCGGATAGAAGCACTCTGTACATCGCCTCCTCCACCTGTTTCGTCATGTTTTCTTTGTTCTCCGCAAGTCCTCCGTTAAAGACGATGTTCTCCACCATCTTGCCGAGGTTTATCGTTATCTGAGTATTGCGAGTACCTCCAGTAGCGATGGCTTCGCTCGTATTGACACCTGCATCAGGAGGCGTATTCCCTTCGTTGGTCTTATTTTGCAACTGTTGCATAATGTCACCTTGTCCGTCATCTCCTTCTTCTTTATCCTTTCTTGCCCTCTCTTCTGCGCGCTCCTTCATCTTGTCGGAATAAGCTTTCGCGTACGCCTCTTCATAAGAGCCTCCAGTGAATATCGCCTTGATACCTGCTGCGACTCCATTCATTACGGCTGCGAACTTGTCGCACTTTTTATAGATAAAAGTGAACGCTGCCGCTATAAGAGTGATAGCTAACGCTATCCAACCTACAATAGGAATACTGTAGATAGCTGTACTGATTGCCGTGCAGGCTATTCTACCTGCAGTTGCGAATGTGGCGAAAGCTGTGGAGCTTATCGCCGCGAACGAAGCGGACGCCGTTCCTCCTGTTACTAATGATGCTATGTAGAACCCTATTCCCTTTATTGCATTCCATAGCCCCACAACCGCGAATCTTCCTACTGCCACAGCCGCCTGGATGACATTTTTTGTAAAACCCATGTTGGCAACTTGCCCGATTGACAGATATCCGTTATACATTCCCAGACTTGTATATGCGAGGATAGTCTTTGCCTTCACAAAATTGAAGGCGGTTCCAAGACCAGTCACTAATGGCATTAGCTGCACTATTGGTGTAATCGAAGATGCCACATTACTGACGAACATGGTTAAACCACCCGTCACATTGAAAAGAGATATCTTCATGTCGTCTATGCGGGCCTGCATACGGGCCTGCTTCTCCGCGTAAGTGTCCATGATTACTGCGGCTTGTTCCTCCGCCGTATTCGTGCCACTTATTGCATCATTCAACCGTTCTATCTCATCGTTGCCAGATAGTAACGCCATGGCCGCATTAGCATTCTCCATACCGAATATCTTAGTAAGAAGTGCGGTGTCTTGCATTATGGGTTTTAATTCATCGAGTCTATCGGTCAACGATTTGCTCTTGTCTGTCAATGTATTTACATCTACACCAGCTGCAGATAGTTCCTCTTTGACTTCTTTTGGGAGGAATCTTCCCTGCGCTAACGTCGACATTACATTTCGAAGAGCGACACCGCCTTCAGAACCTTTTTTACCAGCCTTGTCCAAGACTTGAATAGCTGCATTGGTTTCGGAGAAGCTCACTCCAGCACTTCTCGCTGCCATTCCGCATTGCTCCAAAGCCTGCTTGATAGCAGGAAGTTCAGCAGAACCTTCCTTACCTGCTGCCGCCATGATATTCATCATTCCTGACATCACCTTGCTTGCCTGAATTGGGTCGTCAAGACTTACCCCGTATTGATTCATGGCGGTTGTGAGAACCTCTGCAGCTGCAGTAGCATCTCCACCCATAGTTTTACTGAGAGTTGCAATGTTGTCGCCCATCAGCTTCATCGCCTTAGGGGACTTCGCTATCTCTGGAGACAGCTGGCTTAGTATCAACTTATAACTTTCGATGGCTTGTGCGGCAGACCCACCGAATGTCTTAGCCGTCTGTCGTGCGTAGCCTTCTATCTCTTTCAGACCGGCACCTGTTACTCCTGCTATGGCAGAAAGGTCTGCAAGTTGACTATTGACTGCAATTCCTGGAGCCGACAAATCATTCATCGTATTCTTCAATTGGTCGAATACGTTCGCCACACTTTGGAATGCGAAGAGCTTGGCCGACAGGCTAACGAATGAATCGTTAACCTTTAGCACCGAGACATTTAGATTTCCAGCTGCCTTTGCAGCCTTATCTAATGTTGTCTCCGGATGCCCGTTCGTCCTGAATGTTATATCAACTACATGATTGCTCATACTGTCGTTTTTGAATTTTCTGCCTTCCTAATTTCAGCTAATTGAGCGAACTTCTCCGCCCATTGTTCATCTGTTAGATCTGCGGGGTTGATGTGGAGGTAGTATTCTAACATGGTGTCTATAAATCCGACCCAATTGTCTTTCATGCTACCTTTAGCCCCGCTTACAAGTTTTTTAGCTCCACCTGTTTTGCTGACACTAATAAGTCCACGATACCGGCGCAACCTAATATGTAGTCTACGTCGTCAATGAATACGCGGGAGCCGCTCACGTAACATCCTTTGAGTACCGTCTCCAGCATCTCAAGTATTTTATTCTGTTGTTGCAACGACATTGCATAGCTCACTTGTGCCTTCGATGGCTTCTTGAAGTACGCAACATGACCGTTTGCCCTTGCCTCGACGATCTCTCCGTACTGCTTCTTCCATAGCTCCACTTGGGCTACTGATGCCTGTCCTTGTATTTCTTCCATATCTTTTTGTTTTTAACCGTATAAATGCTCGTCTGTCCGAGTCGTCAACCGTCTGTCCGATTTGTCTCATGTTAGCGCAATTGCGCTTTCTTCCTCAGAAATATGAAAGGAAGAGTGACTTCCATGAACTTGTCACCCTGTTTCAATTCCTTGTTCTCCTCGGTAAATTGGATGCCTTGAAGAACATCGGTGATCATCATGTCTCCGTTGGCGGGGTTACCATAGCATACCACCGCATCCAGTTGAAGGGACAACACGCTTGCGTCCTTGCTCGATGCGATGAGTGTCTCCAGTTCACCCTGCATCAGTGTCAGTTCTCCTTCATAAGAGATGTTTCCCTTTTGGATGGAATGGGGCTGATTCCCCTTTCCATATAGAACTTCTTTCTCTTGCTTCTTAGAATACTTTATTCCACGGATGCCGGTAATATCCTTACCGCCTAAGACTAATGTCACATCTGCGAATTCATATTGTCTGCTGTCGAACATATCTGTAATTATTTAGCCGTCTTGAATCCAAGATAGCAGTTAATATACTTCGCGTAGCCGTAAGGCTTCACGCGTAATTGCACGTTCAGAGTGCTAGAGGATACGATGTTTTGGTTGTAGTCCACGTAACACTCTACGCCTGTGTCGTTGTCGTCTGTAGGGTTGACCCCTAAGTTCCCGTTTGCGGTCATCTCGTTTTCAATGGCTCGCTCTACTTCATTCTGTATGTTCTTCGCTATTGCGGCGGGAATCTTCCCGTCATCAGTAACGGCGATGTCGTTACCCAGTTCTTCTACCAATGTGCGATAAGCTATTCGATAGGCCTTGTCTATTACTCGGCGGCGTGGGGTCAGTGCGTAATCATCCGTCACGGCAGTTGCTAATAGATCATCATTCCAGAAGTAGCCGGCCTTACCTACGAATGTACGTGGGCAGATGAATCCTTTGTCATTTATCACATCCGGATTTCCATTCTCTGCCACCACCGTGCCGATGTACATGCTATCTGCCGCAATGGTTCCATCCTTCACTCTTGCAATAGAACGCTGCACCGGAATAGCCGCCATTCTTCCGGCTAACAGACCAACACTGGCCTCTACGCTGGAGGCCTTCGTATCTCCGATGATGATACCTACTCTGTTGTAGGTGTAGGAGTGGAGATCCTTCAGGTCTGACGCAGTTCCACTGTAGTGCATGCCTGGCAGAATGACGAAGAGAGGAGCGTAACGCTCATCGGCTGATTCGTCTGCCAATGCCTGTGCCTTCGTGGCAGCTGCATATACGTCTGAATCCAACCCATCCGCCACCGTAGCTGTGTAACCGCTCGGGTCTGTCTTTGCCACAACCAAGATATTGACAGCACCATTCGCTGCCACAAGGAGATTCTTCGCATACGCCTTCGTCTTGTCGCAGATGTCCGTCATGGTAACGGATGCAGCTACCGGCATGAGCCACAACTTGGATCCTGCAGGTGCTTCGTCATAGAACTCCTTCACCTGTCGATAGATGTTTGCATTCGCATCGTTGGCCGCATCGGTAACACCTAACGTGGTCAAGTCGTCCAACTTTGTCAAATGATAGGCAGTGCCGAGAACCATCTTGTTAACTACTTCCGCTCCTGATGCAATCATTCCTACCACTCCATCATCAGATGGCGATGTAGAGCCCAAGAGGCCATTTTGGTATATGATACTTACGTGTGCTAACATCATCGTTCGTATTTAGTGTAACCCTTACCGCACTCATGGCCGTGCGACTTAGCCCTGCCTTCGTCCGTGAACCACAGACCGTCACCACATCGGAATACTACCGACACATTCAACTGCGACATCAGGCGGTCAGCCTCCTGATTGTATCTTGTCTTATTTTCCATATCGCCATTTAGCTATCTTCCAAGAAACGAACCCTCCCAAAATCAGGAGAAGAATAGCAAACCACTTCGCTATATTACCAGTCCCCGTTTCTATTTCCTTTTTTGTAATTATTTTATTTCTATAGTCGCACACTCTTACAGTGTCGCCTCTTATAAGTGTGTCGGTCTTGAATCTATCCCGATACCTATATATATATCGGTCTATTCTCACAGTATCTCCTGCTATATCAACGCGAACGCTGTCGCGCTCGTAGATGTAGCAGCTGTCTGTCTTCACCTTGTCAACATATCGAACAACGGTGTCACTCCTTGTCTCCGACTGCCTGCTCACCTTCAGCTGCGGACTGCAGCTTGTTGCGTACAGGGCAATCAAGAGCGTGAGGACAGTCGCTAATGCAGTCCAGCGCCTTCTGCAACTTCTTAATATCCCTTCGTAATCCATTAATCTCCCTTTTTAACGGCTCGACTATGTACTTCACCTGCATGTCGAGTGTCTTCTCCTCGTTGTCAAGTTCCACTCTCTTAGCCTCTGCCGCAGCCTTCTTTCTCTGCGACTTCAAGGTCACAACCGTGACAATCAGCCCACCCGACAACACCAGGTTGGCGATAAGGCTTATCAACTCCACATTCATAGCCGAGCCTTTTTAATCCATTGTTTTACATTAAAGGAAGGGCAGGCCTTCCCTCTATCCAAGTCACAATGCCCGCAGATGTCTGCCCGCGGATGCTCCTTCTTGAACTTCCTCACATAGTCCGTCATCGCCTTTCGTTGCGCCGGTGTTCGTGTGTCCTTTGGATTACCTGTCGTGCGGTCTTGGCCGCCGACGTACACAACGTGCCGGGATGTTGTATTGAACCCTTTTGCCCCGTTGGTGATTTCCCAAGGATCTACCGTATCATCGTCGTTGTTACTTACCAGACGCTCCCATCTGCCGTCAAGGTGAAGCATATCCGTGTAACCCACCTGCTTCCAACCTCTACCCCCTGCAGATACGGGGGAGGTGTGCCAACGACGAATGTCTGCGGCACTAACCTCACGCCCTTCCGGAGTGTCGGTGCAATGAATGACTAATCTATCCAACCTGCCCATTCCTTCCTACCTTAGTTTTCTCAATAAACCTTGAACCAAGACGTGCCATTGTAATGCAACGTCACCGTCGTACTCTTAGCTATCTCAACAGTACCTATTGTGATCTTGTGAGATGATGAGCTATTCGTTACCGTCAAGGAAGCTCCCAATTCAACACCATCTCCTGTGATAGTGTAGGTTGCATCCGCTGCAGGAGTGTCGGTGATCGCATTCGCGTAGCCTGGGATTGTGATCACTGTGCTCGCTAAGGTGGCTGTCTTGGTAGTTCTCTTATCCAACACCACGCATTCCTCTCCGAATGCGGTCCCTGTATCTGCCATCATGAGCATCTTGAAGAAGTACAACTCCGACATTGGTGATACCTTGTCGATTTGTATCACGTTCTCGTCGTCCTGCAGGTTAACTGCTGCGAAGAGGTTAGAATCGTACCCCGGAGAACATAGCGTGGCGATTAACAAGCCTGTAGGCCAGTTCGATACGCGAACCAAAGGAATCCCTCCAAATCGCATTGGGTTGGAATCTACCCAATCTGCCCCCTTATAGCTCTGAGACTTCAATTCAGCATCGTACTTATCAGCATCCTTCATGGACAGAAGAATCTTCAAGTTCTTATCTTCACGCATCTTTTCCGGGATGGCGTCCACCAACGCCTGCAACTGTTTGATCATCGTAGTCTCAGAAGTGGTCGCGTAGATCACTTCGCTATCGGACAAGATCCGAGTAACGACACCATTGAATAGTTTGTCATCTCCTTCGGAAGCGTAGATCCCATTCACATAATGTTTTCCAAGTTCAAAAGTGACTTGCTGACTCAACGCGTCCAACAATGCGTTCTGTCCCTCAGGTGGCAATTCGCGGAATACCAACTGTCCCTTTGGTTGCCATTTTCTCCAGATTGATTCGAATGTGCGCGGGTTGAACGTAGTGAAGGCCATGAAGTCCTTCGGTTCAAGAGCCCTCTCACTGTATGTGAACGTTCCAGAGGCATCTGATACTTCTGGGTTCTCCTTGCGTTTCTGCAACATTGTTCCCGTCTTAAGACGAGGAATGAACCATTTTTTGTTGATTCCCGGTTCTACGTGAATCAACCCTTTTGCAACGAGGTCATTGCCCGTTGCTGCAACAGTGAGGAGCTTCTCAAGTACCTCACCGGCATAATTTGTGTTTTGAATAGTAACTGCCATACTCTTTAATTAATTAATAGCGAGACCTCTCTTTGATCTCCTTCATTCTCTTCTCCCATGGGCTCTCTTCTCCTTGGTTACCTGGTACGGTCACCTTCTTCTTAGCCTCTATCGCGTCGATGGCCTTCACCCCGTTATCAAAGTCTGCAACCAACAGAGACTTGAATGTCTCCCGTTTGTCTTCACCGAACTTATGTTCTGCAATCGCTTCGTCCAAGATAGTCTTGATATGAGCCTCCTTGGCTTCCTTCTCAGCATTCTCGAAGGCCTCCAACCGTGCCTTCATGTTTCTGTTTTCCTCTGCTGTTGAATCAAGCAACACCTCCATTTCGGAGATTCGTGCCTCAATAGCTTCGTCCGTTGCGCAGTCTGCGAATCGGGTTCTCTTTCTTAAGTCTTCGTACTTCATTGTTTTATCGTTTAATAATTGATTAAACAGCGCATACACGCTGTCTACCTTATCGTCCTTAGGTCGTTCCTTTGTCTCGTAGATCTCGTCAACAAGTCCCATCTTTACCGCTTCTTCGGCGGTAAGATAATGGTCCTTGCCATCGAAGAACTGAGATCGTATTGACTCCTTATCTGCTTTCATCTTATTTGCGAAGATATCGCACAGACTATCTTCTAATGCGGACATCTCTTCTATGCACTTCTTCATCTCTTCGGTGTTGCCATAGCAACCTCCCGATACGGAATGGATCATCAGACGAGCGTACTTGCTCATCTTCACCGGTCTTCCACACATCGCTACTACTCCCGCCATGCTGGCTGCTATTCCGTCTATGAATATCTCAATATCCGCCTCACAGCTCTTAATCGCGTTGAATATCGCTATCCCCTCGTATACTTCCCCTCCGTAGCTGTTGATACGGAGTTTGATTTTTTTGCCGCGCCTTGCGCAGTCGGTCAGCTCCTTGGCTATTGACTCCGCACTGACGGAGTCCTCGAATCTCCCTATGTTCCCATAGAGATAGACGGTGGCGGTCTTCTCACTCTCCACTATGTTGAAGTATCTTCTTCTCATGCTCTCTTCTTCCAATAGTTATAATCAGCCTTACGCATTCCCTTCTTCCTGAATGCTCTCCATCTCTTTGTTACTTCATCGAATACGACTACCGCATTTCCTTTTTTAACTGCCCTCGATAAACTTTGCATACGCCTCTTTTTTAGTTTTACGCCCAATTGCACAACAAAAGTAATGTTGCGGATTCAGTCAGAAAAATATATATGTCATTTCGGCAGACTAATTTTATATTTTGTTTTAAATAGCTCATTTTTGCAGAGAAAAACAACTGACAACATGGCAGAAAATTTCACGAACAAACAAAAAAAGGACTACGCCAAGACACTCTTTCTGTCCGAGCCAAACATCTCACAAAAGGAGCTGGCGGAGCGCGTAGGCGTGAGCGCGCAGACAGTGTGCGCTTGGTTTAAGAAAGAGAAGTGGGAAGACCTTAAGACATCTCTCCTGGTGTCTAAGGATAAAGAGCTGGCAAGGCTTTACAAACAGCTCAAACAGCTGAACGACTTCGCAGAGTCTAAGGAGGAAGGACAGCAGTTCTTATCTTCCAAGGAGGCGGACACACTAACCAAGGTAAGCTCCGCCATCAGGACACTAGAGACGGAGATGAACATAGCGGATAAGATGCAGGTGGGTCGTGAGTTCTTAGCCTTCGCCAGGCAGACGGCTGGGTTCGATGACTCTAAGCTGATCGGCAAAATATTCAATCTTTATATTCAAACTTTTAGGTCTAAGTAATGGCAGATAAAATAACTAAGAAACAGTCCTATAAGGAGTGGGACGAGTACATCAAGCAGTGGCTGTCTGATGTGGAGGTGCTAACCAACGAGACCCCAATAGAGAGGGAGAATAGAATTGCAAAGTTGGAATGCTACCCAGAAAGGTGGTTCGCATATTACTTTCCGAAGTATTGCACCTCCGAGCCTGCTGATTTCCATAAGAAGGCCACCAGCCGTCTATTGTCATACAAGAAATGGTACGAAGTGCGAGCATGGTCTCGTGAGTTAGCTAAGTCAGCACGCTCCATGATGGAGATGCTCTATCTTGCCTTGACCGGACAGATAGAGAATGTACTTCTTGTGTCTAACTCGAAGGACAACGCAGACCGACTTCTAATGCCGTTCATGATTAATCTGGAGAAGAACCTCCGCATTGTGAACGATTATGGCGAACAACGTATAGAAGGGAAGTGGGAAGCTGGAGAGTTCACCGCTAAGTGCGGATGTTCCTTTCGCGCGCTGGGTGCGGGGCAGTCACCTCGTGGTACACGTAACGAGGCGAAGAGACCCGATTTCATTCTTATCGATGATATCGACACGGATGAGGAGTGCCTTAATTCCGACCGAATAGACAAGAAGTGGGACTGGATAGAACAAGCCTTGATTCCTACCGTATCTGTCAGTGGGGACTGCCGGATACTATTCAATGGGAACATCATTGCGAAGGACTGCTGCATCACGCGGGCTATCAAGGTGGCGAACCATGCGGACGTGGTCAACATTCGTGACGAACACGGGAAGAGCACGTGGCCAAGCAAGAATAGTGAAGAGGATATTGACTTCATCCTGTCGAAGATATCCACCCGATCTGCACAGCAGGAGTACTTCAATAACCCCATATCCGAGGGGGAGATATTCAAGTGCTGCAGATATGGGAAGATTCCTCCTCTGTCTAAGTTCAAGTTCTTGATAGCATACGGTGACCCGGCACCGTCTGAGAACAAAACCAAGATGTCATCCACCAAGACCGCATTCCTGTGTGGAATGTTGGACGGAGTTCTGTATGTCATTAAAGGTTACTTGGATAGAGGCACTAATGACGAGTTCATTAACTGGTTTATCGAACTGCAACGGCACGTGGACGGGAAGACGAACCTCTATTCTTACATCGAGAACAACAAGTTGCAAGATCCATTCTTTCAACAAGTATTCAAGCCCATTGTGGCGCGGAAGAGACATGATTTAGGCATAGCTCTTAACATCTTACCGGATACGAAGAAGAAGACGGACAAGGCTACCCGTATAGAGGCGAACCTTGAACCATTGGATAGAGAAGGAAGGCTCGTGTTCAATGAGGTCTATAAGAATAACCCGCACATGCAGAGGCTTGTGGATCAGTTCAAGTTATTCTCTCTGAAATTGAAGTATCCCGCCGATGGTCCCGACTGTATAGAAGGAGCTCTTCGGACTATCGAAGACAAACAAAGGGAGTCTCAACCTATCGTCACCGTGCCTATTAGCACCTTGACAAGGAGAAACAAAAAGAGGCTTTGAATATTGATTAAACGCTGATTAAATGGCACAATTCATTAATATCGAGGATTACGACGCATCCGTACATCATGAGATACTTGACGCTCTTACGAGGGCGGACGATGCGATTGCGGAGATATGCGAAGATAGAGCTATCTCCGAGATGAAGAGCTATCTGTCCGTCAGGTATGATGTGGACAGAATATTCTCCATGACCGGTAACGACAGGCATCCGTTGGTGCTGATGTTCGCCCTGGACATTACAATATTCCATCTCTTCTGCATCCACAACCCGCAGAAGCTGTCGCAGATACGTAAAGATAGATACGACAGAGCCATTGAATGGTTGAAGTCAATCGCATCTGGTAAGATAGACCTCTCCGCGTCATCTGACGGGCATGGAGGTATGACCGACTTCAAGATAACGGACGAGGAGTCCGTCAACCATCGGGCTAACTACCTGATGAGAAGCAACACAAAACGAACTAATCATTATTGATTATGGCTAAGAAACAAAAGGTAACGACGGGAGGTAACTTCCCACTCGCAGGACAGAAGTCCAAGATCATCACGTTGACGCAACCTCAGCGGTTCGGCATTGATATCTCAACTTACATGTCCGCTATTCGCAGCTTCGAGAACGTGGACTTCACGCAGCGTACGAAGCTGTACGATATATATTCGGACATAGTACTTGACCCACACCTATCTTCTGTATTGGAGAAGAGAAGGAATGCTGTATTATCCGCTCCGGTGGAGTTCGTGGTGAACGGAAAGCCGGATGATGCTGTCATGGACCAATTGAATTCACCTTGGTTCTCCTCCTTCCTGATGGACGCATTAGATGCGAAGTTCTTCGGCATCACGCTCTTCCAGTTCGACAGGGACAAAAACGGGTATATCACCTATGATATTATTCCGCGGAAGCACTTCGACCCTATACAGAGAATCATCAAGGCGCGTCAGACGGACATTACCGGTCTTCCTTATGACGACTTCTATAACCTGTTGGAAGTTGGTAACCCTCGCGACTTAGGTCTATTGGCCAATGTCGCTCCTTACGTCATCTATAAGAGAGCGACCATGGGCGACTGGTCTCAGTTCTCTGAACTATTCGGGATGCCTATCCGCGAATACACGTATGATGCCGCGGACGATGATGCCCGCGCCAAGATCATGAACGATGCCTTCGAACAAGGTGGTGCTGGCGTGTACATCCATCCTGAGGGAACTAACTTTGCGCTCGTGGAGAGCGGGAACAAGACTGGAAGTTCGGACTTATATGACCGCCTCACAGAGCGGTGCAATAACGAGATATCGAAGCAGATTCTCGGTAACACGCTCACCACGGAGGCAGGGAAGAACGGCACGCAGGCACTTGGATCTGTACAATCGAAGGCGGAGGATGTGATCCTCATGTCTGACCGACGTTATCTGACCAACCTCCTCAACTACGACTTCACCGATATTCTCTCCTCGCTGGGAATAGATACCAGACGCGGAGGATTCCAATTCGCGGAGTCCGACAACTTGGATAAGGAGAAGCAGTTGCGCATCTACCAAGGGCTTGCAGCCTTAGGTTTAGAGATAAGTAAGGACGAGCTATACGAGACCTTCGGAGTGGAACGTCCAGGGGTTAAGGATGCGGTGGCAGGAACTCAGTCCACTAAGACAGTAGAAGAGGAAGAAGAGGAGGAAGAGGAAGACAAAAAGAAAAAGCCTACGGTTAAAGAACCGAAGGAGAAGGAAGTGAAGGAGAAGGAAGTGAAGGAAGATTCGTTCTGGTCAACCTTTTGGAATCGGGCTTTGAGTTTTTTTCATCAAGCCCCGCTATACGGGGCAGAATAGACCCGTGCGCATGTTATCCCCAAAACGAAGGTAAGGAGGCCACCGTGGCCGCTCCATTCTCCTTCAACAAGGATGTGTTGGCGGATGCTATCCGTCGCATCTACAAGAAGGAGATAGATCCGGACAGGGAGATTGACGAAGGCATGTTCGAAGAGACCTTGCGCATCATCAACCAAGCTACGGACGAGGGTATATCCGCCGCAAGCATTGACGTGGAGAAGGCCTTCACGGAGGCCATCAAGAAGAACAACGAAGTGTTCTCCGCATTCCGAGTCCACGACTTGCAGACGCAGATGGCGGGCGAGCTTCTCAATGAAGACGGGAAGCTGCGCACTTTCTCCGAGTTCAAGGAGGCGACCTCTCCGATAGCTTCTCACAGTGTAGACCAATACCTGCGTACGGAATACGACACCGCCGTGCTACGTGCAAGGCAGGCTGCCAACTGGCAGCAGTTCGAGGCGGAGAAGGATGTGCTACCCAATCTTCGTTGGGTTCCCAGCACAAGTAGTAATCCTGGCGCAGACCACAAGATATGGTGGGGTACCGTTTTGCCTGTTGACCATCCGTTCTGGACGGCTCACAAGCCTGGCGACCGATGGAACTGCAAGTGCGACTTGGAGGCCACGGACGACAAGTGTACCAAGGTGCCGGAAGGTTACCAGTCTAAAATGGATTTACCTAACAATGGACTGGAGAACAACCCCGCACAGGACGGAAAGCTATTCTCAGAAAAACATCCATACTTTCCTGTCTCTTGTTCAAGGTGCCCGTTCTCGGTAAATGTTTTTAAAGACCGTTTAATGAGCGTTTTTAGAAACAAGAAAAAGGACTGCGTAGAATGCGAGTTTGCGAAGGGATGTGTGGAAAAGTTGAAGATCAGGAAGAATTACCACTACGACAAAAAGTGGAGTATCCCTTATGTGTCCGAGAAAGGATATATCGCCGTGGAAGAAGGGCACGGAGCGTCCGAATTGGAACAAAACAAACGGAGTGCTAAACCTCTGGCGGATGACGGGATGAGGGTCGAACTGATACGTCAGAAGACCATCAGGATAGACAGTTTTAAGAAAAAGATAACAACACGAGATGCAAACGTGTTCGGATCTCCGAATGTGGAATCTTCAAAGTGGGAGTTCAAATTCACTGAAAATTACGAATGTCTTTCTAATTCAATGGGCACAAAGGCGGCACAAGCCGTAGCGCAAGGGGCAGATGTCGTATTGATAGACATTAAGCGAACGAAACTATTCTCCGACAAGGAGGTCATTGATGGAGTGTTCAACTCATTCAACTACAATCCAGAACTTAAAGGCATTGTAGTAATGATTGAAAGCAGGGAATATAGGGTGATAAGTAGGAAGTATTATACTACGGGGCGTCATGAAGAGATGATAAAAAATTGGCTGGTAAGTATAAACTAACCAGCCAATCCGTTGGCGAACGCCTTTCGGAAGTTGCCAACAACTGTCAATCGAATGACGCTTCAAATATACAACATTTTTTTATATCCAACACATGACACCGAAACAATTTAACGACCGACTTCGATTAAAGTCGTCCGAGATAAAGCACCTGATGGAACGGACACTCCCAGTGAAGATAGGCGCAATAGCCCAGAGTCACTATAAGGAGAACTTCCGCAACAGCGGGTTCGACGGTACGAAGTGGAAGACAACCTGGAGACAGCAGCATGGCAGCGGTGCTGCCTCCAGCTATGGACCTCTACTAAGTAAGAGGAAGAACCTCTATAACTCAATTACCCGAACTACGGGCAAGGGAACCGTCACCATCTCCACGAACGTGGAGTATGCTGCCATCCATAACGAAGGAGGTACTCTTCACCCGAAGGTGACGCCCAAGATGAGGAAGTTCGCCTGGGCGAAATTCTTCGAGGCATCCGGCATAAAGAAGGGCATGACGGCGGCGGAGAAGAAGGCCGCAGCTGCCAACGAAGATGCGAAGAAATGGTTAGGGCTAGCCCTAACAAAGAAGACTTCGCTCTCCATCAACATCCCCAAGAGGCAATTTATTGGAGAGAGCGAGGTGCTCTCTAAGAAGATTATAGACAAAATAGATGACGAACTCAACAAAATACTCAAACAATGAACAATATAATTACTAACACCATCCGCAGAATGGCGGAGAACATGCAGGAGCTATCTATAGTAGATGAGGACTACGGACAGCTGGAGACCTCCGATGATACTTATCCGGTTACATTCCCGGCACTGCTAATATCGACCCCGAAGATAGAATGGAGCGATCAAGGAAAGCTGTGTCAATGCGGGCTTGCCACCATGGAGATACGCTTGGTGCTGGACTGTTACGACGATACACACTACGGGAGTACTACCGAATCCAAGGCGCAGGAGCGCATGGACATGTACGTGAGGATGAACCGCCTCCTGCATGGGTGGAGACCGGATGAAGACTGCACCGCTCTCATCCGAACGAGTAGCATATTCGAGACTATTGGAGGAGGTAAGAAGATATACGGAGGAGTCTATTCTTTTGAGGTCTATTATGACGCGGTAGATGATGTTGCGGTAGCGAATACCCCACGGCCTAGGATTCAATTCAGTCGATTAACCACTGTTTAATCAGTGGTTAATCGAAGAGAGAAAGCTGTCGCTCTCGTGGCTGTGAGGCCTCGATGTTCATGTGAAGGAGGCGGAAGAAGGTGCGCTCCGACATGGGGATGCGCTTGCGTACGATGGTGCGATACACCCACAGCCGGCAGCGGTCTAGCCTGCCTGGCTCATAGTTCTCAGCTACTATCTGTTTGACTATTTTTGCCTTTAGTATGGTATTTTCGGTGCTCATATTCAATAGTTTGTATCACAAAGATATTACACCTTTTTTGAATAAAAAAAGGAGAACCAACCGATTCTCCTTTTTTATTTATCTATATCCTTTTTTGTCAAGCCACGCGGCGCACTTCTGTAGGCATAGCCACATTGTAGTGGTTCTTAAACATCCAGTCTTCAAGTTCCATCAAAATGTGACGGCTAAATTGGTTATTGAATACCTGTTGATTTAGAAAGTCTATCTTTTTCCTATCCTTAGGTTTTTCCAATTCATAAAGAGCATAGAGCAACAAAGAAAAGGTAATAGTTCTTTGTTGGCCATCTACTATGTTATATCTCTCATAGCCATCATCATTAACATCTTTATGCAAGATAAGTGTACCAACACGGTACACCTCTTTGTTATTGTTTCTTGCTTCAATAACATCATCTAATAATTGAATAGCATTGCGAGCTGACCATTTATATGAACGCTGATATTCCGGAACGGAAAGACTAACATTGTTAATAGATTTTCCATCCTTCTTTCTGGTAATTTTACCCTCTAAAAGTAAATCACCAATTGTGGTTATTGATAGTGTCAGATTTTCCATTTGCTTTGATTTTGTTATACAAACATTTTATCTAAACACGTACTTTTTAAATTATTTTTATGTACTTTTTAAATTTGAGATTATAAATGCAGCATAATCATTTCCATCTTTTTCAAAAGAATACATTTTACCATGAAATGGATATACTGTTGCAATTTTAATGTCGCCAATTTTACGTTCTTTTAAAAAAGCTGATAACTCTTTCATCGCATTATACTGCGGTTTGGTAAACTTCTCGAAATAATGCATACCTATAATTAAATCTAATTTAGGTTTATCATTGTTTATTTCTATTGTTCTTTTTAGTTCAACCAATGCTTCTGCTGAAATATATCCACTTGCTATTTTTACCTTATCTGCTGTTTTAAGGTTAGTTGAAAAGAAATCTTGGCTTGACTTAGCCGTTATTTTTGCAGGTTTATAATTTGACAATAGAAGTTCCATAATGTTAAGAATTAAGTTCAATTCGACTTTTAATCGAAAGCATTTTCAATCTTTCACTTTCAGCTTTTAAATCTATTTTTTTATAATCTCCATTGAATAAGGGTTTTAAAGCAGTCGCTAAAGCATGTACTCCAACGGGAGGGACAGCATTACCTATTTGCCTTCTAACCTCTGTTGTTGAACCGCAAAACACAAAGTCATCAGGAAAAGATTGTATTCTTGCTCTTTCTCTATTAGTTAAAGCTCTTGGTTCAGGATAATGATACCCCCAAGTTCCACCACCACCTGCTGCTATTATTGTTTTTGATGGTTCATCTAATTTTACCCTACGATATACATGGCTTATCATTCCCTTTACATATAAAGGATGGTCTTGCGGAATATCTGTAAAATTTCCACCTTCAGGGATTAATTCAAGCATCTTTTTAGTTTTCTCAGCTATGTTCAATCTCTCATTATTATATATAGCCTTTTCGACATCCTTAAATGCACCTCCAACTGTCACATAAGGAGTATTACCATTAGGCCCATGTGTTGGTTTAGGATGATTAAAATCAAATCCTGTATCAATCCGTATTCCAACTATTAAAATTCGTTCTCTGAACTGGGGTACACCATATTCTGCAAAATTATATAGTTTGGGTTTTACTAAATATCCAGGAGCAATTTCTTCAAAATCCTTAATTATTTGTTGGATAGCCATTGACTTATTCGCGGTAAGTAAACCTTTAACATTTTCAGCCACAAATGCTTTTGGTTTTTTTGCATCAATAAACCTTAAAAAACTTTTATATAAATTCCCCCGTTCACCATTTAGCCCAGGTCTTTTCCAAATCATTGAAAAGTCTTGGCATGGGAATCCTCCTAATATTAGGTCACAGTTAGGTATTGATTTATCTGTATAAGGGTCTATTTCTTCTATATCCCCTTCAATGATAGTCCCTTTGAAGTTCTTTTTATATGTCTCACATGCCCAATGAGCAAAATCATTTGCCCAAATAACATTATAACCTTGTTGTTCGAAACCCAAATCCAAACCACCACAGCCTGTAAATAATGATAGAACTTTAGGTTCTGTATTTTCTTTTTCAATCATAATACAAAAATAGTCAGATTTAAGAGATTTGATTGATACTTTCCTAAGAAATATTCATTATAAAGATAAACTGAATATAAAGTATTCTTTTTACCTTTATAAGAAAACATTAATATCCAAAATGGCAGACCATTTATCTATTAAAGATAGAAGTATTAATATGTCCAAGATTAAATCTAAAGATACCAAGCCTGAGGTTATCTTGAGAAAATTTCTTTATGCACAAGGTTTTCGTTACAGGATTAATGTAAAGAATCTGTTAGGTACTCCTGATATTGTGATGAAGAAATACAATTTAGTAATATTTGTTAATGGCTGCTTTTGGCATGGTCACGAAAACTGTTCCCGATTTCGATATCCGAAATCTAATAAAGAATATTGGATACCTAAAATAGAAAAAAATATAAGACGAGATAGATTAATAAAAGAAACTCTAATGAATCAAGGATGGAATGTTATCACAATTTGGGAATGTATGCTTAAAAAGACAAACAGAGAAAATACTCTCAATAATTTATCACTTGCACTATCAAAAATTGTGATTGAAAGATATAAGAATCTAAAAATATTAGATTGAAAACAATAGATTCATTCTCTTTGCCATATTTAGTACTGACTTCTATTACTTCTCCTTTCTCATGTTTTTCTGTACACTTTGCCAAAAAAAACATTCGGCGCAAATTTGTAATAAGTATTCATATTCTTATAAATTACCCCATTGTTCTGCCATTGCCCTCGCTATGCCTTCAAATGTCTTACTACTTTCCTTTGCATTTTTAGCAGTTCCTATGCTATAACTTTGCCCTCGTTTCTTTCCACCAGTATTTGAAGGTAAATAAGGCTTATAGTTTTCTACCACATCAGTAGGTTTTAATAGTGGTAAATTTTTAAGCCACAGCAGGGTTTTCTTGCTATACTCGTGTCCGTACTCATAAGGTTGCACGGCTTGACTATGTTTTGGTAATCCAACTACTTTTAATGGTACAGGATTTTCTACTGCAATATATTTTATTGGGGCATTTAATAATTTCATAAACATATCCTTCGCCTCCATTGCTAATTCAAAGCGTTCTTGGTTTAAATTCCCTGCTGTTGGGTACATCCATCTAGCACCTGCTTTGCTCATATAGGTACAGGGCGGGTGGGCAATCATCATATCCCATTTATAACTCAAATCATAAGCCACTTTAATAGCATCATCTTGTATATGCCATTCGGGGCGTCCACCACTTGGTTCTTGTAAATCACAACTATAAGCCTCAATTCCTAACGCACGAAATGCTTTGCAAACCGTCTGCGATTCTTCACAGGCTACTAAAACTTTGAAACCGCCAGCTGCTAACATAGTATATACGTCAGTTGCGGTTTGTCCTGTATTCTTACTTTCTTCCATTTTATAAATTTGAGATTATATTTAATACCTGCTTTTTGTTCTCAAATACAAAATCAGGAGTTTCTAATTCTTTGGGCAAAGGAATATAGTCTATACTTTCTTCAAAAACGGACATCTGTTCATCTGTTGTAGGGAATAAATATCCATGTGATTTCAGTGCATTTTCAAAATATGCTTCAAAATCTGAATCTTGTATTTTTATTTTTTTTGTCATTTGTATTTTACTTTTTAAATTATTTTTATGTACTTTTTAAATTTGAGATTATAGGTTCAAGAAATATTTCTTTATATATGCCATATGTCCAAAAAAATGTTGTTATATTTGTGCACTACCATCCATCACAAAGGCCTTCGTTTTTCGGAACGGGGCTTTTTTTATGGCCAGCAGCCGTCAAAAGGGCTGCCGATTTGTTGCAAGGCTTCTTTCCACCCTATGAAGCCGCCAAGGTTCTTATCGTCGATGTAAAGGTCGGCATACACTTTCTTTCCATCGTGGCCATATTGCGCTGCATTGTCCGGGTTGTGGTCGTTGACGCGGTCGAAGGCGATGCCTTCTTGTAGCAGCCAATTAATGGCATCCAACAGGTTCTTGCCCGTGCGGCACGTCCATATAATGATATAATGACCGTCTTTGTGCAACTGGTTTATCGCCTCCTTGGCGTAGGGCATGGCACCTGTTATCACGGGAAAGTCGCTTCGGCAAATCGTGCCGTCAAAGTCAATGGCTATGATCATTCTGTATTTTGTTAATTCGCTCAATTATGTCCTTCATGTCTTCCTCCGTAGGTCGGACGTCCGTCTTGTTTGTAACGTACACCGCCTTCTTCCTCTCCTTCGCATCGTACATTCTCCAGTCGAAACCGAGAAGAAGTCGATTTACCTCCTCCATGCTCCTTATGTTGTTTCCGATGCAATGATAGGCGCCGTAGTAGTCGCGCACGCAAGCCAGCACCTGTCCTGCGGTCTTCCAATACGTTATCCTGAGTCTCGCCCCGTTAGGGTAGCCGAAGACAACGAAGAAGAAGCACTTCGAGTTCCACGCCCCGAGATAGGATGAGCTGTTGCCCTTCACTATCTCGGACGTGCGGAACTCCTCTTCAGTTATGCCAATCTTCGTCTTCGTCCTCATCCATCTCCTCCATGTCTCTATGGTAGTCGTACCCGTCGCTTAGCACACCGCTTACAACTTCCGCGAATAGGATTATTATTCCAAACAGGCAGGCGAGGAATATTGCCGACAATATAAACTCTTCCATATTATGCCTCCGTCATTCCGAGAGGAATGTTCTTCCACTCACCGTTCTCTTGTCTAACCTCCGCCCTAATGAACTGCCTCGACACAACGGGCTGATAGCTCTCGTTTATTATTCGAACACCTTCTATGAACCTCTCATCGCTGCTCTCGTTAGCCATCTTCTGTAGCTGTATAACACGACTTGCCTTCAGATTTCCTGCCTGATCCTTAGAAAGAAGTCTAAGCACAGCGTTCACCAGCGCACGGCTGTCGTCGTCCTTCGCAAGACTCTCTATGTATTCCTTCACCATTGCGATGCCCTCGTTAACCGTGTCACGGTAACCGTCCAGGCAGTACTGACCTAGCGTTATGCGTTTAGTACCATCCTCCGACGTGAACGTGTGTGTACGCTGCTCATTTTTCACGTTAAACAACTCCGACTTCATTTCTAGTGCCGCCCTGAAAGACTCGAGGACCTGCCTCTTCGTCTCTGAGATACCATCAGATATACTCTGCAATGTGGGTATTGCGGCTTCTATAGTCTCTTCGACTAATGCACTGTATGTCTCACGCTCCGTCTTGCGGCGTGCTTCTGCCTCCTTCTTCGCCTTTTCCGCCTTGTAGGCTTCGAACTGCGCCTTCTCTTCTGCGGTCATTTCTACCGCTGTTTTAATAACTTCCATCTTGTCCTATTTATTAGCAATTTCTCTTATTATATCCTTCAATTCCCGCTCGTAGCGTGAGTCCCCCTTCACGTTTATTACAGAAGGCAACCCGCCGTACTTCATCACCACGCTGTCAACAAACAGCAGCGTGTCGCTGTCTTGTATCGCCTCTGCAATTACTGCAGACATCGATCGGCTAGGAACTTCTATTCTCCAGCCTCCGCCGAAGTGGCGTTCAATCATCACTTCCATTTCCTTTGTTAGTATTTAAATTTATAAATCCGTTAGTTTTGCATACTTTCTGAATGCGAGGTCGAAGTCCTCGAAGTCGGCTGCGAGGTACTTGAACGCCTCCGGCTGCTTTACCAGTTTGTTGAAGCTACGCACATATTCGTCGAACGCAAACTGAAGGCGCTTGCTGTTGTACTTCAGCTCCCGCACTATCTTTATGTGCCCGTCCATCAGCCCTTCACTCTCATCAACAAGGGCTATGGCTTCCGTATTTAGCAGGTGCGCTGCGCTAAGCAGTGCCGCTACCTTTTTCGCCCTTTTTTCGTAAGTCGCCTCGTAGGCGGCTGCCACTAGATTTGTTGTCATTTTTCTTTTGTTTTTAGTTTTCCTTTCCATACCGGATAATAAGCAGGGCATAGGAATAGCCCCTCCGTATTCTTGTCCTCCGCCTGGCTGAAGTCCACGTTGCGGGAGCGGTGCCTGGCGCAGTGCGTCTTGTCGCACTTCTTGTTGTTGCAGTACTGTATCATCTATGTGCCATGTTTAGTTGTGCAGTACGTATCCCCTCGAAGCGATAGCCGAGCAACAGAGACATCTTCCTGTCCGTCTTCCTAGTCTTCTGTGCGAGCAGCACACGCTTCTCGTTCAGCTCACGCAACAGCTGTTCGTCCGTGTTGCCGTTCTCAATCTTAATCTCCAAATCGGAGATTTCAAGCTCCAATTCCATCGCCCTAGTCATTGCTGCCTCCTTTCATCGCTTCGCCGGCTTTCGCCTGTTGTGTTGCGTGGTTCCAGTAGTTGTATAATGCTATTAGCCGAGCCTTAGGTATCTTGTTCAGCGTTGCGTATCCGCTCTGCCTTGTCACCACAGCCTTCACTGCCGACATCGTCATAGCCTTTCCTACCGTCTTGTGGTAGCCGAACACGGCAGCGATTACCCGCTTTCTCCATGTGTCCATCTTGTCGCCAGTAGGCTGCTTTCTGTTGCCTTCGAGAGAGCCGATTACGGCTGCAAGCTCAAGGTTGCTCATGTCCTTGCTGCTTGTTTTTCCGAATCCTTCGAGCAATGCCTCCTTGTCTTCGTCTGTCAACCCTTTCTTCGTGCAAAGGGTGTGATACCTCTTCAGCAGCCTTGCGTGCTGAATCTGAGCCTTTGTCTGTTGTTCCGTTATTGTCATTGTCATATCGTTATGTTATAGTTCGCCCCAATATTTTTTTGCTCTTTCTTCGTTTATCGTGTATGGTTCTCCGCCTCCGTACCTTCCTGTCGCTATCATCCGGAAGTGGTCCACCTTCATGAGTATGCTCGCATCCTTCTCTATCTTCTTGGCCGTTGCGCCCTGAAGCCCAAGACCCTCCACGTGGCTGACGAATATGAACACCTTTGTCGGGAACAGCTCTTTGAGCTTCTTGTACTGTGGCACCGTCAGGTCGATGAACTGGATGGAGTCGGTGAACACGAACTTGGGGGATGCGGGACGTTTCAGACGCTCCACCATCTCGTCGTATTCCTCCTTCACCATCATCACCGAAGATGCCTTCAAGTCGTCCATCCTAACTCTTCTGTATGCCTCCATGATGGAGAGGGAAAGTCCTTCCTCATAGCTGTTATAGTAAACCTTGCCGAAATTCGATGCCAAGTACTTCACCAGCTGCATGCAGAGGGACGTCTTGCCGTTCTTTGGCTTTCCGTAGATAACCCACGTTCCTCTGTCCGCAGGAATTCCGCACGCATCCCGCCATTTTCCTTCGAAGTCGAGTGTGGGATAGTTCCTCTTCATCACGTCCTTAATGTTGTAAGCCCGCTTCATTTCCCCTTCATCTTGTTTATTGCGAATACCTTGCGACGCACTCTCCGAAGGTCGTTGTCGCTGTCTTTCTCTATCTCCTTTATCTCCGTCTTGCTGTCAATCCCGTTTGCCGTGCATATCTCCGCAATGTCTGTCGAATTCGTTGGTGACAATGTGATGAAACGGTGCCCAATACGGCTGTATATTTCCTTGTAGCCCTTTTTGTTAAGACGGATGCCCCTCGTTATCTTCTTCTGCAGATAGTCGGTAGCCATCAGCACTATGCCGCAATGGTCCTCCAACTTGTTGTAGAGCGTGATGAAGAAATAAAGGACTTGATCGCTCAGTTTGTCGGCTTCATCTACTATCAGCAGCGGGCTGTCCGTCCTCTTCAGTGTCTGTACGATGTAGTTTACCATCTCGCCTACTGTGTCGCCCTCCGCATTCCTGCCAAGCACTCTTAGTAGTTCGAGAAGGAATACCTTCCTGTTCCAGTATTCCGAGCAGCTTAGCACGAATACGTTGTGATGTGACTCGGCATAGCACTTAGCCGTAACACTCTTTCCGCTGCCCGCTTCCGCACACACGGCCATTACCAATGAGTCTTCCTGTGCGTCGGAGAATGTCTGTGTCAATTCCTTGTAGTTCTTAGTTTCCACGATGTTCCATTTCTTTAATATGTTACTTTCTCCGCTGTCCTGCCTTATTGCAGCCGCTATGCTTCGCCACATGTCGTCACGTATTAGCGACCAATTGTTGTTGCGGACCTGCGATATCGTACCTGCGCTCACTCCGATGAACGTCGCCGCCTTGTTTGCCGAACCTTTCTGCGCCACGAACACCTCCAGTTGTGTCCTGATAGCCTCTTTCTCTTCGTTAGTCATAAATATATAATTAATTGATTAATACTTGCTCCTTATGTCGGACATGTCGATGTTCGACACCTCCTTGGTGAACTCGCCGTAGTCCTCGTGCTTCGCCGCCTTCTTGGCGGATATTCCTTTCAACTTCGGCATGTTCAGCCCGTGCTGAGACGGGTGTACGCCTGCCTCCTCCATGATGCGCTCCGTCTCCGCCTGCATCCCGATACGCATCTGTTTGTTTCTTTCATCCATAACCCTGATGAAGGAGTGGTCCAACTTGTCCTGATCCTGCAGGGCACGGTGTACCTTTATGTACTTCTGTGCGAGAGCCTCGAATCTGTATCCGTTAGCATCCTTCGTGTAGAGGGAGACGATGCTCATGTCCTTAGGGTCGTACTTTACGTGGAACTTGCGGTCCACGTTCTTCGACAAGAAGTCGAAGTCGGGAGCCCCGTCGGCCGTCAATACCTCCCACTCGTACTGAATGCCGCAAACCTTCATTTGAACGCCGTTTGAACGGTATGTGATTGGGGTCGGGTTTATGATTCCGAAGATGTCTATTAGGTCGAGCATGGAGACCGGCTGCGCCTGTTCGTTCTTACTCTTCCGGTATGCTTCGATGCGGGTCATGTTAGTGCCAGGAAGGATGGCGTTGTTCCATTCTTCTCGCCGCATGAGGTATGTCTTCAGCGCCTCTTCCTTGCTCGGTAGGTTCTCCGTATTGGCAAGCACCATCTCCATGTTGGGGCGGCTCTCCATCTTCTTTGCCGTCACGTTCTGCCCCGTGAAGAACCATTCTTTGTGAAGGTACTCCGACTGGAAGCGGCCGAAGATGCTCTCAATCGTCTTGCTTCGCCCGTTGTACGGCATGGTGGTTATGGCCACGCGGGTAAGGCTCTTGAAGAAGTTGCCGCCCATCAGTTTCTTATGTCCTCCTTGGTTATCGAACTTGATTTCGTAGGGTTTGTGCCCTGCAAACTGCAATGCCTTTCGGTATGCGTAGTACTGGTCCGCGAAATTCTCCGTCTTCGACTCCTGGTATCCGAGGAAACACTCCGAATAGACGTCGACAACCTCATATACGTTCATCGTGGCACGTTTGCCGTTCTCGTCCAGATAATAGTAGTTGAGCTTCGTTCCGTCACCATACCACAGCGTATCGCGCCTGGTAGGGAGGATAGTGCGGTGCTGGCGTGTGTACTTCTCCTTCGCTTCCAATTCTCCATATCGCATTCCGTACCACATCGGCTTGATTTCTGGGCGTTCGAGGAATAGACGTATCGTGTCCTCGCTCTTCAGCGGCTTCCATGCGTCTTCGTCGTCGCCTCCTGCATGTCTCACCACTTCCGCATTGTATGCGTAGAACAGCTGCTTCATGGTCAACTTTTCCACCGGAGTGGCGAAACGTGCTATGAGCCACAGTTTCGCCTCCGCTGTCAGTTTTTCGGCCTGTTTCTTACCGTAATTGTTATGTATAAGCACCCTGTATCCGCCGTTCAAATACTCTTCAAACCTACGTTCGAAGCTTCTCACGTTGCGTGGCAGGTTGTTTGTCCAATCCCCTTCAGCAAGTCCTTTCGCCTTCTCCACACAGCGTGCGTAGTATTCCTTATTGCTTATGCGACGTCCATTCTCTCGCATCATTCGCCTCCTCTTTGCGAAGTAATCAAGCAGCGAGGCCTCGTTCACATACTGCGTCTGCTTGTCTTCAGGCAACGCCCGCTGTTTACCGGTCTCGTCCATGTAGCGGAATTCTGCGTAGAAGGCAATCGCCTCCTGCTTGCGCTCTATCTCCGTAACCGAGAGCGTGGAGTTGTCTGCAGCCTTGCCAAGGTGCAGCTCTATCTGCCGCAGTCTGCGTGATGGGATGCTGGACACGACGATCCGCGTCTCTCCACCCTTCGCAAGGTCTGTCGTGTGAAGGCCGGAGCGTCTGATGTCATTGTAGTATTGGTTTTCTGTCAGCCCGCAGCGAATCCAGTCGTTCACGCTAATTGTTAATATGTTGTCTCTTATCTCGTACATCTCATTGTCTTATTCTTAATTTGTTGCAGGGGAGGGATTCGAACCCTCCAACTTAACCCTTACGGGGTCGGCTTTACCCTTTTAGCTACCTGCACGGCCGTTCTATATGTGCCATTTAGAACCCAGCGTCGTGGAGCACCTTCTCCACGTCCGCTATGGTTGCGTTATCTACTCTGTTTACCAACTCTCCGTTTCGGGTTACCCAAACAATGCTGTTGTTGTAGTTTGCCCATACCTGCAGGCGGTCGTTATCGGCGAGGAGGTAGTTCTTATGTGATGTTGTTTCCATGTCTCTATCGTGTTATCAGTTTATTCAGTATGCTTATCCTCACGTCTCTGTCTTCTATCCTTGCCACGTCAGCAAGGATGCCGACCATCCGGTCTTGTGTTAGCCGGTTGTGTTTCCGCCTTGATGCC
>Ga0208197_1000786_pt1 | contig 36587 bp, 33 predicted proteins | sample AD_JPNNA4_MetaG_FD_184444 | JGI IMG/M metagenome (GOLD analysis project Ga0208197, IMG submission 184444) | Active sludge microbial communities of municipal wastewater-treating anaerobic digesters from Japan - AD_JPNNA4_MetaG (SPAdes) (version 2) | ecosystem: Engineered > Bioreactor > Anaerobic...
GCAGTATTCTCCTTTTGGAGCTGCTTGACAATGGCCTGGGTGGCCGGGTCCATCTTCTCCAGGGCTTCTTTGGAGAGGACCGTCTCAGGAGCGCCCTCCCTTTTCTTTCCCGCCCCCGCTCCTTCCTCTTTGGTGTGGATCTTTGCCGCCGGCTGGGGCTCGGGCAGCCCACTGGCCTTGGCCAGGATCTGTAAAGCACCATCCGGCAGCTCGTCGTTATAGGCCTTGAGCAGCTTGGCTGCTGCCTCCAGAATCCCGGCTGCCTCGCCCTCCAGCCCGACCTCTTTCATGACCCTGGAGGCGTCGCCTTCATCGGTCTCCAGGATAGACTTGAGAATGTCATCTTTCAATGCTTCTATCCTCCTTCACCAGGAGGTACTTCTTCCGGTTCGCCCCACGCGGGACGAACGAGATGAAATCGATCTCCACCTCAGCCAAATCGAATTCATGGGACACGTAAACCGCGCTCTCCGATGCTGAAGGACTGATTATCTGTTGACAGGGCCTTGGGTAGAATCGTGGCCCTGGCTCTTGTCGCATCGCCTTGAGCATCTGATGATATCGGTATCTGAATCACGCTGTAAACCAAGCGCCTTTACTCATCGGCCTTGAAAATCGAACAGCGGATTTTATTCGACATGCTGTTATTACAGCAGCAGTTATTTTACCTCTGTGCAGAGGATGTCTGGCGGTGGTGTTCCATGCCCGGTAGATGCGGGCCTCATCTAGGCGGCTGGCGACAGTTCTGCCTTGGGGTGTAGCTATGGGGCGGAGAATCGAGAGCGTGAGGATTTGCGCCTAAACTTACAAGTTATATGTATTGCCTTATATGGCAAACCGAATCGACCTGAATCGTACTACGGCTCAACATATTCCAATACTTTTGACATACTTGGATTTACATTCTACCGATATCGGATTTCCGGTATCATTTAAAGCGAAAGCAAAGTGAAACTGCAGCGGAGCACCCCGCTGCAAGCAGATGGGGCATCCGAGGCGCCGCCGCATGAAATTGGAACCAGGTCAAAAGGATCAAAAAAACAAGTTGAATACGGATGCCCTTTATTCCCGATGCAAGCATCGGGGCATTATAATAAAAATTAAGATCTGTCGCGTACTATCCCGGGAGTTTGAGCCGAGAAGTGTCCTTATAATAATCTTCTGCGGTTTAAAGGGCATAGAAAAGAGGGAAGAAGGATTACAGGTTATATGTACCGCTCTGGCAGGGATTAGCCTGCATATCCAAGCATTTTCGTTTAGCAATGGCTGCATTTAGCTCTTGGCTATAGATCTCCTGAACAGTTCGAAGTGGGAGTTTCCTTAAATACTATTGTATAACTATCTATCTACTATTATGGCTTGTCGTCCCAAGGGCAATCTAAACCGGAGGAATATCGTTCAATGATTAATCCCGTATCTGTGATGACAATGCTGATGAAGCTTAAACAAATGATTACTCCAGAAGTTAAAAAATTATTTCAGAAATCTCTCCAAGAAAAGCTTGATGAAGATCAGAGAAAGCCGATACTACTCCTCCGTTCATTTAAGCGAGATAATTATGAGGTTGAGTACGATTTTGGTTGCGGAAGGATAACTTTAGAAGAGAAATTAGTGAATGTTCTTGGGGAAATCGGTCCTGTTTTAGCGGCAGGATCTTCAAGAGATATATTGAAGTCATCAGTTAAAGCCAGTGATTGTTATAATTCAAAAATATATGGAGACATTATCAAAGAATTAAAGAATATCGATTCTATCTTTATTTCATACCTCATAGATAATATCCTCGAATCAGAAATAATATTGAGACCTGCAGGAGCAGCCAGAGAATATTATGATGATAACTATTGGAAGGACAATATCATAAAGTTAATGGAACTATCGCGCTTTTATGTGTGCATTTTAGATTTCACGGATAGTCTCGAATGGGAACTAGATTTCATCAAAAATAATAATTCCTTGCATAAGCTAGTGATTTTTTTCCCTCATCGGCTATTATGGGGTGATGAACTGCAGCTATGGATTGATTCATATGATATGCTACAAAAAAAGCTTAGTTTCCTGCCACTTTTTGAGCATTCTGCCCTTGGTGTTTATTTTAATAAATATGAAGTCTCCTTCTTGATAAAAAAAGAGGTAAATAGTCAGCTCACAGATATTGAGGTTATGGGAAAGTTTTTGCAGCAAACATTTGGGAAGTAATGGAGGACACGTATCTAGTCCTGCCGGTTCCAGGTATGCCTTTTTGAAGAAGCTCATCCCCTCCCCGGCCAGGGCATGTTTCGTGCCGCCTCGATCTCATTGGGCGAGGCGGCTATGAAGGCGGCTCTGGCCTGCGGGATTTCCATTAACCTCTATTGCCAGGCTTGGCCATCAGTCAGAGAAAACTGCATATTCTATCGGTGCATTCAATAATCGTGCTAAATGGAGTGGACACTGATGGATAAACACAGCATGACCGGCAGAGGAACCTCAAACCGGGACTGGTGGCCGAACCAGTTGCGCCTGGAGATCCTGCACCAGCATTCATCCAAGTCCAACCCCATGGGGGAGGACTTCAACTACGCCAGAGAGTTTAATAGCCTGGATCTGGCGGCGGTGAAAAGAGATCTGGAAGCGCTGATGACCGACTCGCAGGACTGGTGGCCGGCAGACTTCGGTCACTATGGCCCTCTGTTCATTCGCATGGCCTGGCACAGCGCCGGTACCTATCGCACCGGCGACGGCCGGGGCGGCGGCGGCCGGGGCCAGCAGCGCTTTCCGCCGCTCAGCAGCTGGCCGGACAACGTCAATCTGGACAAGGCCCGTCGCCTGCTCTGGCCCATCAAGCAGAAGTACGGCCGGAAGATCTCATGGGCCGACCTGATGATCCTGGCGGGAAACGTGGCTCTGGAGTCCATGGGATTCAAGACCTTCGGCTTCGCCGGGGGCAGGGAGGACGTCTGGGAGCCGGACATGGATGTCTATTGGGGCTCGGAAGACAAGTGGCTGGGCGGCGAGAAGCGCTATTCCGGGGAGCGGGATCTGGAAAATCCCCTGGCTGCTGTGCAGATGGGCCTGATCTATGTCAATCCGGAAGGCCCCAACGGCAACCCGGATCCGGTCGCTGCGGCCCAGGATATCCGGGAGGTCTTCGCCCGTATGGCCATGAATGACGAGGAGACAGTGGCCCTCATCGCTGGCGGCCACACCTTCGGCAAGACCCACGGCGCCGGCCCTGCTACTCATGTGGGGCCCGAGCCGGAGGCGGCGGGCATCGAGGATCAGGGCCTGGGCTGGAAGAGCAGCTTCGGCACAGGGAAAGGGGGGGACGCCATCGGCAGCGGTCTGGAGGGCATCTGGACCAACACGCCGACCAAATGGAGCAATAACTTCTTCCGCATACTGTTCAACAACGAGTGGGAGCTGACCAAGAGCCCGGCCGGTGCATATCAGTGGACGCCAAAGGGCGGCGCAGCCGCCGGCACGGTTCCCGATGCCCACGACCCGTCGAAGCGTCACCCGCCGGGAATGCTGACCACCGACCTCTCCCTGCGCTTTGATCCGGTCTACGAAAAGATATCCCGGCGCTTTTATGATAATCCGGATCAGTTTGCAGACGCCTTCGCCCGAGCCTGGTTCAAGCTGACGCACCGGGACATGGGTCCGCGCTCACGCTATCTCGGCCCGGAGGTTCCTGCTGAGGAGCTGATCTGGCAGGACCCCATCCCTGACCTCGATCACAAGCTGATCGATGAGCCGGACATCGCCTCCCTTAAGGCCAAGATCCTGGCTTCAGGGCTGTCGGTATCGCAGCTGGTCTCGACCGCCTGGGCGGCTGCCTCCACCTTCCGAGGCTCGGACAAGCGTGGCGGAGCCAATGGGGCAAGGATTCGCCTCGCACCTCAGAAAAATTGGGCGGTCAACGAGCCGGCTCAGCTGGCAGGTGTCCTCAAGAGCCTGGAGGAGATCCAGAGGGCCTTTAACAGCAGTCAGTCCGGCGGAAAGAAAGTCTCACTGGCAGACCTGATCGTTCTTGGCGGATCGGCCGGCATAGAGCAGGCGGCGAGGAATGCCGGCTATAGTGTGACGGTTCCTTTCACTCCGGGAAGGATGGACGCCTTGGAGGAGCAGACCGATGTCCTGTCGTTTGCCGTTCTCGAGCCGGTGGCGGATGGGTTCAGAAACTACCTCAAAGGCAAGTTCTCGGTATCGGCAGAGGAGCTTCTGGTAGATCGGGCCCAGCTGCTGACATTGACTGCGCCGGAGATGACCGTTCTGGTTGGCGGCATGCGGGTCCTGAACACCAACTTCGGGCAGACCCGGCACGGCGTCTTCACCAATCGGCCGGAGGCTCTGACCAATGACTTCTTCGTCAACCTTCTGGACATGGCCACGGAATGGAAGGCGGTATCGGAGGGCAGGGACCTGTTTGAGGGGCGCGATCGCAAGACCGGCGGGCCTAAGTGGACCGCCACCCGCGTCGATCTGATCTTCGGCTCCAACTCCCAGCTGCGGGCTTTGGCCGAGGTCTATGCAAGTGCCGACTCCCAGGACAAGTTCCTGCATGACTTTATCGCCGCATGGAACAAGGTCATGAACCTAGACCGCTTCGAACTGCCCGGATCGTAGGGGAGGCCTTCAGAGCTTCATGGCTTCATATCGCGCGTCAGAAAGCCCGGCCAGATGACAACCGGTTTCGGCGGATGGCCTCTCGCCACCGCTGAACCGGAATGTCCGGGCGATCTCCCCATTAAATGGGGGGAAATTGAGGAAAGCTTTAATAGAATTATTTATCATTACTATATTCTGGTGATGGAAATTAGAGCCTTTGCCATACTGCTTTTGTTAATGCTGGTACTGCTCTCTATGGCTGCTATTGCAAAACCACCCGGCAATGTTTCACCGGGTTACGATTGGCTGTCTCCGAGCTATACCTATGCGTACTGGCACGGGTATCCAAGCGACTACAGTTGGTATCCGGCCTATTATTATCCGTATAGCTACTATTATTATCCAAGCTACTACTATTACCCATCCAGGTACTACTATCCGAGCACCTATTGGAGTTATTATTGGTATCCAGGCACATACTATGACTATTACTGGGGGTATTGGTGACCTTGTGAGAAGTAAAAGTTAAATTATTTTTTAAAATTGCCTCCATTTTTTGCCACTTAATCTTTCAGCTTTTAATGACAGCCGGATGATGCTCTTTTCCAACTCATCCACATAACTGCTACTCATTCCTTCATTCCCCTCTCTATCAATTACCGACCTCCTCCGTCAGGCGGTGCAGCTTACGGACCAGATTGCATCTCCAAATCGGCCTTTTTGTTTATTTACCTATTTTGCTTTTTGTTTTTATCTATTTTTTGTTATTATGTTTATTTGCTCTTATTGGTTAATTAATTTTACATTAAAAGCTCAATTTGTCATTATATTCAACATTTAGCCAAAGCATTTATAGGCCAGGATTGCCTTGGAGCAGGATCAGGAATTCAAACGGAGGTGATAATTGATGGATATTATGTCCCAAATATATGCTATAATCATCTTTGGAGGAATGGTCGTCCTATTGCCTTGGGGTTTGAACAAATGGTCAGATAGCCGCTCTGGCGTAAGGTAGACAATGACACTATCCTGGCTATGAAGGGCTAAATCCTCTTTCATTTTTGCAGGCATACGAATTAAGACTGATTGCCGCCAAGATCCCATCAACTCCAGATCTCTCGCCAGGCTTTATCTTGATCATCTCTTGATTGGACTTAAATGATAGCAGGCCAGACGGTTGAGTGCGCTGCTTGCCATGACTGCTATCATTAGCGTCATTATGTATTCACAATCCCGGCATCTTCCTCAGCAGGCCAATAGCTCGCCGATCTGAGCACTATCTGCTCGCCTCTGGCAGCGATGCGATGCGCCCTGGCTGTCTGCTTTTGAGGCATGCTGGCCTCCACGCCCCTTTCATGCCTCGCCATTGCTATCGTGAGCGGTTGAAGAAGTGATCAAACAGGAGAAAAAGAATAATTATGCTGCCGACAACGATGAGAATCATCTCCGTCCATGAGCTACTGATGAACACAACAAAACGCAGACGAGATAAAACAAACCACAGCACGGCTACGGCAGCGATCACCAGAAACAGGATAGAAATGCGATCTCTAACGCTTGCCATATCATGTCACCGCTGGGATGGTCGTCACTCTATGCTCTGCACCTCCTATTTGCCGCTATTTAATTATAGCTTATCTGTTGAAGCAGAGAAACCGAGCGAAATGCCAGCCGTTGATCTCCTCATCCGCCCATCTACAATCCCTATCTACTAATCCGTAGAGCGTTTAGCTCGCAGATCCGGGCGTCTATCTGCCGGTCGGCGGCTTCGATCCACCACAGGTGCCGTTTGCCCGTGCCGCGTGCCGGCCTGGGGGAGCTGTTTATGCAGGATGAGTATCTCTAGTCATCTAGGTCATTTGCGGCAGAAGCTGCTACCGATTACACTCGGGGATATTCGGATCCATTTACATCTGGCAAGGGCGATAAAAAAGGGCAATAGAGTGTTGATTATCGCGGCTCGAAAATGGGAGACAATCTATCTCTTAACAACTACAATTGCCAGTCCTGTAGATGTCAATAAGGCCATGGCCGTCAACAACAAGCCAATCAGCTTAAACTTCAAGTACATATCGCTTCACCTCCTATTTTAATTTAGTTCAACTAAATGTTATTAATAAATTATGTATGTCCTGTCATATTTAAAGTTTTTTAAAAGATCTTAAAAAATAAATACATGTCGATCTATCTTTAACATATCTAAAAAAGAATTTTTAAAAACTATATGCTTAAAAAATTAAATAAATGGCCTCTGCAATTTAAAATCATAAAAAAATTAAAAACAATAATACTTAAGAGCCAACCGGCTTGAATCATGCAAAGTCGCGATCTTGGCATCTCTTTGCACTATCTTTCTTTCTATCGGTCGGATTAGATACGTCCTCAATTCCCTTCGCATCATCCGCCATCCATTGACATCGGCTCATAGACCAGCGCGTCTATCTGCCGGTCGGTGGCCTCGATCTGCCGCTCCAGAGCCGTCTGCTCGTGCGGCGTGCAGACATGGGGGGCGGTCTCCTGAAAGGAGGGCATCTGGTCCAACAGGGAGACCATTCGATCGAAATAAGCCTCATCGTTCTTGCCTGATTCTACCCTCTGCTGTCTTCAAGCAAATCGCGATCATTGCTCTTTTCATAATCCCGGACTCCCGAGAAGCTAGTGCATTTAGCCAGTGTGTGGACATCCGGAGATTTGCCAAGCCCTAATACCATTGATTGTGCCCTTATATTTATACTCGGTCAGCTCTTTGAAACTTTTTGCTGACCTGAATCTCAAGAATGCGAAATAGAATGCCGATAGAATCAGAAGCCCCGAGTATACAAGGGCAGAATCAAACCGTTGTGGCCATTTAATTCCAACTATAATAATTATGGCGAAGGCCAATACCATCAAAAAAATTGATGCCCCAGTTAGATCTTCCTTAAGCTGTTCTGCTAAGCATATTGCACATTCCAGGTGATCGCATTCCTGGTTCTCAGTCCCTGGTTTCCATTCTCTTCCGCACTTTGTGACGTATTTATCGATGGGAAAGCCTTCAACATATGATTCAAATAGCACTCGCGTCGTCTGGTATTTCTTGATTCGACCCTCTGCCGTCTGCAAGCGAACCACCATTATTGATCCTCCTTCATTTTTGGACTGCCAGCCAGCCAGAGCATTTAGCAAGCTCTGGATTTTCAGAGATTTGCCAGGCCTTAATGCCTTTGATTGTTTCTTTATTCTTGAATTCATTCAGCTCATTCCAGCATTTCTTTTCTTCAAGAGCTAAAACTAAAAGAATAATCGCTAAGACAGCAAAAGGAAATGTAATAATCACATTTGGCCCACTATTTATAATATAAAAAGAAATAACTGTAATCGATCCAAAAAAGACCGTTGCCATTGCATACAACTTCCAAATATCTGCTTTGTCGATTGCGCACTCCAAATGGCAGCATTCTTGATGGGGCTCAGGTAGTCTGTCCCATTCTCTTCCGCATTTGGTAATCCATTTTTCGATCCCAGATACCTCTCCACCGATACAATTACCTACCCCTTTGATAGTCTGGTATTCCTTAATTTTTCCCTCTGCTGTCTGTAAGCGCACTACCATCTTATGCCCACCTCATCACCAGAACCACTACCGGCTTTTGTTCTTTATTACCTAACATCCAGGTTTCGAGATTAACCGATTGATGCTCTGAGTGACCTGTTTGATTGCAAGCCATTCATCCCATCATCCCCTCTCCTCCACAATCCCAATCTCCACCTCCGTCAGAGCATACAGCTCATAAACCAGCGCGTTTATATGCCGGTCAGTGGCCTCGATCTGCTGCTCCAGGGCCGTCTGCTCGTGCGGCGTGCAGGCATGGGGGGCGGCCTCCTGAAAGGAGGGCATCTGCGCCACCAGGGAGACCATTGTCGCCTTTGAGACCATCATCACGATTTAGGGTCATCAAAGATTTGACGGGCTTTGATACCCTTGATAATTCCATTACTTTTAAACTCGTTTAGCTCGCATAACTGTGATTTCTCGTCGTGTCCCCAGGTCAGGCAACAAATTGCCAGTATGGTAGAGGATACAAGAATTAGCAATGAGTTACTCTCAAGATCGATCCATCCTTTTGTATTTGCGATAGCTGTAATGGCTAAAAAAATGGCTGCCATAGTCATAAAAAAATACCCAGCCATCTTTTTTCTCTGCCAATTTCTTAATAAGCGTATTCCGCATTCCAGATGATCTATCGGAGTGCCCAAGCCATATTCGGGCTTATATCGCCTAATCATACCATCCTCTGTTTGCAGTCGCAACATCACCGGTGGTCCGATTTGGAAGGCTTTGATGCCGTTGATAGTGCCCATGTCCCTATATTCCGTTAGCATTTTGAATATTTTTCCTGCTCTGAATTCGTCGACTAAACACCATAAAGCTGGCAGAGCAGCGACTCCTAAATGAAAGAATGGCTGAGAAGGGCCACCCATTATTATATTGTAAATTAGAAACAGTCCTGTGATAACACCGTAAATGATGAAGTATTTGCGGCTTTCATTCTTTCTTCGTTTTGCATAATGTATTGCACAATCAAGATGATCGCATTCTTCATTTTCATTGGGAGACTTTTTCCACGCTCTTCCGCAATAGGCAGAGTATTTTTTGGAGTTCCATTTTCTCTTTCACCTACGCCATATGTGGTCGAAAATCTCTTGATATCTCCATCTGCGGTCTGCAAGCGCACTACCATCAGCAGTCACTCTTTTCTTCCACAATCGCGATCTTCTCCTCCATCAGGCCATAAAGCTCGCGGACCAGGGCGCCTATCTGCCTGTCGGCGGCATTGATGCGGAGCTGCAGAGCAGTATCTGTGATTTGATTGTGTACTTGTGCAAAAAAAGGATATGAGATCTAATTACTCTCCTGGCACTTTCTTGGCATCTCAAACACACGGTATCCAGTCAACGCCATCTTGAGGGCCATCCTCTGTAATAGAGCCGGGCGCATTATCGGCAGCAGGAGTATTATCTGTCTGTCCTGTGGGAAGTATAATTATCTCCGGCGCTGGATCGCCGTCCGTGCTAACCGGCGGTAGGTTTTCTGGTTTCCCCGCGCCATCGGGCTTGCCTGGGTCGTCTGGCTTGACTGCGCTGGCAGCGAAGGTACATGCAGAAAGTACCAAGAATATGGCTAATAGGCGCCCTATAATTTTCTTCATCTGATTGCCTCCTTTTGACTTAAACAGGAAAGTAAGCCATGATGTCCTTATAATTAACTTACGCTTTGATATAATCCCGTCCTTCAGGAAAAGGAAAAACAGATTCCGAAAGATTTCACCTTTTTGCAGCTTGCACTTATCTGCTGTTGGTGCTCCAGTTCGCAATCCCTCCACAATCGCGATCTCCTCCTCCGTCAGAGCATACAGCTCATAAACCAGCGCATCTATTCTGCCAGTCTGTGGCCTCGATCTGGCGCTCCAGCACCGTCTGCTCCTAGGGCGGGCGACTTGGGGGGCTGCTTATGCAGGGAGGTATCCGGTCCCCCAGGAAGACTATGCGCCATTGATCTCTGTTCTTTCCCGGTCCTATCAGATCATTTAGTATCCCGGCCTTGAGTCAAGGTAGATCCTGGCGGAAGCCTTCAGGATTATGCTTTTGGAGATGGACGAGGCGATTCGCAACTGCTTTCAGGCAAAAAGGGATGGCATGCGGTGTCCCAAAGACGATGTTCTGTTGCGCAGGAGCTTTTGGATGGAAGAATAGTGCTATCCGTAGCCTTCATAGACTCAAGGTTACATCTCTAGGCGGTCGGGAGTAGCGAACCACCAATCCCTAAATCTTCACTTTCCCACAAAGCATGTCACTCAAGTCACATATCAAGAGCCTGCTTTATCTTGGGTCCTTCTTCTATTGTTGGCCCACCCGGATAAATAATTCCGTTATTGTCAAACTCACTCAATGCCATATCTGTATCTTGGAGCGAATTGATGTAATTCAACAATTTTTGTATAGTTGCCTGAACCCCTTCCCGCCATCCTTTCGCATATCCTTCTTGATATCCTGCAGCATACCCAGCTTGGTATTCTCCCCCGATCTGCCCATGGCCATTGCCTCCTGGCCATGAGGCTTGACCTGGAACAAACTGCGTTGCTGCAGATTGAGCTTGACCAAACTGTGCTATTATATGTTCTTCCGAGATATTGCCAGGCATCTCTTCGCTCCCGGAACTTTCTAGTGCAGGAGGTTTTGAGGGGAGCGTCCCCCTCTCTACCGTCTCTTGCTTGATATGCTCAACTATAGCTGTTGCAGTCGGACAAAATACAAGAACTATAGCCATTGTTAGGCATATTACAGCCCGAGTCTTATTCATAAATGCTTACCTCTATGAGTATATAATGCATATTTGTGATAAATATTTTCTGGGGAAAAGGAAGCATTCGGCCATGCACAGCTTGACCTCATATAGTCTGCAGCTATTCCATATCAATGATCTGCATTTGTGGAAATCCTTTGATGCTGCACTTTGGCTATGCTCTTTCCATCAGAAGCGAATTTCAGCAACGACCGCATGAAGCTCTTAAAAAGAGGGACCACCATGATTTTGCCTCACGTTCTGTCTTTCTATTGCTCTGCACCTTCCGCTATCGCGATCTCCTCCTCCGTCAGAGCATACAGCTCGCTGACCAGCGCGTCTATCTGCCGGTCGGCGGTCTCGATCTGCCGCTCCCGAGCCGTCTGCTCGTGCGGCGTTCGGGCCAGGGGAGATGTTTGTGCAGGGCGAGCATCTGATCCGATAGTGCCTTCTATCCTGTCTTGGGCAGGATCTTCGCTGCTTTTTTCATGCTCCGGGACAAGGAGATCCTGGCGCAGGTCTTCAGGATCGGCTCTAGGTGGGTGAGGAAAAATAATAGCTTATTGAGGTAATAGTATCACAAGTCAGTCTATTAGTATTAAAAATTTTTGTAAAAGTTTATATCTATATATAGTATTTTTTTACCAAAATATTTAAGTATGTTCAGAGCATACAATTTTCATGCTGCTTTGTTTTTTTAGCAGATGTTAGATACCAGAGTGAAAACAAAAAGAATTGGGTAAATGAAGGCCAAGAAGTGAGCAATGGAGGATAAATTAAATGAAAAACAAATATATTTTAATAATATTGCTTGGAGTTTTAGTATTAGAGTCGTTTGTAATTTTCTCAGGGGTAGATGCCAGAGATGGGGATGCTGGAAACGCAACCCCAAGACCAGGCAATGGCGTTGGTGACGATAATCATGAACATACGGGAGCACCAGGACAGGACGATTACCCACAACCTGGAAACGCCGAGGGCCATAGTGGCGCGCCAGGCAATCCGAATAACAGCAATTGCTGCCCAAGCTGATGCATTGATTCCTCTCTTTCTTTTTTTTAGCTAGCCTCAATGCTTTCTGGCGCGTTTTTAATCTGCAATGGCCATCTCATTTCCTCATGATTTCTGAAGACATCATAAACATTCGGTTATGTCTCCGAGCGGCAGCAACATATAACAATCTCTCTAGAAGACCACGTCCCAGCCTTCAATTATAGCCGGATGATGCTTGGGTGAGCTGCACAACATGGCCACAACCGCATGCATTATCGTTTATGGACTCAGTCCCCCTCCACAATTTCGATCTCCTCCTCCGTCAGAGAATACAGCTCATAAACCAGTGCGTCTATCTGCCGGTCGGTGGCCTCGATCTGCCGCTGGAGAGCCGTCTGCTCGTGCGGCGTGCGGGCTTCGGGGAGCGACATCTGGCAAGGAGAGCATCAGATCCACAAGGGAGACCATGCGATCGAAATGTGCTGAGCCCTTCTCGCTTAACTATTGGGTTTGATGAATTGGGAATCTTCATGGATTTGCCAGGCCTTAATGCCATTGACTGTGCCTCTGTCTCTGAATTCGGTTAATTCAAGTAACTCTTCCCCTGCCCTAAGTCCACGGATTAGAGAACGAAATGCCAGCATCAGTGGAAATAGCGCCCCTGGAATAAGGAGCAAGATAATGACTATGTTCTGTCCTTTTTCAGCCATAATCCATCCAGCCAGAATCATTGAAACGGCAGCTAGAAGGATGCCAACCATAAAGCCTGCAGGCCCATCTTTTCTTCTTTTTCTTGCCAAATATATTGCGCACTCCATGTGATTGCATTCTTCGTGATCCTGGGTTTTTTCCTTCCATTCTCGTCCGCAATAGGTGCAATATTTATCGAGGTAATGAGGACTTCCTTCAGAATCCCCAGCTGGATCGGGTTCACCTTTTGCAGTATACACCGTTCGGTATTCTCTTATGTTTCCCTCTGCGGTCTGCAATCGAAACACCATCCTTGATCCTCTTTATCGCCATAACAGCTGCGCCGTATGCCCGCCATTCATTCACTCATCCCCTTCCCTCCACAATCCCGATCTCCTCTTCCGTCAGCCCATACAGCTCGTATACCAGCGCGTCTATCTGCCGGTCGGTGGCCTCGATCTGCCGCTCCAGAGCCGTCTGTTCGTGCGGCGTGCGGGCATCGGGCAGTTGTTTGTGCAGGGCGAGCATCTGCTCCACCAGGGCGACCATGCGATCGTGGCGGGCCACATCGGCGGGGTCGGAGAAATCTATTGTGCGGATTGGAAGCTGTTCGACATATATAATCTTTAATCGATAGAATCCACCTTGAACTTTATCGCATAGGTTCGTTAGTATCATCCGAATTAGACTCGAATTAAGTATGCCTAATAAATATTTATCATCGCTGATAATCAGTTGGTTATTATCATTGCCATAATATCCTCTTTCATCAAAAGAAAATGCAGTAACCTGCGCGCTTATCCCTGGCCATAGTATCTTTGTCCTTTCAAACTCAGCATAGTAGTCGGTAATATCCTGAATTTCATACCACTCATAATTACCAGGTTTTCGCCCTTTCCAGCTTTCGCCTTTCCAGTCTTTTGGCTTAGGCATGAGTCGATCTTTGAATTGCCTTAGATGCTGCTCAATGGCAGGATAATTGTCAATGTTAACTCCACGTCGTGTGAAGATTAAGTATCTATCACTTGTTGGTGTGTGATATCGTTTGATATCTTTGCCAACTAAGAATGGTTTTATGATCTCCGCGCTCTTTGGGTCTTCAGCAATCAGCATTTCTCTTGTTTTAGTGTCAATTACAAAGGCATCGTTGAGCCCAGTCAGAACTCCTCTGTAAATTCTTCCCCCCACATACTTGCCTAGCGGCACCCCATCAGTGCTAATCTTGACAAGCAAAGCATGAGTTTGTTCGTTGGATAGCGACCAGCCCTTATTGTCAAGAGCCGACTGGTCCACTAGGTAGTGATTATCCTTGATATAACTGCTCAAGCTTGGAAAGTCGAGGGTTTTAATTTGTGTTGTATCAAAATATTTCCGAGGCGCACTCTTTTTAGTGCGGATTATGCAGGGATATGTAGTGGCCCCCTGAAATATTTGAAGATCTCCGAAATCCATGATTTCCTCTATACATTGCTCTTTTAGCCAAGCTCGAAGAGACATGCCGTAATTCGCCTTCAGCCATTTATTGGCTACAATGTAAGAAAAGAATCCGCCATCTCGGAGCAGGGATATTCCTTTTTCAATAAAGTAAGCATATAGATCTGCTGACCCTTGATAGACTTTGTAATGCTTTTGGAAATAATCTTTAAACTCACCAAGGACTTCTTGCCTTACCCAAGGCGGATTCCCGATCACCACATCAAATCCGCCTCTCTTGAATACCCCTGCAAACTCCCTCTCCCAGTCGAACGGATTTATCCTCTCGATCTCCTCCTGCCCCAGCCCCGGATCGTCCTCCAGGATGTCCCAGCCGATCAGGGAATTGCCGCACTTGATGTTCTCCCCCAGGTCCGGCAGCGCCCTCTCCTGGAAGAGCGTCAGCTGCTTGGAGATGCTCTCATCGTTTTCCCCCTCCAAGACCTTCAGCAGCAGCGAGAGCTTGGTCACCTCCACCGCCTGCCGATCTATGTCCACCCCGTAGATGTTGGAGAGCAGTATCCTCTTCCTCTCCGCTGTGGTCAGACGCCACTCCCCATCCCTGGCCTGATAAATGGGCAGCGCAGCCTCTCTCTTCCGCCCTTTTCGACTCGCCTCTGTCTCCGGCAGCAGCCGTCGGATCTCGGTGGATGTGGGCCTCCCACCCCGCTCCATCAGCGGCAGCAGATGGTGCACATACCAGTCCCTGTGCCAATCTAAGAGGTACTGGTAGGCCACAATGAGAAATGATCCCGAGCCGCAGGCCGGGTCCAGAATGCTGATCTCCGCCGCCTGCCGGGCCGTCCTCCCTTGCAGGGTGGGCCCCAGTGTCTTTTGGACTATGGTCTCCACGATATAGGCCGGGGTGTACTTCACCCCTCCCGCCTTCTTGACCTCCGGCTTGTCCTCGACCACCGCCCGATGATCCTGGTCCAGCCGGATCACCTGGCCTAAAAACTGCTCGTAGATCTGCCCCAGTATCTCCGCCGGCAAAACGGAGAAGGCATAAGGGCTCTCCGGGAAGTACAGCTGCTTGATTATCTCCTTCAGGGTGCCGTCATCGATCTTCAGGCCGGGGGTGATGATGTCGGGCCTGTCCCGGCCCGGCTCCTTATGGAAATGGAATATCCCCGAGTTGTAGCGCTCATCCGCCTGCTGGAACAGCTCAAAGAGCCGGGCATAGACCCGTTCCCCCTCCAAGAGGTGCTTCAGGCGCATATACCTCTCAATGCCCCGGTCCTCGCAGATGCGCAAAAACATTATCCTGTCGATGATCGCCTGCACCGAGTAGTTGAGGCTTGCCGTATCCAGCTCCGGGTTTCCGAGGGCGATGTTCTTGGCCAGGGCCTCCCGCCACCGGGATATGTCGCCCAGAAGAGCCGCATCAACCCGCTTCTCGCCCCGCTTCTGGGGCAGGGAGCGGGCATACCTGTCCAGCGATCCGTTCAGCACCGCCTCCCGGGAGAAGAGGGCGGCTATCTCCTCCCACTTTTCTGCATACTGGTCGTATCGGAGATACATTATCCGCGACTTGGTCGGCTTGTCCTCCCTGCCGGGCCGAGAGAGGCAGTAATAAACCGACAGCTCCTCAAAGTCGGTCAAAATGGATATGGGCAGATCGGCGGACCAGGCATATCGGCGCAGCTGAAAGGCAGGATAAGCCCCCGCCTCGATATTGACCGACGGCCTCTTGACCTCCATGAAGAACTTCCTCTTCATCGATCCCAGAGCGCTGTCAAAGAGCCGGAAGCTGTAGTCGGGATTCTTGATCTTGCCCTCCACCTCCACCGAGTCCTCCTCCTTGACCTCGTGCTGATCCGCCCGGCCCGGTTGATCATGATAGACATCCCAGCCCAGAGCAGCAATCAGCGGATTGATAAACCGGGTTCGCAGCTCCGTCTCATTGAACTGAGATGATTTGTAGAAGCTCTGATCACTCTCGAACTCCGCCACCAGGTCCGCAATCTCTTTAGGCGCTGCCAAATCCTCCTGCCCTCCTCAGGCGTATCTCTCGCACCAACTCGCCAAAAAGCTGCCGGTCATCTACTGCGGGATAAGCTTTATTTTCAAAAAGCCTCAAATATTATATTAGCTCTTGCAGTAGAAAGGAAGCAGGTGAATTATGAGCGCCATATTCGGGGAATTGATGAGCTTCGACCAGGAAAACGGTCCGGAGATAAAGCTGAGGGCCTTCGGAGACGAGTTCTATGCTCGCTATGAGACCGAGGAGGGATACACCGCCATCTATGACGATGATCTGGGGCTCTTCACCTACGCACGCCTAAAGGACGGCCACTTTTTCTCCAGCCGAATCGACCTGAGCCAGGCCCCTCCCGCCGAGCTGGAAAAGCATCTGGAGGAATCAGGTGAGGTGCGCCAGGAGAAGGCAGCAAAAAGATTCTCCCGAAGCTAGAGGACCGACAGATATCAATGGCAGCCTTCCATTATCCTCTCCCGCCGCATCAAATTGATCTTTTCATAGAGGTATAATTTGATCTCATTGGATAAAGTTAAATAGTTTATTGAATATTTTACCATACAATCTTTTAGCCCATTCCAGGTGGATTGTTAAGATGAGCGTAATTGCTGGAGAGACACTGACCTTCTCCCAGGAGAAGGGACCTGATGTAAAGCTTAGAGTCTTTGGCGATGAGTTTTATTCCCGCTACGAGAATGTTGACGGTTATTCCGTGGTCTATGACATCGATTTAGGCCTGTTCTGCTATGCCTATCTGATCAAAGGAGAGTTCGTCTCCAGCGGAGTGGGCCTGTCCAAGACTCCCCCCGACAAGATCTTCCGGCACCAGAAGGAGTCGGAAGAGGTGAGAAACGCCAAGTTCAATGCCAGATATGCCCGGATGCAGCCGCTGCCGGAGCCATACCAGCCCCATGCCACTCTCAAGACCTTCGGGCCCAACAAGGGCCTTTTGGAGGGCCGCCGCCTGACTGAGGGAGAGATCAAAGGGCTGACCATTCTGGTCCAGTTCAAGGACCTGAAGAGCAGCGTCACCAAAGAAGATGTGGATAAGATGCTCAACGGTGAGAACTACCAGGAAAACGGCAATTTTTGCTCCGTCCGGGAGTACTTCCGGCTCATGTCCGGAGGAAAGCTGAACTACACCAACCATGTGGTCGGCCCGGTGACACTGAGCAAAAACCGGCGATACTACGCCAACCGCCTCCTGGTGGAGGAGGCATTGGACCTGGCCTTAGCCGGCGGCTTGGATCTCAAGCAATTCGACTCCCAGGATGAGGGGATAGTTGATGCCGTCAGCTTCCTCTATGCCGGACAGACCCAGTACCTGGGTGAACTCTGGCCTCATAACTATTTCCTGGAGCTGCAGCGTGGCAGCATGAAGACTTACTTCTACATGCTCTCCAGCCTTGGCCGGAGCAAGCAGGACCTGAGCATAGGCACATTCTGCCATGAGAGCGGACATATGCTCTGCCGCTGGCCCGACCTCTATGACTACGGCACCAGAGACGGCGACGCGGAGAAGAGTTCCGGTCTCGGCTACTACTGCCTAATGAGCGCCGGAAACCATAACGATAACGGAAGAACTCCCGCCCCGGTATGCTCCTATCTGCGCTACTTGGTGGACTGGTGCGACAATGTGATCTGCCTGGACCAGCCCGGCAGCTACCAGGCCCTGCACGACGACTACAAGACCGCCCTACTCTATCCCAGCCGCAAGTACAATGAGTACTTCCTCATCGAGAACCGCTCTCGTTTAGGCCTGGACAAGGATATTCCCTCCAGCGGCCTGGCCGTCTATCACTGCGATATCCTGGGCTCCAATGAGTGGCAGGGCGGCACCGCCACCAAACATTATCAGTGCGGGCTGCTCCAGGCCGACGGCCATCTTGACCTGGAGACAAACCAGAATATGGGAGACGAGATGGATCTCTTCAAGGAGATGGCGGCAGTGGCGGTCAGCCATTCCACTCAGCCCTCCTCCAACCTCTGGGACGGCTCCGAGTCCGGCCTGGTCATATCCAATATCTCCGCCCCAGGAGGGACAATAACCTTCCAGGTGGGCCCGGCAGCAGCAGCCTCTCCCGCCACTTTGCAGATGGGCTCAAAGGGCCCGGCGGTCAAGGCCTTGCAGTGCCTCCTCAAATCTGCCGGCGCCAGTCCCAAATTGACCGTGGACGGCACATTTGGAAGCAAAACCCGGACAGCAGTCACATCCATTCAGAAGAGCTATGGCCTCCTCCAGGACGGCATAGCTGGACCCAAGACCTGGGCCGCTCTCCTGAAGAAGGATGAGATTAAGACCGGTTCAAAAGGGCCGGCGGTCAAGGTTCTGCAATGCCTCCTCAATGCAGCAGAAGCGGGAACAAAGATCAATGTTGATGGCTTATATGGGGCCAAGACCAAGAACAGGGTTCTGGCGATTCAGAAGAGCAACGGTCTGAAGGAGGACGGCATCGTTGGAAAAGAGACCTGGAATGCGCTCATGAAATTTTTAAAGGCTTGATCAAATCTGCCGGCGTCTTCCCAGGTAGGAAGGAAATCAGGGCCTGCCCGGTGAGGGCAAGGCCCGCCTATTCTCCCTATTTTTCCTCTTTTTCATCTGCCACTCTCTTCCTCTGCTCTTGCACCGCCTTGATCAGCTCCAGGGACATCTCATCCTCCCGGCCCAATAGGGAGAGGTCGAGGGACTGCATGGCGCATTCGATCATATCCCTGCTGTGAGCCAGGTCGGAATCCCGGCTCTCATGGGCTATGCCGCTCCGGAAGAGGTCATCGATCACATCCGGCGATAGCCCTAGCGCCGTTGCTGCGGAGACGGCCCGGCCAAACATCTCCATCTCTATGTAATATTGCAGCCCCTCCCGGTATAGCTCCTGGGAGCGGGAGGCCAGGCCCGCGTTCTTGGCGATCAATGCCGCCCAGAGGTAGTCTCCCGCCTCCACCAAAACGCTGATGGCCTTGTCGATCTTGCCTATATCCCTGGCCAGCACCACGGCATATTCCGTCTCTCCTGCCTGGGCCAGGATGTCTATGCCCTCCTCAGCTATATCCTCGGGCAGGGCTTTCAGGTTCTCCACCAGAAAGGATACCTTCTCCTCAAAGGTCATTTTATCGAACTCTTCCTTCAAATCGGGTCCCCGGCGGCTTATGGAGAGCTGAATAGAGTTAAGCCTTTGGGAGAAGCCTCATCTCCCAGCAAAAGCTGTGCCAGCAAGCTCAAGAAGATCTTTCTTCGGTGATCTCTCATCTGCCCCAGCGTCCGGAAAAAATGAGGTTCAGACATGGCCGACTCGCCCATTAGATCATCCGGTCCTCTTCCTTCTCCTCGATATAAAGCTCCGGAAGGGCGTTCATGTATTCCTTAATCATGATGGGAAAAGACCTCGACTCCATAAAACGCAGCCCCAGCTGCTCCGCCCAGCGCTGTATCCCCAGATCCTGGGAGACCACCGCGGCATCCAGCTCCTTGGCCAGCAGCAGGACATCAATATCCGGGGCGCTGTCCAGTATGCCGTAGCGAAGCGCCGCCCGGTACTTCTCCCGGAACTTGCGCACAATGCCGCCCACAGTCTCCCTCTCGATCTCGTCCTTCATGGCGGATAGATCGGTCCCCTCCCGGGAGAGGGAGATGCATTTGGAGACGGACTCCCAAACCGCCTCCTCGGAGATATTCATGCCCTTGTTGATGCGGCTTCTCATGTAATCCACGTATTCGTAGAAGATCTTGGCCGGGACCTTGACCTGATAGCGATCGGGAGACTTTTTGACCAGCCAGGTGTCCACCTTGCTCAGTATCCTTGGGTCGCAGTTGTTGTGGCGCACAAAATCCTTGATCTCATTGTAGACGGAGGGATAGGGGATATAGCAGCTTATGCCCAGGTGAAGCCTGCCGTCCGCCACCCGGTCCAGGATGGCGCCCATCCCCTCGCAGATGCCGGTGGCTCCCTCGCTCTCCCAGGCAAAGGAGTCGGTAAGGGCGGTGGTGTCCAGGACGAATCTCTGGCGAAGCATTTAGAATGATTATGCATCAGGATATATAAGATACCTTCTAGGAAAGAGGGTGAAGAGCTGGGAGCGGTCTTTATGAAATGAATGGCTGACCGCCAATCCTCAATCCGAACTGTTGAGATGCTCCCTCATCTCTGATTCTGAGAGCACTGCATCATCTTCGTCATTCAATCGTTCCAGGGCGATCGAATAGTCGGTGTGCTCGTGGGTATCTTGATTTTTGTCATCCTCGCCTGCAGGCAGCCCCTCCAGGCGCAGGAAGTGCACCCGTCCCGAGGACTCGCCGGCCACAATGGTCCGGCCGTCGGGGGAGACTGCGCAGGAATGAATGGAGCTGTCGCCGGTGAAGCTGGCAATCATCCTCCCGCTCTCCAGATCCCAGACCTTGAGAGTACTATCGTCTGAAGCCGAGACCGCATGCCGACCGTCCGAGGTAAGAGCCACGGCATTGACCCCACCGGCATGGCCCTCCAGAGTTCGGATCAGTTTGCCGCTTTCCAGATCCCAGACCTTGAGAGTACTATCGTATGAAGCCGAGACCGCATGCCGACCGTCCGAGGTAAGAGCCACTGCATTGACCCAGTCGGCATGGCCCTCAAGAGTTCTGATAAGCTTGCCGCTCTCGATGTCCCAGACATTGAGAGTTTTATCGGATGAAGCCGAGACCGCTCGACGACCGTCGGCTGTCAGAGCGACGGCATTGACCCAGTAGGCATGGCCCTCAAGAGTTCTGATAAGCTTGCCGCTTTCCAGATCCCAGACCTTGAGAGTTCTATCGTATGAAGCCGAGACCGCATGCCGACCGTCCGAGGTAAGAGCCACTGCATTGACCCAATCGGCATGGCCCTCAAGAGTTCTGATAAGCTTGCCGCTTTCCAGATCCCAGACCTTGAGAGTTCTATCGTATGAAGCCGAGACCGCTCGACGACCGTCGGCTGTCAGAGCCACGGCATTGACCCCACCGGCATAGCCCTTAAGAGTTCTGATAAGCTTGCCGCTTTCCAGATCCCAAACCTTGAGAGTACTATCGTCTGAAGCTGAGACCGCACGCCGACCGTCAGAGGTCAGAGCCACGGCATTGACCCAGTAGGCATGGCCCTCAAGAGTTCTGATAAGCTTGCCGCTTTCCAGATCCCAGACCTTGAGAGTTCTATCGTCTGAAGCCGAGACCGCATGCCGACCGTCCGAGGTAAGAGCCACGGCATTGACCCCACCGGCATGGCCCTCCAGAGTTCGGATCAGTTTGCCGCTTTCCAGATCCCAGACCTTGAGAGTTCTATCGTCTGAAGCCGAGACCGCATGCCGACCGTCCGAGGTAAGAGCCACTGCATTGACCCAGTTGGCATGGCCCTCAAGAGTTCTGATAAGCTTGCAGCTCTCGATGTCCCAGACATTGAGAGTTTTATCGGATGAAGCCGAGACCGCTCGACGACCGTCGGCGGTGAGAGCGACGGCATTGACCCAGTAGGCATGGCCCTCAAGAGTTCTGATAAGCTTGCCGCTCTCGATGTCCCAGACCTTGAGAGTTTTATCGGATGAAGCCGAGACCGCACGCCGACCGTCGGCAGTGAGAGCTACGGCATTGACCCAGAAGGCATGGCCCTCCAGAGTTCTGATCAGTTTGCCGCTCTCGATGTCCCAGACCTTGAGAGTTTCATCGGATGAAGCGGAGACCGCACGCCGACCGTCAGAGGTCAGAGCTACGGCTATGACTCGGCCGGCATGGCCCTCCAAAGTTCGGATCGCCATGCCGCTCTCCAGATCCCAGACCTTGAGAGTTTTATCGGATGAAGCGGAGACCGCACGCCGACCGTCAGAGGTCAGAGCTACGGCTCTGACCCGGCCGGCATGGCCCTCCAAAGTTCGGATCGCCATGCCGCTCTCCAGATCCCAGACCTTGAGAGTTTTATCGGATGAAGCGGAGACCGCATGCCGACCGTCCGGGGTAAGAGCCACGGCATTGACCCCACCGGCATGGCCCTTCAGTGTTCGGATCAGAGGCCCACCTGGGGCGGTGAGGCTCGGTATGATAGGTCGCAGCCAAGGGCGGCCTTTTGCACCACCCGCTTGCTGGATCAGCCTCTTGATTCCCGGCAGGTCAATATCCTGCATTCTGCCCAGGAGTTGGCCGCTGAGCTCTTTAGAATCCCGGAAGAGCACATGAGAGGATAGACGCAGGCAGTGCTGCAGAAGCCCCAGCTCCTCATCCTCGGGCAGCAGGTCGAAGTCGGAGATCAGAGAGGTGACATCAGTCTTCTCCAGTCGGGCCTCCAGCCAGCGATAGTCCAGGAGCAGATTCTTCAACTCCTCCTTTCTGCCGGAGTGGAGCAGGTGGTAAGCCAGATGCTGGAAGAAGTAGCCGTCGTCAGGGCCGGTGTGCCAGCCGTCCGGACATCTCTCCCTGTAGGCTTCCACCAGCCGGTTGTGCAATGCCGGCAGATCTCCTGTCCTCTTCACTGCAAAGTCGTGCTGAAGATCGTGCAGCCCTAGATGGCCGGAGTTGAAGCGGGCCAGGGAGCGATCCGCCAGGAGGTCCGCCAGTTCTCCCGTATCATATTCATCCAGCCCCCAGAGCAACTCCAGGACCGCCTCCGGAACCTGTGTATCCTCAGGAAAGACGGCCAGGTCCATATAGCGCCTCTGTTCCTCCGCCTCCAGGCCCTCCAGGTCCACCTCTATGGCCCGCAAGAGGTTATGATAGGGATAGCCGGGAAACTCGGCTTTGATCTTATCCAGATCGGCAGATAGCAGTCGGTGCAGGATGTGCTCCCAGGGGTCGCTGCGGCCACGCTCCCGGGCTGCTCTGGCCATGGAGCCCACCATAGCCAGGGCCAGGGGCAGGTGGTCGCACTCCTCGGCCACCTCTCTGGCCTTGGGATCGAGATCCTCAAGCCTGAGTCCTGAGCTGATGGCCAGAAGCTGAAGCGATTTCTCTTCGTCCAGCACATCCAGGCACAGCTCCCTGGCCCTCATGCCTCGAACTATCTCTCGGTCGCGTGTGGTGACCATCATTCTGCATTCCGGCCCCAGGGCATCGAAGGCCCGCACGCTCTCCATAGACCAGACATCATCCAGGATGATGAGGCAGGAGAGGTCAGACAGGAGTTGCTTCAGGCAGCCTTTGCCGTCCTCTTCATCCTTTATGGCTCGGTGGTCCTTGTCCAGAAATTGCAGCAGCTGCAACTGTCGGTTGGGCAGATTCGGCTGCTGGCCTAAAGAGATCCAAATCACGCCATCGGGAAAAGCCTCCAGTACCTGATCATCCCAGGCCAGGGCGGCAGCCAGGACGGACTTGCCTATGCCTCCCATCCCCTGCAAGCCGACGCGGGCATCCGGCGACTGGCAGCCCTCGGCGGTTTTGCCGGTGATGGCCGATTTGTCTTCTCCGGGAGAAAGGACAAGATCTTTCAGATGCTTCAGGTCGTCAGGCCGGGGAAGAAAATCAGGGGGCAGGCTTGGAACATTGATGGGCTGGCCCTTTTCCGGTGGCAGATTGGGGAAGATCTCTTCGATCGGTATGGCCAGAGACCTCTCTTTCAAAATGCTCTCATCCCCTGCCTGGTAGTCGATCATCCCTACGATGGCCTTCTGTCTCACCGACCAGACCGGCGAGCCGCTTCTTCCCGGCAGAAGGCTCTTCTTGATGGTGCTCAGCTGCCACCTCCGCTCCTTTCCCAGCTTGGTTTCTTCCACTATCCGGCAGTCCACTCCCTCCACGAGGGTGGCTCCCTCGTCCTGGGAGGCGTTGCAGTGGTAGCCGAGGGAGCTAAACTCCTTGTGCCTCCCATCCCATCGCTTGAAGGGAACTCTCTTTGCCTCAAGTCTTATGGGAACGGGAGAGATCAAGAAGGCAAAATCCTGGGCGGCACTGCACCTTTCCTCGATGGGCTGCGCCTCGATCCAGTCATCCCAATCATCATTTTTAACAAAATATTTTTGGCCCTCCGAGATCCGGCCGTTCCCGTCCGCCAGGACATGATGGCAGGTGAGGATTTCCCTATCCGAGACGAAAAAGCCGGTCCCTCTGAGATTCCTTTTATCGCTGGAGATCTTGACCACGATCTTCCTCAGGATCTCAGGCCCGGCCATCCTTCTAATCCCCGCCCCATCTCAATGTAACCTGAAAGCTGCCCTCGCCGCCCACCTTGGAGAATGCCAGCCCGTGCTCGGCATTGAGCTTGATGCCAAAAGAAAGCTCCATCTCCCTGGGCCGGAACTCCTGGGGGATATTCGTATATCCGGCATGGGCGCTTTTCGCCGTCTGCCCCACCAGGGCCATGATCTCGCTGAACTTCTTCTTCAGATCCTCGGTGACCCCCAGTGGCCCCCGATAGCCTTCCCTCTCTTCGATCTCTATGGAGACCTCCGTCTCCCCATCCTCCATCAGTATCTTGCCATAGGCCATATCAAGAGCGCTCCATCCCTGCCTTGACTGCAAATAGTCCCTGTCCTCTCAAAAAGATAGCGATTCTGTCCGCTGCAAAGTATGGAGATGAGTATAAAAACGAAATTGATCCTTGCGCTTGAGGATCAGATATCCCTGGACATCCGCGAGAGCCTGCCTATGATCCACTTGGTCAGAAACCCGGTCAGAAAACAGATGAACATGATGGAAAACTCCCGGCTCTGGGAGTCATCCGTGGCTATGATCCCGGAGGAGAAGACCAGATAGGCCATATAGCCGAAGACCATGGCCAGTATGGGTATGGCCATATACCACAGCCTCTTGTATCGCGAGGCCAGGCCGTAGCGGCGCAGGTCGTCAGCCACTCCCGTCAGTATCTGGGCCGAGGAGCCCAGTCCGGCGAAGAAAGCGGCCCAGAGGGGCACGCCCAAAACTTCAGCGTCGGAGTAGAGATAGATGAGAGCGCTGAACAGTGCCACAGACAGAGAGGCGAAGATCACGGCATAGAGCCCGTAGAGCTTGAAGAAGTAGGATATGGTTCTCATGCTGTGGAAGCGCGAGCCCTTGATCTTGATCTTGGCCTCGTTTATGGCGGCTGTCAGTTCATACCGCGACCGGTCGCAGTCCAGGAAGGCCTCAGCCAGATTTCCCTTATTGAACTCCTTTAAGGCCAGGACATAGAAGTCATAGCTGTCCTTGATCTCAATGGAGCTGCGGTGGGCTGCCTGGAGCATCCGGTCCAGCCTTTTGAGGTCCACCTCCACCTCAGAGCACGATCTGGGAATGGAGCAATCTTTAGATTCGCCGTCCACAACAAATAAGTAACTAGATTAATATAAATAGCTTTCGTGCGGTGATAAAGGCTCTGACATAATAAAAATAGTTTCTTATGTTTAATTTTCATTACAGACACAAACTAATCCCGATATATCGCTCATGCCATTCATACCGCAGATAAAGCCGGATTTGAATTAGATCAGATCATGGCCAGCTTTCGGGCCTCTCTGATCTGGCGGATGAGCCTTTTTCTAAAAGAGCCCTTCCTGCCTGCGCCTGAGCACAGCCCCGCCCGCCTATAAGCCAGGGTGATATGATTGATCTCCTCAATCATGCTCTCGGCAATGCTGCAGCACTCGTCAGAGCCATGATCCGAGGAGGCCCGGCAACTATCATTAATTTCTTTCATAAGTTTGAGTATACCTTCTTCTTTAAAAAATTTTTCTATGGTCCGGACTCGGGGAGAAGCTGCCGCAGGCTTCGCCATAATTTAAATACCTACCATATTCAATATTCTTTTATGATTGAAGATCGGATCTTCTGTCCCACCTGCGGCTCGGATACGGATCATGCCCTGATAAAAGCGGGACAGGAGAATTTGGTGCGCTGCGAAGAATGCCAGACCGTGCACAGCGTTCAAACCGAGCGGCAGCGCCTGGTCAGCTTGAAGGTGATTGTTAGCTCTGAGCAGCAGTCCCAGCCCTACTTCATCAACCTCCCGGCCAAGGAGATTCTCCAGGTGGGAGATGAGCTTTTAGTGGACGATCCTGCCAGGGATGTGGTCATGGCCCAGATCACATCCCTGGAGACGGACCGGAGGGTGGAGAGCGCTCCCGCCGCATCTGTCCGGACGGTCTGGGCCCGTGCCACAGACCAGGTGGCAGTCAAGATCTCCATCTATCGTAGCGGCCGGAGCCGTCCTATCAAGATCAGCGTTCCCGGCGATGAGCTGTTCACTGTGGGCGAGGCCAGGTCGGACAAGGGCTCCCGCTATGAGATTGTGAAGATCAAGCTGCGCGGCGAGGGCTTTTCAGATGCTGCCGAGGCCAAGGATATCCAGAGGATCTGGGGTCGAGAGATTTGAATAAAGAGCAGCTCCTCTCCAGCCTGGAAGAAGTAGCCGATCCGCGAGTCATATCGGCCATGTCCCGTGTGCCAAGAGAGCTTTTTATTCCCGAGCCGCTGCAGAGCCGGGCTTACGACGACACGCCTCTTCCCATCGGCCGGGGCCAGACCATATCCGCTCCTCATATGGTGGCCATAATGTGCACCATCCTAGACCTGCAGCCGGGCATGAATGTGCTGGAGGTAGGAGGCGGCAGCGGCTACCATGCCGCGGTTATGGCCGAGCTGGTCCGACCGGGAGGGCATGTCTACTCCGTGGAGCGCATAGCCGGGCTGGTTGAGGCGGCCCGACTAAACCTGGCCCGGGCGGGAGCAGAGAATGTGACAGTGATCCAATCCGACGGAAGCCTGGGCCTGCCGGAGCATGCTCCCTACGACCGGATCAGCGTGGCGGCTACCGCTCCCAGCATTCCCGAGCCGCTCAAGCAGCAGCTTAAAACGGGCGGCAGGATGGTCATTCCCGTGGGAGAGGACTACCAGGAGCTGTACCTGGTGACCAGGAAGAACGGCTTCTTTGCGGAGAGGAAGATGGGCGTGATCTTCGTTCCCCTCATAGGAGAAGAAGGCTTCAGAGAGAGGAATTGAGCCGCACCCAGAGGGACGCCTTTCCACTCCCCTTGGCTTTCCTGGCATGCTATCGCCCCCGGCCCAGGCCCCGCATTTTTTCGACGCAGATCTAATATATCCGCGGCAACCATCTCCATTTTGAGATGAAGCCCTTAGCGATCATAATCATGGACGGCTTTGGCATCAGCTCTAAAGAAGAGTATAATGCCGTGGCCAGGGCTAAAAAGCCCAACCTGGAGCGATTCTGGAAGAGCTATCCCACCACCACCCTGGCCGCCTCCGGCCTGGCGGTGGGCCTGCCCCGCGGCCAGATGGGCAACTCCGAGGTGGGCCACCTCAACATCGGCGGAGGCAGGATCGTCTACCAGGATTATACCAGGATCAGCCTGGCGGTGGAGAATGGCTCCCTGGCGGAAAATCCCGTCCTGCTCGAGGCAATGCAAAAGGCAAAAGAGGCAAAGCTGCATCTGATCGGCCTTCTCTCCGATGGCGGGGTGCACAGCCACATCACCCACCTCTATGCCCTCCTGGAGATGGCGGCAAAGATGGGCCTTGAGCAGGTCTATGTTCATGCCATACTGGATGGCAGGGATGTGCCCCCCCGAAGCGCCCTCACCTACATCCGGGAATTGGAGGAGAAGATATCCCGCATCGGCACCGGACGGGTGGCTACAGTCTCCGGCCGCTATTACACCATGGACAGGGACAGGCGCTGGGAGAGGGTGGAGAAGGCCTACCGCTGCCTGACCGATGGCGCTGGCCATACCGCCAGCTCGGCCATTGAGGCAGTGGAGATGGGCTACACTCGAGGGGAGAACGACGAATTTCTCCAGCCCACTTTAGTGGATGGCCGAGGGCTGGTTCAGGATAGCGACAGCATTATCTTCTTCAACTTCCGCCCCGACCGAGCCCGGGAGATCACCAGGGCCTTTGTGGACCGGGAATTCCAGGAATTTGCCATCCGGCCCATGAGGGTTCATTACACCTGCATGACCCAGTACGATGCCACCCTGAATGTGCCCATAGCCTTTCCCGCCCAAAATCTGGAGGATACCCTGGGCCAGGTCATCAGCCGGGCAGGGCTATCGCAGCTGCGCATAGCCGAGACGGAAAAGTATGCCCACGTAACCTACTTCTTCAACGGTGGGCGCGAAACTCCCAATCCCGGCGAGGATCGCTGCCTTATCCCCTCGCCCAAGGTGGCCACTTACGACCTTCAGCCGGAGATGAGCGCTTTCTTGGTCCGAGACGAGGTCCTCTCCCGCCTGGAACGGGAGACATACGACCTGATTGTGATCAATTTCGCCAATCCGGATATGGTGGGGCACACCGGAATATTCGATGCCGCAGTGGCGGCGGTGGAGACCGTGGACGCATGTGTAGGCGCGGTGGTGGACAAGATCCTGGAGAAGGGAGGCGCGGCACTGCTCACCGCCGACCACGGCAATGCGGAGAAGATGAGGGATGAGAAGAGCAGCCAGCCCCACACCGCCCACACCACCAATCCCGTCCCCTTCTCTTTGATAATAGAGGGTGGAGCGGCCTGTGACGGCAGTAAAAGAATCGAGCTGCGTGAGGACGGAATCCTGGCCGACATCGCTCCCACGGCGCTAAAGCTGCTCTATATCGATCAGCCCCCAGCCATGACCGGAAAGAGCCTCATCAAGTAGACCCATGCGCAAGAGAATAAATCGCTATCGAGAGTATCTGGAGACCAGCCGTGCCCATGAGATAGCCCGCCGTCTCTTCGTCATGAACGCCTTCGATGGGGCTCTGACCATCATGGGCGTGGTCATCGGAGCCCACTTATCCGGTGTTTCCGATCCACATATCATCATCACCGCCGGATTTGCCGGAGCCCTGGCCATGGGAATATCCGGGATCAGCGGGGCCTATCTTGCCGAAAGAGCAGAGAGGAAAAGGGATCTGCGAAAGCTGGAGATGGCCATGCTCCAGAATTTGGACGACACCCATTATGCCCGAGCCACCGAGTTTGCCTCCATCATCGTGGCCGTGGTGGACGGCATCAGCCCGGCCCTGAGCGCTGCCATCCTGGTCATGCCCTATTTCTTCGTGCCCGGGATCGGCATGCAATGGGCATTTTATGCCTCTCTCATCCTGGGGCTGGCAGTACTGTTCACCTTGGGTATCTTTTTGGCGCACATCAGCGATGAGAGGCCGGTAGTATCCGGCATACAGATGATTATCGTGGGCTTAATCACCATCATCATCGTCGGCCTGGTGGCAAAATAGAGGATCTTGAAAATCCCCGGGCAAGGCCAACCCATGCCTCTGGAGCCGGCTCTATTCCTGGAGGCAATAAAACGAAAGCCTTAAATACGACGATTGACGTATTGAACTTGGCAAAGGTCGACGACCATCTATCCTCCTACTGAAGACTTTTGCCTCCCTCCTTCTTAGTCAATCCACAGCCTGTTTTCCCGTCTCAGACAAAAGAGAGCCAGGGATAGTCATAGGAGCGGTAATATCCGGCAGGGCAACAGTTTCCGCCCGGAGAAAAATTCCCGCACCGGCCCCAGGGAAAGAGGCGTGGATAGTCGCATCTATATGCCCGATCATAATCCAAGACGGAAATATTTTTCCGATAGCTGCATTCCACAGGATATAAGATGCAGTAGTAGGCATCCCTTATATCGGTCTCCTCCAGATAAGCCTTGCAGATGGGCCTTCCCAGTATATCATGTCCCTGGACCTCGAACTGCAGATCTTTGCCCCGGAAATAGGCCAGAGCATCCAGGGGTGCATCCAGGAGGACCTCTACCATAGCCTGCAGACCGTATGTTCCAGGCTGGGTTACATTCACCCACATGATGTTCGGCTCGGAGACCCTCTCCACTCGTCCGGCAAAATCATATGCAAGAGCGGAGGAAGACAACAGGATAAGTGATAAAAGCAATACTGCCAAGAGGGCAGCAGAGGCTGCCGGGGATCCCGGCCATGCCCTCTCCCGCTGACAGGCTGACTCTCTCTTCATGGCCTAATATTATCTATTATGGATATTTAATCCTGCCCCGGGCCCGGGATCATCGCAGCCCGGGTAAGAGCCGCTTCATGACCTCCGCCACAAAAACCACCAGCAAGCCGACTCCCAAGACCATAGCCCAGCTCTCACTGCTAAGGGCCTGTGTCTGGAAGATGCTCTGCATGAATGGGATGTAGACCACCGCCAGAATGGAGACTATGGAGCAGGCGATTCCCATGAGCAGGGTTTTGTTGCCCAGAGGATTGATCCTGAATATGGACTCATCCAGAGATCGGCAGCAATAGGCGTTGTAGACGGTGAAGAATCCCAGCCCCACAAAGGCCATGGTCCGGGCATAGCTCAGATCCTGGCCGGACTGAAGCGCCAGCATATAAAGGCCGAGGGTTCCGGCTACTATGGCCGCGGCAATTCCCAGGGTGTAAGCCATAAGAGCGGGCGAGGGCATGCTCTCCTTCGGGTCGCGCGGCTTTCTCTTCATGGTATTCTTGTGAGCTGGCTCCAGAGCCAATCCGATGGCTGGAAACTCCTCCGCCACCACATTTATCCAGAGGATCTGGGCTGCCAGGAGGGGAATGGGATAGCCCAGAGCCACAGCAATGAATATGGTAGCCAGCTCGGCAAAGCTGACCGAGAGAAGATATGATGTTCCCTTTCGAATATTGTCGTAGATCCTGCGGCCTTCCTTGACCGCCCCCACGATGGTGGCGAAGTTGTCGTCGGCTATGACCATATCCGAGGCCTCCTTGGTCACCTCGGTGCCCGTCTTTCCCATAGCCACGCCTATGTCCGCCGCCTTCAGCGCCGGTGCATCGTTCACCCCATCGCCGGTCATGGCCACGATGTTGCCTCTCTTCTTCAGAGCCTCCACCAGACGAACCTTATGCTCCGCCGTGACCCTGGCATATACCGAGACGGACTCGATCTTCTCCTGCAGCTCTCTCTCATCCATCTTCTCCAGCTCCGCCCCCTCCAGGACCTCGCCATTTCCGATCTCCAGCTCCGCCCCTATGGCCCGTGCCGTGAGGCGATGGTCTCCGGTGATCATGACCGTGCGTATGCCCGCTTCCTTGCTCAGGGATATGGCCTCCATGACCTCCTTTCTGGGGGGGTCCATCATCCCGGCCAGTCCGGAGAAGATATGCTCCGATTCAATTTCGCTGATAAAGAGCGGCTCCTCCTGGCTCATGGGCCGGCTGGAAAAGGCAAGCACCCTCAGGGCCCTGCTGGCCATACCGTCTGCCTTCTCCATTATTGCTTTCTTGTCCTCATCGGTGAGCTGTCGCACAGTGCCAGCATCGGCTATGCGGCTGCATCGGCTGAGAACCGCTTCCGGCGCTCCCTTCATGGAGGCCACTCGGCCCTGGACAGGGATATCATCGACCACAGTCATCCTTCTGCGATCGGAATCAAAAGGAAACTCCACCACCCTGCTGCTGCTCTTTCGGAGCTCTTCCAGCATTCCCGCCTTCTTGGCCGCTACTATCATAGCTCCCTCTGTGGGATCTCCCACTATGCGCCAGCCGCCGTTAGTCTGCTCTATATCGGCGTTATTGCATAAAGCCCCAATCTGCAAGAGCCCCGCCAGATCCTCGGACTTGGGGTCGATTTTCTCTCCTTTTTCCAGGAAAGAACCTGTTGGGGCGTAGCCGGAGCCCTCGACATCGATCTTGCGATGGGTCTGGATCTCCCGGAGGGTCATCTCCCCCGTGGTCAGGGTCCCGGTCTTGTCCGTGCAGATCACCGTGGTCGAGCCCAGTGTCTCCACGGCGGGAAGCCTTCGGATGATGGCATTCTTTCGAGCCATGGCCTGGGTTCCAAAGGCCAGAGCCAGGGTGACGATGAAAGGCAGGGCTTCGGGCACTCCTGCCACCGCCAGGGCTATAGCGGTTATGAGGGAATCCATTAACGGCGAGCCGCGGCTGGCATCGAGGATGAAGACGACTATGGATATGGCGAAGACAAGGATGGCCTGCCTCTTGGCCAGTTGCTCCAGCTTGATCTTTAGAGGGGGAGGTGCCGGGCTGTGCCGGATCATTCCGGAGATCTTTCCCAGCTCCGTGGCCAGGCCGGTAGCAGTGACTATGGCTCTGCAATTGCCGTAGGAGACTATGGTCCCCATGAAGACCATGTTCTTCTTCTCCGCCAAGGCCACATCTTCCGGCAGAAGATCTCCGCCTTTCTTAACCGGCAGGGACTCTCCGGTCAGGGAGGCCTCGATGACCTCGAGAGCCGTCTCCTCCAGTATCCTGCCATCGGCAGGCACCCGATCCCCCGCCTCCAGGTAGATCAGGTCTCCCGGAACCAGCTCTGCGGCGGGGATGGTGCTCATTTTTCCGTCCCTCAAAACATCCGCCTCCGGTGCCACCATCTCCCGAAGAGCCTCCATGGCCCTCTCCGCCTTGTACTCCTGGACGAATCCTATGATAGCGACCAGGACCACTATTCCCAGGATGACGTAGGCATTGGTGCTCTCTCCCGCAATATAGGAGATCAGGGCAGCGAAGACGAGCACCAGTACCATATAGTCCCTGAATTTACCCAAAAAAATGCGCACAGCAGAGGGTTTAGATGGGCTTTGCAGCTGATTGAGCCCGTATTCATTGAGCCTGGAGGCCGCATCATCGGCGGAGAGCCCTTCCTCTCCCGATTTCAGGCCGGATAAAACCTCCCGGGTGGAGACAGAATGCCATTTCACGTTTAAAGCCTCACTTCTGGAGGAAAGGCAACTACGGCAATTGTAGTTATAGTTATCGCAAATGGTCAATAATAAACGACTTTTCATGGGCGGGCATGGAAATGGTCGGGGGATGCTCCTCTATATAGTTCTCTGTCATTAATTGCGCCAATAAATTTATCTTTCCAGGCGGCCAAAGAGAGACCATCGAAAAAACAGTGGTTAGAGTGGTGGTTGGATTGAAGCTTAAGAGAATTATGATAATTCCAGGAATGCTCTTCCTGGCGGTATTGCTCGGTTCAGGCCTCTGCCAGGCCCAGGAAGATGACGGGGCCAAGAGCCTCTCTCAGGCAGCAGAAGAGCTGGGCCTGGGCAACTTTTCGGCAGCTGTTGAAAACGCCGGCCTGACCAGTATCCTGGACAACCAGGGAGTGCTGCTGATGGGAGAGGGCTCCTTTGTCGTCTTTGCTCCCAGCGATGAGGCATTTGCTGCTGCCTCTTCCTCCGGATACGACCTCGAACTCCTGCAGGAGAGACCCTCTGAGCTTAAGGGGCTGCTCTACCGTCATATCGTCTGGAGTGCCGGCGGCTTTGAGAACATCTCCGAGATCTCTGAGGCCAGAAGCATTCAAGGTGAGAATATCACGCTGGAGCATGCCCCGGCCTTGATCGTTGACGGAGCAAATGTCACCGCCTCCGTGCAATACGATAGCGGCACCATCTATGTCATAGACCGGTTGCTTGTCCCGGAGAGCGATGGCAGCCTCGGCGCAGCCCAGGCGGCAAAGGATCTGGGAGCGGGAAAATTTGCCGAGGCCCTCACCTCTTCCGGGCTGGAGGAGACACTGAGCGGCCAGGGGCTGATGGGAATCGGAGGCCTGACGTCGGGACCCTACACCATCTTTGCCCCCAGCGATGCCGCCTTTGAGGCGGCCAAAGACACTATGGATGCCATAGGCGAAAAGGAGGGCGGAATGCTCGGCCTCCTATCATATCATGTGGTGGATGCGCCAGGCATCTCCGATATGACCGAGTCCAATTCGGTCAAGACCATGTATGGAGCATCTTTGCCTGTGGACATCAACACCAGCCTGGTGGGAGGAGCGGGCATCCTGGCCTCGCAGAGGTACGACAACGGCATGGTCTATGTCATCGACCAGGTGCTGGTGCCCATTGGTCTGAGCATGCCGTAGCCCTGGCAGCACCTTGGAAGATGCTGATCAAAAACAGATCACCGCCGGAAGGGCAGGAATGGGACTGTGCCACTTTCAACTGCTTCCGGCATGCCACCTTTTTTTTATCTTTCTTTGGCAAGCCTATCTCCTGAGCGTTTCGCCCTGCCCGACCACCGGGAGAGGCTTTTTCAGCCCATGATGCGGCTCAGGGCCAGAGCTTGCCATAACAAATCGATAAAGCTAGCGCGGATTCTATGCTTTTAGATGGCTTGCCACGCCCATTCAGCGATGGCAATCGAAAACATCCTCTGCGCTGATCAGCTCTGGCGGCGGGGGGATAATGATCCCGTCCTCTCCGCAGCATTTCAGCCAGCCTTCACGCTCCCGGATCAGGGAATAGCTGCTGTTAAAAGCTAAATTCTTGCTGATATTGAATGTGCCGATATAGTCTTCATCTATCAGAATGTCCGGGTCTCTCCAGGCGCTATTGCGGGGGTCGAGGCTGCTTGCCCCTGCCCTGCCCTTTCCACCCTCTCCCACCAGCACACCGATATTCACCTTGCCATCGGTCACAACCTCATTTATACTCATCTGAGTTGTGGTGAATCCGGTCCTTCCAAGATGGCTTCTGCTGCCGGATGACTGCACCAGATATTCTGCTTCCCTGGATACCTCTCTGGCAGTTCCGACCTCGTGGCTCATGGATGTGGCGGAGTCGGCATTGTAGATCTCGGTCCGGCTGCCAGTGCCCGGGCCCATGAGGATGGGGTTAGTGGAGTAATATCCTCCGCCCGGGGTCAGGTTGTGGAGAGAGCTGATCAGCTCATCCCGGCCTGCAAAAGCGATTGAATCGTGACTGGAGTTGTTGGCCTGGAATTCGGCGCGGCCTATGCTGGCCATGAATTCCGCTGAGGCGGCATCCAGTGTGGCTCCGGACAAACCCGCCAGAGCCGAGAAAAGCATAGCTGCGACTATCAGCAACTCTATTCTCATGGCTTGGCAAATTCTCTTCTCAGCCATTGCTGTCTTTTCTCTCTGGCCGGACATATATTTGAATCGGTTGCAGCCCAAGGATGCAGACCTCGCCAGAGCCTTATCTCAGATCAGTTCATCGATATGCTTCATAAGGGAGGCCTCGGTCAGGTCGCTGATGGACTCGTGCTCAACCGGGATTCCCGCCTCCTGGGCGGCGGCTACCAGATTTGTCCCCCCCACCAGGGCGATGCCCACGTGGTCCCTCTCCACGGAGACCCCCAGCACATCCATATTGGGATCGCCGAGCTCCAGTATGCCGGCAAAATCAACTGCAGAAAGCTCTTCCAGCAGCTCTTCAATCCCGTCCCTGGCCGGAAATGGGGCCTCCTGGAGGTTGCCCAGAATCCTCCCGTTGCCGGTGCGCATCATCCCGGCGATGTCGGTCATCCCCTGGGCGGTGAGCAAATCTATGGGATCGACGGTTGTGGCCCAGTACATGAGCATATCTGTAAACCGGGTGGGCTTTCGTCCCACCACCTCTATCAATCCGCCCCCTTTGGGGCGCACGGGAATGCCGTTTTTCAGCATCACGCCGCTGATGGTCAGGCTACAGGCGGTCTTTAATTTGATCTGCCTCTCCTCTTCCTCCATCCTGATCAGGGGCGATACAGCGAGGCCAGCGGATATAGCATCGAAGAAGACGGCCAGCGTCTCTTGCAGGTGTTTCTTATCCACTTTGGTGGTATTGGTAATGATCCTTCCTCTCATCTGGCCGGGATCAAAGCTCACCTGATGCATGAGATTCTCGATCCGGGAGAGGGTAAAGACCAGAGGCAGGTCTCTCTTCACGGCATATAATCTGTCTATGGATTTATTAGCCTTTCACTTGATCCGGGCGATATGTCTGTCGTCATGCAAAATGCAGCCCGTTCTCGGATGGAGGGAAGCAGTCTTGGCTAGCCCTATGGCAATCCGCTGCCTCCCATGCCTATGGGAATCTGGCTGATATCTCCCACTCCGGTCAGGATCCTGTCTCTATCCTCTCGCACATCATGGAATCTCGACTTTGCCGGCTCCGGAGCAGGAGAAGTTGAAGCTGCTGCCGAGGCGCTCTCGCCGGTCACAGAGGCATTTGTGTCTTGAGTTAAGGACGCGGCAGCGAGGCTGGAGGGCTTTATTGCCGCCGGAGAATAGCTGCTGATGTCCGGATTGATCCAGATGGCCTGGAACTCTCCTCTTCGAGTGATATTGGCATCGCATACCTGGAAGATCTCTCCGGAGATGGATTCCGATGATGGATCATATATTCCCATGAGGCGGCTGGAGCAGAGCACATCCCCCTTCTGCGCAGAGAGCACCAGGATGATCTCATCCCCCTCTGCCCTGCCTATCGCCAGGCCGTTCCAGGCCTCGCCGCTGTCCGGCTCGAACTTGGCATGGCCATAGAGATCGCCATTTTCCTGACGGAGGGCCATTACCACCGGGCCATCTTCCTCAATTCCGGTTAAAGACCAGATGTAACTGAGGCCGATGCCATCCGGCCCGGAGCTATTGATGTCAGCTGGCTCTGCCTCCGGTACAGCATCGTTAATTGATTCATTTTCCATCTGCCCCTGACAATTGCCTGCCGAAAGGATGATCATGAGCAGCAGGCCTATGATATTGAGTTTCTTCGTCAACATGGTGCATCCACCTCTTTTGGTGAAAATGCGATTTCCTTCAGCTTTATTCCCTTCTGCTTATATTCGTCATTTGGCTATAAAAGCTCTGGGTGCATCTCGTTGGATGCAATCAGATCGCCATCTGTGAGCCTGGATTAGTATCCGAAAGA
>Ga0208197_1000795_pt1 | contig 36366 bp, 23 predicted proteins | sample AD_JPNNA4_MetaG_FD_184444 | JGI IMG/M metagenome (GOLD analysis project Ga0208197, IMG submission 184444) | Active sludge microbial communities of municipal wastewater-treating anaerobic digesters from Japan - AD_JPNNA4_MetaG (SPAdes) (version 2) | ecosystem: Engineered > Bioreactor > Anaerobic...
GCAATGTCTTGCGGGACTTCTGCTCACCTACATCTACGTGGCCTCCATGGCCACGAAGCGTGGTTTCAAGGGCATCTGACTCGGCGACCCGCCCCCCACACGCCAGACATGGTCTGGTCGCCGAGTCAGGGACTTCAAACCCTCAGCCCCCTGGACGGAGTCTGCCCAAATCCCTGCGGATCTGGGCCGGGACGCGCCGGGAACATGCCCGAGTCAGGCCTGGCCCCTTTACCGGTCAGTCCTGGTCGTCCCCTTCGTTCTCTTGACAGGCCCCGAAGGCGGATGGTATGCAGCCCCGACCATCCGGCGTGGAGGAGACCGGCATGGTACCGTCACCGGACATCTCGGGACCGCTGGTTGCGGGGCTGGTGGACCTCGATGCCACCTACTTCATCCAGCTCGGGGTCTTCCTGCTGCTCTACCTGCTCCTCTCGCAGGTCTTCTTCCGGCCCTACATCGCCCGGCTGCGGCGCCGGGCGGCCTCCACCCACGGCCTGCGACAGCAGGCCCAGGAGCAGGAGCGAACGGCCCGGGAGATCCTGCAGCGCATCGAGGAACGGATGGCCGAGGTCCGGCAGGCGGCGGTGGCCGAGCGAAAGGCCCTGGCCGAGGAGGGCGCCCGACTGCGGGACGCCATGATCGCCCGGGAAAAGGAGCGACTCCAGCAACAGGTGGATCGGGAGATGGCCGAGATGCGGTCCTTCCAGGCGCGCCTCCTGCAGGAGGTGGACCGGAAGGCCCTGGAACTCGCCGAGGAGATGGAGCGGCAGGTTCGATCGGTGGAGGCCCCATGAAGCGCTTTGCCCTGACGGCCCTCCTCCTGATCCCGGCCGTGGCCCGGGCCTCCGAGGGAGGAGCGGGACCCGGAACCGACTTCTACGTCTATCTGGTGGACTTCCTGATCCTGGCCATCCCCCTGGCCCTCGTGGCAGCCCCGAGGATCCGGCGGATGCTCCAGCAGCGACACGAGACGGTGCGCCAGGAGATCGACGAGGCCCAACGGCTCTTTGAGGAGGCGAAGAACCACCTCCGGGAGGCCGAGGCCCGGATGCAGCGCTTCGAGGAGGACGCAGAGGCCCTCATGGAGGAGTTTCGCCGCCAGGGTCAGGCGGAGCGGGAGGCGCTGGTTCACGAGGGCATCCGGATCACCAGGAAACTGGAGGAGGACGCCGAGTTCCGTCTGTCCCAGGAGGCCAAGATGGCCCGGGCGGCGATCGTGGAGGCGCTGCTGGCGCGGACCTTCACCCTGGTGGAGCAGCGCCTGGCCGAACAGGCCTACCGGCCGGTGTCGGACCGCCTGGTGGCACGGCTGGTGGACGAGGTGAAGGCATGACCCCGACGGTGGCCCGACGCTATGCCAACGCCTTGCTGGATCTGGCCGGCGATGCCCGGTCCGCCGATCGGCTCGTGGCCGAGATGGAGTCCTTCGTGGCCCAGGTCCGCAAGACCCCCCCGCTCATGGAACTGCTGGCGGACCCGACCACGCCGGCCGCCACGGTCTCCCGGGTCGTGCAGGAGGTCGCCTCCCGGATGGTCCTGTCGGAGACGATGCGGTCCTTCCTGGGGCTGCTGGCCACTCGGCGCCGCCTGGGACGCCCGGAAGTCCTCCTGGCGGTGACCCGGACCGAGCGGGACCGGCGACAGGGGCGGGCAACGGGTCTGGTGGAGTCCGCGGGCCCCCTCTCGGTCATCCAGGCGGCCCGGATCCGGGATGCCCTGGGGAAGGCCCTGGGCACGCAGTTGACACTGGAGCAGCGACGAGACCCGGGATTGCTGGACGGGGTCCGGGTCACGGTCGGCGACCGGGTCTTCGACCTGACCGCCCGGGCCTGGTTGAAATCCCTGCGGGAGAGACTGGCGACGGTCCGCTAGAGGCCAAGGAGATCCGATGGAACTGCGCATCGAAGAAGTCACCGAGATCCTCAAGCGGGAGATCCGGGACTTCGGCCGCAAGGTCGATGTCCGGGAGAAGGGGACCGTGATCACGGTCGGCGACGGCATCGCCCGCATCCACGGCCTCTCGGGAGCCATGGCAGGCGAATTGCTGGAGTTCCCCCACGACGTGAAGGGACTGGTGCTGAACCTGGAGGAGTCCAACGTCGGCGTGGCCCTGCTGGGCGAGGTGAACCGCATTCGCGAGGGAGACGAGTGCCAGCGGACCGGGCGCATCGCCCAGGTGCCCGTCGGCCCGGCGGTGGTGGGCCGAGTCGTCAACGCCCTGGGGGCGCCCATCGACGGCCTGGGGCCCATCGACACGACGGAGTTCCGGCGGATCGAGTTGAAGGCTCCGGGCATCGTTGTGCGCCAGCCCGTGAAGGAGCCCCTCCAGACCGGCCTCAAGGCGGTGGATGCCATGACCCCCATCGGCCGGGGCCAGCGGGAGTTGATCATCGGGGACCGGGGCACCGGCAAGACCGCCGTGGCCATCGACACGATCCTGAACCAGAAGGACACCCACCAGACGAACGCCCCGGTCTGGTGCATCTACGTCGCCATCGGACAGAAGCAGTCCACCGTGGCCCAGGTGGTGGACCGCCTGCGAAGGCACGGCGCCATGGACTACACCACCGTGGTGGCCGCGACGGCCTCCGAGACCGCGCCGATGCAGTTCCTGGCCCCCTTCAGCGGCTGCACGATGGGGGAACACTTCCGGGACAACGGGGGCCATGCCCTGATCATCTACGACGACCTGTCCAAGCACGCGGTGGCCTACCGCCAGTTGTCCCTGCTGCTCCGTCGCCCGCCGGGCCGGGAGGCCTACCCGGGCGACGTCTTCTACCTCCACAGCCGGCTGCTGGAGCGCGCCGCCAAGATGCGCAGCGACCTGGGGGGCGGGTCCCTGACGGCCCTCCCCATCATCGAGACCCAGGCGGGCGATGTCTCCGCCTACATCCCGACCAACGTCATCTCGATCACCGACGGGCAGATCTACCTGGAGTCGGACCTCTTCTACAAGGGCATCCGGCCGGCCATCAATGCCGGGATCTCGGTGTCCCGAGTCGGCGGTTCGGCCCAGATCAAGGCCATGAAGAAGGTCGCGGGCATGCTCCGGCTGGAACTGGCCCAGTACCGGGAACTGGCGGCCTTCGCTCAGTTCGCCACGGACATGGACAAGGCCACCAAGCGCCAGCTGGACAAGGGGGCCCGGCTCGTGGAACTGCTGAAGCAGTTGCAGTATCAGCCGATGCCCGTGGAGCAGCAGGTCCTCATGATCTTCGCCGGGACCGCCGAGGAGGGCTTCCTGATGGACATCCCGGTCGGCGAGATCCAGCGCTTCGAGGCGGAGTTCCTGGACCACATGAAGAGCCAGCACCCGGAACTCCTGGCCGAGATCCGGGAGAAGAAGGACATCTCGGCCGAGTTGCGGGCCTCCCTGGTCCAGGCGATCAACGCCTTCAAGGGGTTCTTCCAGGCATCGTGACCCGGGCCGAGTGGGGCCCCGCGAGGAACGGCGATGGCGACCTTGAAGCAGATCCGGAGGCGGCTCACCAGCGTCCGGTCCACCCAGAAGATCACCCGGGCCATGAAACTGGTCGCCGCGGCGAAACTGCGCCGGGCCCAGGAGAACATGCTCCGGGCCTTGCCCTATGCCGCACGCCTGCGACGCATGATCTGGGACCTGAGCCAGCACACCGACCGTGCGATGCACCCGCTGCTCCAGGTCCGGGAGAAGGAGAAGGTGTTGCTGCTGGTCATCACCAGCGACCGGGGCCTCTGCGGCGCCTTCAACAGCAACATCAACCGCCGGGCCGAGCGCTTCCTGCGGAACCGGGAGGAGGGGCACCGGGAGGCCGAACTCGCCCTGATCGGCCGCAAGGGCCGGGACTACTTCCGGAGGCGCAACCACCCGATCTTCCAGGAGTACATGGAGGTGCTGTCCGCCCCGACGATGGACCGGGTGTCGGAGATCGGCGCCCAGGTGGCGGCCCGGTTCCTGGACGGGGGCCACGACGCCGTCTACATGGTCTACAACGAGTTCAAGTCCGCCATCTCCCAGCGGGTCGTGGTCGAGCGGCTGCTCCCCATCGAGCCCGAGTGGTCCGAGGAACAGCAGCAGGCGGAGCAGGCCCTGGAGGGGCTGGAGTTCGCCTTCGAACCGTCGCCGGAGGCGGTGTTGTCGGCGGTGCTGCCCCTCTACGTGAACGTGCGGCTCTACTTTGCGGTGCTGGAGAGTCTGGCGGCCGAGATGGGCGCCCGGATGACGGCGATGGAGTCGGCGACCAAGAACGCCGGTGAAATGATCCAGCGCCTGACGTTGCAGTACAACAAGGCCCGCCAGGCCTCGATCACGAAGGAGATGCTTGAGATCGTGAGCGGGGCCGAGGCGCTGCGCTGAGGCTCGGTGGCCACTGGCGCGGCCACCGAGATGGTCGGGGACCCGGAAGGGCCCCCTTCGGGAGGATCGCAGATGGCGGAGATGGAGAACGGCGACGGCATCGTCACCCAGGTCATCGGTCCCGTCGTGGACGTCCGGTTCCCCCCGGGGAAACTGCCGGAGATCCTCACGGCCCTGCGGCTGACGAACCCGGCGATCAACGACCGGCCGGACAACCTGGTGCTGGAGGTGGCGCAACACATCGGCGAGTCCACCGCCCGGTGCATCTCGATGGACTCCACCGACGGCCTGGTCCGGGGCATGCCGGTCCGGAACACCGGGAAGCCGATCCTGGTCCCGGTGGGGAAGCCCACGCTGGGACGCATCCTGAACGTGATCGGAGAGCCGGTGGACGAGGGCCCCCCGGTGGAGGCCGAGCATTTCTACCCGATCCACCGGGAGCCTCCGTCGTTCCTGGACCAGGACGTGACGATCCGTCCGCTGGAGACGGGGATCAAGGTCATCGACCTCCTGGAGCCCTACCCCCGAGGCGGCAAGGTGGGCCTCTTCGGTGGCGCCGGGGTCGGCAAGACCGTCATCATCATGGAGTTGATCCACAACATCGCCATCCACCACGGCGGCGTGTCGGTCTTTGGCGGCGTCGGGGAGCGGACCCGCGAGGGCAACGACCTCTGGCTCGAGATGAAGGAGTCGGGGGTCATCGAGCGCGCGGCGCTGATCTATGGGCAGATGAACGAGCCCCCCGGGGCCAGGGCCCGGGTGGGCCTGACGGCGCTGACGGCGGCCGAGTACTTCCGGGACGAGGAGGGGCAGGACGTGCTCCTCTTCATCGACAACATCTTCCGCTTCACCCAGGCGGGCTCGGAGGTCTCGGCGCTCCTGGGGCGCATCCCCTCGGCCGTCGGCTACCAGCCGACCCTTTCCTACGACCTGGGTGAGCTGCAGGAACGCATCACCTCGACCAAGAAGGGGTCCATCACCTCGGTCCAGGCCATCTACGTCCCGGCCGACGACCTCACGGACCCGGCCCCGGCGACCACCTTCAGCCACCTGGACGCCACCACGGTGTTGAACCGGTCCATCGCCGAACTGGGGATCTACCCCGCGGTGGACCCCCTGGACTCGACCTCCCGGATCCTGGACCCCCAGGTGGTCGGCGAGGAGCACTACCGCGTGGCCCGAGAGGTTCAGCGAGTCCTCCAGGAGTACAAGGACCTCCAGGACATCATCGCGATCCTGGGCATGGACGAACTCTCGGAGGACCAGAAACTGACCGTGAGCCGGGCCCGAAAGATCCAGCGCTTCCTGTCGCAGCCCTTCTTCGTCGCCGAGCAGTTCACTGGAACACCCGGGAAGTACGTGAAGATCGCCGATACCGTGCGGGGCTTTGCCGAGATCCTCGCCGGCAAGCACGACGAACTGCCCGAGCAGGCCTTCTGGTTCGTCGGGAGCGTGGAGGAGGCGGTGGAGAAGGGACGCAAACTCCTCGAGCAGGGATGAGGGGCCGATGACGATCGAGGTGGTCACCCAGGACGGCGCCAAGGTGAAGGACCTGGCCGTCGACGAGGTCACCCTTCCGGGCGTGCTGGGGGAACTGAGCATCCTCCCGGGCCACAAGCCCATGATCATCGCCCTGGGCATCGGACCGATGGTGCTCCGGGGGCCCTTCGGGGAGCGCTGGTTCTCCCTCTCCGGGGGGTTTGTGGAGGTCCTGGGAGATCAGGTCCGCGTCCTGTCCGAGACCTGTGAGGCGGCGGAAGAGGTCGATGGAGACCGGGCGAAGGCCCACCTGGAGGAGGTCACGACCCGGATGGCCTCGATGCACCCGGGCATGGGGGAGGCCTGGAAGGCCGCCGAGGCCTCCCTCAAGAAGGCCGAGACCCGCCTCCGGGTCGCCGCGACCCGTTCCGCTTCCACCCTCCACTAGGCACTCCACACCTGGGGTCGCAATCCCACCCGCGGTCCGCGACGGTTGCCCCCGTGTCACAATGCGGGAGGACCCTTCCAGGGGCTCCAGCAGGCTTCCGGTGCGAGGGAACCGTGGAAGTCAGAAAGGCAAGGCGATCAGAGAGGGGGGCATCAGGGGCAGGTCACATGCGCTCGAACAGACCGGCGGCGCCCATGCCCCCACCGATGCACATCGACACGATGCCGTAGCGGGCCTGGGTGTCCTTCAACTGGTACACCATCTGCACCGCCAGTTTCGCGCCGGTGCACCCCAGGGGGTGACCCAGGGCGATGGCGCCGCCGTTGGGGTTCACCTTGGCCGGGTCCAGGCCGATGGACTGTCCCAGCAGGTCCAGGCAGGCCAGCGACTGGGCCGCGAAGGCCTCGTTCAGTTCGTAGAAGGAGATCTCCTTCTCGGCGATGCCGACCTTGTTCAGCAGCTTCGGAATGGCCTCCGCCGGGCCGATGCCCATCACCTCGGGGGGCACCCCGGCGACCTGGAAGTTCACGAACCGGGCGAGGGGCTGCAGGCCGTACTTCTTCATCGCCTCCTCGCTCATGAGCACCAGGGCGGCGCCGCCGTCGGAGACCTGGGAGGAGGTGCCGGCGGTCACGGTGCCGTTGGTCTTGAAGGCCGGCTTCAGTTTCGCGAGGCCCTCCAGCGAGGTGTCGGCCCGGGGGCCCTCGTCGGTGTCGAAGGTGAACATCTCGCCCTTCTCGTAGTCATAGACCTGGAGGGGGACGATCTGCTCCTTGAACCGGCCGGCCTGAATGGCCGCCACGGCCTTCTGGTTGGAGGCGACTCCGAACTGGTCCTGGCGCTCCCGGGTGATGTTGTACTTCTCGGCGACGATCTCGGCCGTGATGCCCATCGAGGTGTAGGCCTCGGGGTACTCGGCCATGAGGCCCGGGTGGGGCAGCAGGTTGTAGCCGCCCATCGGGACGGTGGACATGGACTCCACGCCGCCGGCGACCACGACGTCCATGTACCCCGCCGAGATGGCCTGGGCCCCCAGCGCCACGGCCTGGAGACCCGACGAGCAGAAGCGGTTGATCGTCATCGCGGTGACGGTGTAGGGGAGCCCCGCCAGATAGACCGCGATGCGGGCGATGTTCATCCCCTGGGTCCCCTCGGGGAACGCGCAGCCGACGATCACGTCGTCCACGTGCTCCTTCGGGAACTTGTCCTCGATGCGCCGGAGGGCCTCCTTGATCGGATTGGCGATCAGGTCCTCGGGGCGATAGGACCGCAGCGCGCCCTTGTTCGCCTTGCCCACGGCGGTCCGGACCGCCGACACGATGTACACGGCTCGGGACATCTTCGTTCCTCCTCTGTTGGCCGGGGCCCGCCATTTGCATGACCCCGCGCACGCAAATTGTCAGGAACCCGGGGCCCCCGGGAACCTCCCGGGGGCCCCGTTCGCACCTAGTTCCGCAGGGGCTTGCCGGTCTTCAGCATGTGCTCGATCCGGGCCTGGGTGGCCTCGGTCCCGCACAGGTAGAGGAAGCCCTCCTTCTCGAGGTCCAGCAGGTGCTGCTCGGTCACCAGGGTGCCGGGCCGGACGTTGCCGCCGGTGAGGACCTTGGCGATCTGCTTGCCGGCCACGACGTCGTGGGGCGTCGCGAAGCCGCCGGCGCCGAACTGCTCCAGGCCCGCCAGGAAGAGCGCCGCGCCGTCCGGTCCGGGCATGATCAGCCAGTCCGGCGGCGGCGGCGGGCGATAGCCGGCCCGCCAGAGGCCCAGGGCGGTCTGCTTCGCGTCGTAGAGCAGCCGGTCCCGGGAGAGGCTCACGCCGTCCTCGGGCCGCAGGAAGCCCAGGGCCCGGGCCATCTCGGCCGACGTGGAGACCTTCGCGGTGGCGATGTTCTCGAAGGCCTTCTGCAGCAGCGGCATCCGGGAGACGCCCTTCATGTCCCCGGGGATGCCCCGGAGAAGCCGGCAGACCAGTTCCTTGCAGCCGCCGCCAGCCGGCAGCACGCCGACGCCGATCTCCACGAGGCCCATGTAGAGTTCCGCGTGGGCCTGGATCCGGGTCCCGTGCATCGAGACCTCGCACCCGCCGCCGAGGGCCATGCCGAAGGGCGCCGTCACGACGGGCTTCCGGCAGTACTTCATCCGCTGGCCGGCCTGCTGCAGGCGGGTCACCATCTCGCCCAGCATGTCCCAGTTGCCCATCTGGGCCGCCATGAGCACCAGTCCGATGTTCGCCCCGACGCTGAAGTTGTCCGCGTGGCCGCCGAGGACCAGGCCGTTCCAGTTCGCCTCGACCTCGTCCAGCGACTCGTGGAGCATGTCGATGATGTCGGTGTCGATGGCGTTCATCTTGGTGTGGAACTCGAGGCAGGCGATGCCGTCGCCCATGTCGTAGAGCGTCGCCCCGAAGTTCTCCTTGATCACCTTGCCCTCTTCCTTCAGGTCCGGCAGCAGGATGAAGGACTCGGGCTTGTCGATCGCCACGTAGGAGTCGGTGCGGAAGTCCCAGTAGAACTTCCGGATGCCCTCCTTCTTGTAGAAGGTCCCCTCGCTCTTCTCGAGCATGCGGGTGATGTGGGCCGGGACCTGGATCCCCATCTCGGCCATCTTGGCCACGCTGTCCTTCACGCCGATGGCGTCCCAGACCTCGAAGGGCCCCAGTTCCCAGTTGAAGCCCCACTTCATCGCGTTGTCGATGTTCACCACGTCGTCGGCGATCTCGCCGATGCGCTTCGCGGTGTAGTTCAGCGTGTAGGCCAGGGACTTCCAGGCCAGCTGCTGGGCCCGGTCGTCGCCGTTGAGCAGGTTCCGGATCCGCTCCCCGGGGTCCGCCACGCCCTTCGTGGACTTCACCGAGTCGAACTGGGGCTTCGTGGCCTCGCGGTAGGTCACGGTCTTCCAGTCCAGCGCCAGGCTGACCTTCTTGCCGTCGGGACCGGTGTCCTTCTTGTAGAAGCCGCCCTTCGTCTTCCCGCCGAGCCACTTCTTCTCGACCATCTGCTGGATGAACGGCGGCAGCTGGAAGACCTCCCGCTCGTCGTCGTTGGGCAGGTTGTCGTAGCAGTTGGCCGAGACGTGCTTGTAGGTGTCCACGCCGACGAGGTCGGCGGTCTTGAAGGCCGCCGAGTTGGGATGGCCCATCGGCTTGCCGAAGACCGCGTCCACCTCCTCGATCGTGTAGTCGCCTTCCATCATCAGCTGGATCGTCTTGTTGATGGCATAGACGCCGATGCGGTTGGCGACGAAGTTCGGGGTGTCCTTGCCGAAGACGATGCCCTTGCCCAGCACCTCCTGGCCGAAGTGGACCCAGGTCTCCACGACCTCCGGGTCGGTCTCGGGCCCGGCGACCAGCTCCAGCAGCTTCATGAAGCGCACGGGGTTGAAGAAGTGGGTCACCAGGAAGTTCTGGCGGAACTGGGGCCCGAAGCCCTCGGTCATCGCGGCGATGGAGAGTCCGGAGGTGTTGGAGCTCAGGATCGCGCCCCACTTCAGCAGGGGCTCGATCTTCTTGAAGAGGTTGCGCTTGATCTCGAGGTTCTCGACGACGACCTCGATCACCAGGTCACACTCGGAGATCTTGTCCAGGTCGTCCTCGAAGTTGCCCACCGTCACCAGGGCGGCCAGTTTCTCGTGGTAGAACAGGGGCGCGGGCTTGAACTTCTTGGCGGTCTCGATCCCGTTCAGGGCGAACCGGTTCCGGGCCGTCCGGTCCTTCTTCTCCTCGTCGGTGAGGTTCGGAGGAACGATGTCCAGGAGCAGACAGGGGATCCCGGCGTTGGCCAGGTGGGCGGCGATCCCGGAGCCCATCACTCCGGCGCCCAGCACGGCCGCTTTCTCGACTCGTCGCACCATGAAGCACCTCCGTTCTTCCAGAAAGAACACCCGGGCCCGCCCTGGTTGACGGGCCGACCTGCACGACGCCTCCCCGGAAACCGGGCAGGACCTCGGCGAATGGGTCGAGATTACCCCGTTGGAAATGCCATGCAAGGGCTTTTTTTGCCGATCCCGGGGGAATTGACGCCTCGCGGCACCGCCGGCCCCCGGAAGGCCTCGAGGACCGTGTCGGCAGAGGCAGCGGGAATCAGGAGCAGCCGGAGGTGGACCCGCAGTTCGGACACTTGTAGCAGGCCCCGTTGCGGACCATCACGGTGCCGCAGACGCTGCAGGGCGGGGCGTCCTCCTGGTTTTCGAAGATGCCGGGCTGACGGGGCGACGGCCGGGACAGGCCCTGCTGGCCCTCCAGGTCCGGGCTCGTGTCCCCCCGGGCCTCCTCCCCCCGCTCCTCCGGCTTCAGGAACTTCATCGCCAGCCACCGGAAGATGTAGTCCAGGATCGACTTCGCGTAGCCGATCTGCGGGTTCGAGGAATACCCGGCCGGCTCGAACCGGAGATGCGAGAACTTGTCCACCAGCACCTGGAGGGGCACACCATACTGGAGGGCGATGCTGATGGCCGTGGCAAAGGCGTCCATGAGCCCGCTGATCACGCTTCCCTGCTTCGCCATCGTGACGAAGATCTCCCCCGGAGACCCATCCTCGTACATGCCCACCGTGATGTAGCCGTCCAGGCCCGCGATGCTGAACTTGTGCGTCAGGGAGTAGCGCTCATCGGGCAGCCGCCGCCGTTGCGGGACCGGCGCCCCCTGGGGGGTCTTCTGCGACTCCGCCCCGGCCTTGAGCACGACCGGCTGGGCCGACTTGCTGCCGTCGCGGTAGATGGCCACGGCCTTGAGCCCCAGGCGCCAGGCGTCCCGGTAGGCCTTCTCCACGTCCTCGACCGTCGCGTTGGACGGCAGGTTCACGGTCTTGCTGATGGCCCCGGACAGGAACGGCTGCACCGCCGCCATCATCCGGATGTGCCCTTCCACCGAGATGCTCCGCTTGCCCTGGGTGGGGCGGAAGGCGCAGTCGAAGACCGGCAGGTGCTCCTCCCGGAGCAGGGGCGCCCCCTCGATCGTGTCGTGCTGCTCCAGGTACTCCACGATGGTGGTGACGTCCTGCTGAGAATAGCCCAGCCGGGTCAGGGCCCGGGGAACCGACTGGTTCACGATCTTGATCTGGCCGCCGCCGACCAGGTGCTTGTACTTCACGATGGCCAGTTCGGGCTCGATCCCGGTCGTGTCGCAATCCATCATGAACCCGATGGTGCCCGTGGGGGCCAGCAGGGTCACCTGGGCATTGCGGTATCCGTTCCGCTCCCCCAGCGAGGCCGCCTCCTGGAAGGACTTCCGGGCCTCCTCCATGAGGGTCCGGGGGACCAGGCGCTCCGACACGGCGTCCAGTGCCGACCGATGCTTGCGGATCACCCGGAGCATCGCCTCCCGGTTCTTCTCGAACCCTTCGAAGGGGCCCTTCACGCCGGCGATCCACGCCGAGGCCGCATAGGCGGTGCCGGTCATCAGGGCAGTGATCGTCGCCGCGATGGCCCGCCCCGCATCCCCGTCGTAGGGGTGCCCCCACTGCATCAAGAGGGCCCCCAGGTTCGCGTAGCCCAGGCCCAGGGGCCGGAACCGCTCGCTGTTGCGGGCGATGGCCTCGGTGGGGTACGCGGACCGGCTCACGATGACCTCCTGGGCCAGGATGAAGGTCCGGACGGCGGCCCGGAAGGCCTCCGTGTCGAAGGACCCGTCGTCCCGGACGAACTTCATGAGGTTCAGGGAGGCGAGGTTGCAGGCCGAGTCATCCAGGAACATGAACTCGCTGCAGGGGTTCGAGGCGTTGATCCGGCCGCTGTGGGGGCACGTGTGCCAGTCGTTGACCTGGGTGTCGAACTGGAGGCCCGGGTCGCCGCAGGACCAGGCCGCCTCGCAGATCTGGCGGAACAGATCCCGCGCCCGGAGGGTCTCCACGACCTCCCCGGTGGTCACGGCCCGGGTCTTCCAGAGGCCGTTGCGCTCCACCGCCTGCATGAACTCGTCGGTGACCCGGACGCTGTTGTTCGCGTTCTGGAAGAACACCGACTCGTAGGCCTCGCCACCGAAGGATCCGTCGTACCCGGCCTGGATCAGTGCCAGGGCCTTCTGCTCCTCCCGCACCTTGCACTGGACGAATTCCTGGATGTCCGGGTGATCGACGTTGAGGATGACCATCTTGGCCGCACGGCGCGTCTTGCCCCCGGACTTGATCACGCCCGCGAAGGCATCGAACCCCTTCATGAAGGACACCGGCCCCGAGGGCACGCCCCCTCCCCGGAGCTTCTCCCGGCGGGACCGCAGGGGCGAGAAATTGGTGCCGGTCCCCGACCCGTACTTGAAGAGCATCCCCTCGGTCCGGGCGAGGCCCAGGATCGACTCCATCGTGTCCTCGACGGAGTTGATGAAGCACGCCGAGCACTGGGGATGGGCCTCGACCCCGACGTTGAACCACACCGGGCTGTTGAAACTGCCATACTGGTGCAGCACGAGCCAGGTCAGGTCATCCTCGAAGGCCTGGGCCCCCGCCTCGTCCAGATAGCCGTCCTCCCGGGCCCAGCGTGCCAGCGTCTTCACCACCCGGGAGATCATCTGCCGCAGGGAGCGCTCCCGCTCGGGAGTCCCCAGGTGCCCCCGGAAGTACTTGGAGGCGATGACGTTGACGGCGGTCTGGCTGTAGAACTCCGGGAACTCGACCCCGTCCTGGCGGAAGACGTCCTGGCCGCCGTCTCCCTGGATCAGGGCGTTCCGGGACGCCCAGGCGACGGTGTCATAGGGGTCGGTCCGACCGTCGGTGAACCGTCGCAGGAACGGGAGCGTCCTGCGGGCCGGCTCCTGGGAGACCTCCCGCTCGACCTCTTCCCCTCCGGCCACCTCGCCCGCCGGGGCGGCGACCGGTTCCTCGCCCATCGTATCCACGGGGGGCGGCACCACCGGGGCCGCCCCGAACAGTTCCTGCATCACGCTGCTCATCTGTCCTCTCCCTGATTTTCCCTTCCCGGATGCCCTTGCCATCGATCCTCCGGGACCACCACGACAAGACGACTCCAACCGACCCCTGGGGGCCGGACCCGAACTCTCGGATGTCGGGAGTCGGCGTTCCTGCCATTTCTACGATAGACCCCTCGCCGACCCCTTGTCAAGCAAAAGACACCAGATGTGGTATGGGACGGGCACCAATGGCACAATCCGTGGTCTTCCCGGGGGGTTGCGCGGGAGAATCGACAGGGGGACGTTTCTTGCGCCCCCCATGACATCTGGATCACGGTGCCGCCGGCATTCGCCGGGAGATCTCCCGGAGCCCCGGGGGCCGACCCACCCCGGAACATCGCCAATTCCAGGCGTTGGACCGCCAGGGGGGCCGGAGGCACGTTTCGTGCAAAAGCGAGCGTTGGCGCCAGCGGAGGGAACGCATGGCCCCGACTCGATCATCGATGAACCGCAAGGACCCGCGTGAGGGCGCGTCGAACCCCTGGACCGAGTGCACCGAGATGCTCGACGACCCCCAGGCCCACGAGGTCCTCTCCCCCGAGGAGGACACGGCCATCAACGGAGTGCTGGCCTACCTGAGCCGCGTCGGCGAGACGGCGCTGCTGACCCGGGAACAGGAGCGGGACCTGGCCATCGCGATGGAGGACGGCAACCGGCGCACCTTCGATGCCCTGGTCCGCATTCCCCTCTCCCGGGACCACCTGCTGACCTTCCCCTCCCGCCTGCTGGAGGGAGAGGTGGCGATGAGCGACGTGGCGACGCTGGAGGACTCGAGCCACGAGGACTGGACGCCCTCCCTGACCCAGGAACTGGAGCACTTCGTCGAGGAGGTCCGCGGCATCGACAAGCGATGGGGACAGTTGTCGGCCCGGTCCCGGAACCCGGCGCGCCACCTCCCGTGGCTGGCCGGGGCCCTCCACGATGCCTACGGGGACTTCCGCTTCGGGGCAGGCATCGTCCGGCTCGTGATCCGGAGCCTGCAATGCCAGGTGGAGCGGGCCCGTCGGTCACCGGACGCCGCCCCCGAGGCGGAGCCCTGGGACTCGGACGCCTTTGGGGCCCTGAGCCTCGAGGAGGGCATGCTGGTGGGGTCCTTGTCCCAGGGGGCCAGCCGGGCCGTGCTGGGCCTGGAGGACCCGGAACTGGACCAGGCCCTGGCGGTGCTCCGGGAGGCACAGCAAGGGCTGCATGAGGCCCGGTCCCGGATGATCCGGGCGAACCTGCGCCTGGTGGTCAGCATCGCGAAGCACTACATGAACCGGGGCATGCCTCTGCTGGACCTGATCCAGGAGGGCAACATCGGCCTCATGAAGGCCGTGAGCCGGTTCGAGTGGCGCTACGGGCACAAGTTCAGCACCTACGCGACCTGGTGGATCCGCCAGAGCATCACCCGGGCCCTGGCGGAGCACGGTCGGACCATCCGGGTGCCGCTGCACCTCGTGGAGTGCGTGTCGAAGGTCCAGCGGACCCGGGCCCGGCTCCAGATGGCCCTGGGCCGGGCGCCGACCCGGGAGGAGGTGGCCGAGGCCTCGGGCTTCACCCTGGACCAGGTGGAGCGGGCCGAGCGGACGATGCTGCGAACCGTGAGCCTGGAACACCCCATCGGGGAGGACGACGCCCAGTTGATGGACGTGGTGGAGGACACGGAGGCGGTCCAGCCCCTCCAGGAGGCCGAGGAGGCGGACCTCAAGAAGAACATTCGCAAGATCCTCGCCGGCCTGACCCCGAAGGAGGAGGCCATCATCCGGCTCCGGTACGGGATCGGGACCGCCCGGGAGCACACCCTCGAGGAGGTGGGCGAGGCCGTTGGACTGACCCGGGAACGGGTCCGCCAGATCGAGATGAAGGCCCTCGGGCGCCTGCGGGTGCCCGCCACCGCCCGGGACCTCTCCTCCTACCTCGACGAGTCCCTCTGACCGGGGACAGTGCCCGAACGACCGCAGCCAACCATCTGTTTCCCATGGCCTTTTCGTTTTTCCAGGAAGGGGCCCTCGCGTCCGGCAGGGGGGCCTGCCACCCGGCCGTCGAAGGCGCGGTCCGTTTGACGGTTCCCGGGGAATCCGGTAGGTTCGCCCCGCCCGAGAGCGGGAGATCGCCCCGATGGAGACCACCGAGCAGGAACTGATCCGGCAGCGCCGGGCGAAGCAGGCCCGACTGGAGGAGATCGATGGGGTCCGGTACCCCAACGACTTCCGGACCGATGGCCTGATCGCAGCGGTGATCGGCCCGCATCAGCATCAGGATGGGGAGGCCCTGGAGGCCCAGGCACCCGTCGTCGCCATCGCCGGCCGGGTGATGGCCATCAACTCCTTCGGCAAGGCGGCCTTCCTGCGGATCCGGGACCAGTCGGGGTCCCTGCAGGCCTACGTGAAGAAGGATCAGGTGGACGAGACGACCTTCGAGCGGATGCGCTTGACGGACATCGGCGACATCGTGGGGGTCCGGGGAACCCTCTTCCGAACGCGGACCGGCGAACTGACGGTGATGGCCCGGGAGTACCGGGTGCTGGCGAAGTCCCAGCGGCCCCTGCCCGAGAAGTGGCACGGCCTGAAGGACCTCGAGGCCCGGCACCGGATGCGCTACCTGGACCTCCTGGTCAACGAGGACTCCCGGAACGTCTTTCGCACCCGGGCCCGGATCATCCAGTACATCCGGCGATTCCTGGACCAGCGGGACTACCTGGAGGTCGAGACGCCGATGATGCACCCGGTGCTGGGCGGCGCCAACGCCCGCCCCTTCCGGACGCATCACAACGCGCTGGACATGGACCTCTACCTGCGGATCGCGCCGGAACTCTACCTGAAGCGGCTGGTGGTCGGGGGGTTCGAGCGGGTGTACGAGATCAACCGCAATTTCCGCAACGAGGGGATCTCCCACAAGCACAACCCCGAGTTCACGATGATCGAGTTCTACCAGGCCTTCGCCACCTACCTGGACCTGATGGACCTGACCGAGGATCTGCTCCGTGGCCTGGTCCGGGAGCTGACGGGGGGCCATGTGGCCTCCTGGCGAGGCACGCCGATCGATTTCGAGCCCCCCTTCCGCCGCCTGCCGGTCTGCCAGGCCCTTCGGGACCACTGCGGCTACGACGACGATGCCCTGGTGGATCCGGCCCGGAGCCTCGCGGCGGCCCGGGCCTGCGGGGTGCCCGAGGCGGACCTGGAGGCGGTGGTCCGGAAGTCCGGGGGCCTTGCGGGAGGAGGCCGGGACCTGGCGCTGGAGATCGGGATGCTGGCCTTCGAAGAGAAGGTGGAACCGCTGCTGGACCAGCCCACCTTCGTGACGGACTTCCCGGCAGCCGTCTCGCCCCTGTCCCGTCGGAAGGACTCGGACCCCTTCCTGGTGGATCGGTTCGAGCTCTACGTGGGATGCAGCGAGATCGCCAATGCCTTCAGCGAGTTGAACGACCCCGAGGACCAGGAGCAGCGCTTCCGGGCGCAACTGGCCGCGAAGAGCCGGGGCGATGCCGAGGCGATGGAACTCGATGAGGACTACGTCCGGGCCCTGTCCTACGGCCTTCCCCCGACCGCCGGGGAGGGCATCGGCATCGACCGGCTGGTGATGCTGCTGACCGGCCGGGAGAACATCCGGGACGTCATCCTGTTCCCCCTGATGCGGCCGGAGTCGTGACGCCGGCACCATGACAGGAGTCGGGCCGTGGAGGTCGTGCAGACCTGGCTGCTGCCGGTGGTGCAGTTGCTGGCGGTGATCGGTCTGGCGATCCTGCTGGTCTCGGTGGTCGTCACGGGGATGCTCCGGGCCCTGGCCGGAGTGGCCCGCCGGGGCTGGCTTCCCGGCTGGCGCCTCTGGGTCGCCCTGCGAATCCTGGTGGGGTTCCAGGCCGACCGGCCCTCCTGGTGGCATCGGGTCGTCCCGGTGAGCACCCAGAACTTCATCGCGATGGTCAGCACGGCCATCGGGGTCTGGGCCCTGGTCGTGGTCCTGAGCGTGATGGGAGGCTTCGAGGCGGACCTGAAGGGCAAGATCCTGCGCCAGACCCCCAGCGTGCGACTGGAACCACGGCTGGCCGTGGAGGACGAGGATGCCCCGGCCCGGGTGGCACGACTGGTGGCCGAGTTGCGCTCCCGCCTGCCCCAGGGCCACGCCGTGGAGGCCTACGTCGAGGGGGAGGCGATGATCGTCTCCTCGGTGAACATGAGTCCTGGCATGGCCCTGCTGGGCCTGTCGCCTGACGGCCTCCTGGAGTCCCGGTGGCTCGTCCCGAATGCGGACCCGAAGGCGATCCGGGTCCTGAGGGACCCCCTGCGCCTGATCCCGGACCGGGACATGGGATTTCGACGCCTTCCCCGGAAGGGCCGGGAGAGCGGAACCGCCCCCCTGGCAACCACGCCGCTGGCGGAGGACGGGGCTCCCCCGGGCGACGAAGAGCCCCTGGAGGCCCCGGGTGCAATGCCGCCCATCGGAGGCCCCGAGGAGACCCGAGGCCGGGTGCTGCCGGCGATCCTGCTGGGGGAGGAACTGGCCCGGGGCCTGTCGGTGGGCGCCGGGGACGAGGTGACGGTGGTGGTCCCCGACGGCGACGTGGGACCCACGGGGCTGCGGCCCCGGACCCGGACCTTCCGGGTGGCGGGGACCTTTGCCAGCGGGCTCTACGAGCATGACCTCCGGACCGCCTACCTGAACGAACGGGAGGCCGAGGTCCTGTTCCTGCTGGGGGCGCCCAACCGGGTGGCAATCCTGGATCCGGACCTGAAGACCCTGGACCGGACCGCCGCGATCGCCCGGGAGACGCTGGAACGCCATGGCGGCGGCGAGGTCTTGACGGTCCAGGAGACCAATCGTTCCCTGTTCAGCGCCCTGCGAATCGAGAAGGTGGCGATGTTCCTGGTCCTGGGACTGGTGATCCTGGTGGCCGGCTTCAACATCTTCGGGTCCCTGGTGCTCGTGGCCATGGAGAAGTCCCGGGACATGGCGGTGCTCCGGAGTCTCGGGGCCACGCACCAGGGCATCCGGGACCTCTTCCTGGCCCTCGGGGGCAGCATCGGCGCGGTGGGGCTGGTGGCCGGGCTGGCCCTGGGCCTGGGGACCTGCGCCTACATCCAGGTGGCGGGCATCCGACTCCCGGCGGAATATTACCTCCGGACCCTCCCGGTGGAGGTCCGGGGCCTGGAGGTCGGGCTGGTGGCGCTGGCGGCGCTGGGGTCGGCCCTCGTGGCGACCCTCTACCCGGCGCTGTCGGTGGCCCGGCCAAGCCCCTCCGACGGGTTGCGGAACGACTGAGGAGGTCCAATGGGCGAGGTGCTGCTGGAGGCCAGGGACCTCTGGAAGTCCTACCACCGGAGCGGGGCGGAGATCCCCGTGCTCCGTGGCACCGACTTCCGACTTGAGGCCGGCGAGCGGGTGGCCGTGCTGGGAAAGTCCGGCGTGGGCAAGAGCACGCTGCTCCATGTCCTGGGAACCCTGGACCGGCCCGAGCGGGGCCGGGTGCTCTTCCGGGGAGCGGACCTCACCGGGAGGCCCGAGGGGGAACTGGCGGTCTTCCGGAACCGGAAACTGGGATTCGTCTTCCAGTTCCACCACTTGCTGCCCGAGTTCTCGGCATTGGAAAACGTGATGATTCCGGCCATAATCGCCGGGACTTCCCGCCGGGAGGCGGCCCGACTGGCCGGGGACCTGCTGGAGGCGGTGGGACTCTCCCATCGGCAGTCCCACCGGCCCGCGGAACTCTCGGGAGGGGAACAGCAGCGAGTGGCGATGGCCCGGGCGCTGGTGATGCGACCGGAGGTGATCCTGGCCGACGAGCCCACGGGCAACCTGGACGAGACGACCAGCGAAGAGGTGCACGGACTGATGCTGGACCTGAACGGGCGCTTTGGCGTGGCCTTCGTGGTGGCGACGCACAACCTGCGCCTGGCGGAACGGATGGGCAGGGTGCTGCGGCTCGAGAACGGGGTGCTGCACCCGGTGGAGGTCGCATCGTGAGGCGCGGCGGCTGTGTCGCGATGTGGGGGGCCCTGTGGCTGCTGGCGCCCTGCGGCCTCCAGCCCGCGGCCCTGGCCCAGGAGGCGTCGGGATCGGCGCCCGTCGTCGCCGAGGTCCGCTTCGACGGGCTGCTGCGAATCGACGCCGAGACGGCCCGCCGGCGCATCCGCACGCAGGTCGGACGGCCCCTGGACCCCGACACGGTCACGGCGGACCTGAAGACCCTCTTCGGCATGGGGGCCTTCGAAAACCTCTCGGCGGCGGTGGAACCCGTCGAGGGCGGGGTCCGGCTGGTCTTCCGGGTCGAAGAGCGCCCGGCAGTGGACCGGGTGCGCCTGGAGGGCAACGACGAGGTCAAGGAGGAGGACCTCCGGAAGAAGCTGACGGTCCGCCCGGCGGCGATCCTGGACATCGAGCGGGTCGAGCAGAGCGCCGAGGCCCTCCGGGCCCACTACGTGGAACAGGGCTTCTATCTGGCGGAGGTGACCTTCCGGCTGGACCCCCGGCCCAATCGCATGGTGGACGTGGTCTTCGTGATCCGGGAGCACGCGAAGGTCCGGGTCCAGCGGATCGAGTTCCTGGGCAACGACCACGTCCCGTCGGAGGAGATCAAGAAGTTCATGCAGACCCAGGAGGGGTCCCTGCTGTCGTTCCTGACGGGCAAGGGGACCTTCCAGAAGGAGGCCCTGGAGCAGGACGTCCAGCGCATCGCCTTCTTCCTGAACACCCGCGGATATGCCCAGGCCCGGGTCTCGGAGCCCATCGTCACCCTCTCCCGGGACCGGCGGTTCATCACGATCACGATCCCCATCGAGGAGGGCCCCCAGTACCGGGTGGGTCAGGTCCGAGTCATCGGGGACCTGCCGGAGACCTCCGAGGCGGACCTGCTGCCCCGGCTGGCCCTCAAGCCCGGAGAGGTCTTCAACGCCCTGAACGTCCAGAAGGACATCCAGTTGCTGGGCGACCTGTGGAAGGACCAGGGCTACGCCTTCGCGACGGTGTCCAACGACACGGAACTGCACCCGGACACGAGGCTGCTGGACTTCACCTACATCCTCCAGAAGGGCGAGCAGGCCCGCTTCGGCCGCATCGACATCGTGGGCAACGAGGGAACCCGGGACTGGACGATCCGACGGGAACTGCGGATCTACGAAGGGGACCTCTACAACGAGACGAGCCTGCGGGACAGCGAGGCCCGGATCAAGCGGCTGGGCTTCTTCGAGACGGTATCGGTGACCCCACGACCGGGGATGAAGCCCGGGGAGGTGGACGTCACGGTCGAGGTGAAGGAGCGCCAGACGGGCGCCTTCAGCGTGGGGGCGGGCTTCAGCAGCCTCGAGAACTTCCTGTTCCAGGCCCAGGTCAGCAAGCAGAACTTCCTGGGCCGCGGGCAGAACATCCGTCTGGAGGCCACCCTGTCGAGTCTGCGGCGCTTCTTCGTCTTCTCGTTCGATGAGCCCTATCTCTTCGACACCGACTGGACCTTCGGCTTCAGCGCCTACAACACCGACATCTCCCAGTACAACTTCTACCAGGCATCCAAGGGCCTGGACTTCACCTTCGGCCGACGGTTCAAGGACTTCTTCAGCGTGGCCCTCACCTACAAACTGGAAGGCGTCAACGTCCGGGCCGGGGGGTACGGGCTCAAGAGTGCCTCGGACGTGCCGGTGGCGAACCTGGATCAGGTGGGCATCACCAGCAGCCTGACCCTGACCGGGGCCTTCGACAACCGGGACGACCGGATGTTCCCCACGAAGGGCAACGTCAGCAGCATCAGCCTGGAGTGGGCCGGGAGCGAGATCGGCAGCGATTTCGACTACCTGCGGATCAACGTGCGGTCCCGGCAGTACTTCCCGATCATCTGGGGCATCGTCGGCAAGGTCGCCGGGTCGTGGGGTTACATCTTCAGCCCCAAGGGGCGCCCGGTGCCCATCTTCGAGCGGTTCCAGGTGGGCGGGATCTTCACGGTCCGGGGATTCGAGCGGGCCTCCCTGGGCCCATCGGTGCCGGTGGGTTCCGCCCGGGACCCGTCGGCCTGGCCTTCGCCGTTCAAGATCGGCGGGGCGCAGCAGTTGATCCTGAACGTCGAGGCGGAGTTCCCGATCTTCCAGTCCCTGGGCATCCGGGGGGTGGTCTTCTTCGACGCCGGCAACGCCTACGACGACGGCGAGTGGCCCAACCCGCTGAAGATGCGACCCGCGGCGGGCTTCGGCATCCGGTGGTGGTCCCCCATCGGTCCCCTGCGATTCGAGTGGGGCTTCCCCCTGAAGCGCCAGAGCGGCGAACCACCGGTGGTCTTCGAGTTCAACATCGGGTCGTTCTGAGAGGAGCACCGCACCCAGATGTCCCGCCCCCTCATCCTCGTGACCAACGACGACGGCATCCAGGCATCGGGCCTCCAGGCGGCGGTCCGGGTCGCCCGGGAACTGGGCGAGGTGCGGGTGGTGGCCCCGGACCGGGAACGGAGCGGCGTCTCCCACGCCATCACCCTCTCGGAGCCGCTCCGGGTGCGCCCCTTCGGGGAGGGACGGTGGTCTCTCAGCGGCACGCCCGCGGACTGCGTCTTCATCGCGGTGAACCACCTGCTGGACCGGAGGCCGGACCTGGTGATCTCGGGCATCAATCGGGGCCCGAACCTCGGAGGGGACGTGCTCTACAGCGGCACGGTCGGGGGCGCCATGGAGGGCACCATCCACGGCATCCCCTCGGTGGCCCTGTCGCTGATCTCCTCGGCGGAGTTTGACTTCGAGGGGGCGATCCCGGCCGTTCGGATGCTGCTGGCCGATCTGCTGCAGCGGGGCCTGGAGCCCGGCGTGACGCTCAACGTGAACCTCCCGGACGCCAGCATCGCCCCGTTCCGCGGCTTCCGGGTCGTGCGCCTGGGACGGCGGTTCTACAGCAACGACGTGATCACCCGCACGGACCCCAGGGGTGAGGAATACCTGTGGATCGGGGGCACCCGGGTCACGATGGAGACCACGCCGGACACGGACTGCGGCGCCGTGCAGGAGGGATGGGCCTCGGTGACGCCCCTCCAGGCGGACTTCCTGGCGGCCGGGGCGATGGGAAACCTGAGGTGGGTGGAGCGGCTGCCGGGGGGCGCGGGGGAGGAGGGGCCTCGCAGATCGGCCCCGGAGGCACAGGAGGCACGATGAAGGACGCGGAACTGGCTCAGGCGTTGGGAAACCGCATCCGGGACGTCCCGGACTTCCCGAAACCCGGCATCCTGTTCAAGGACATCACCCCGGTGCTGCTGGACGCCCCCCTCTACGGGCGGGTCGTGGAGGCCCTGGCGACGGCCGTGAGGGACGCCGGGACCGACGTGGTGATGGGCATCGAGTCCCGGGGCTACCTCTTCGCGGCCCCGGTGGCGGCCCGCCTGGGACTGCCCCTGGCGCTGGTCCGAAAGCCCGGGAAACTGCCCTGGCGGACCCGTGCGGCGACCTACGATCTGGAGTACGGCACGGACCGGATCGAGGTGCACGAGGACGCCGTGCAGCCCGGACAGCGCGTGGCCGTGATCGACGACCTGCTGGCCACGGGCGGGACCATGGAGGCGGCCTGCCGCCTGGTCCGGGACCTGGGGGGGGCACCGGTGCTGGCGGCCTTCGTGGTGGAACTCTCCTTCCTGCCAGGGAGGCAGCGCCTGGGGAACGCCGTGGACGCCGTGGAGTCCCTGGTCGTCTTCTGAGGGTCTGCCTCCGGCTCCCCGGGCGAAACCGGGGCCATCCACGACAGGTCAAGGAACCTGGGGGTCCCAGGGGGCCCCGTCCTGGTAGATGGCCCGGTAGCCGTCGCCATCGACATCGACGAAGACCGGATTGGTGATCGTCATCGGAAACTTGCCGCTGACGGGAGTCATCCGGTGTGCCGCCAGCGTGGACCCGGCCACGACGACCAGGTGGGCGTCGGTCGTCAACACCAGTTCGAACTCCTCGTCCAGGCGCAGCACCTCGCCGGAATCCAGGGGCACGAAGTCCCGGGAGACCTCCCCGTTCACGAACAGGCGAACGAACTGGAGCCCCATCCAGGGAGGAGCCAGGACCCGGAGATGCACCGGGACGACGCCGCCGGCAGCGGCCACGACGTCCCCCAGGGAACCGCCACCGACCTGGAGGTCCACCACCGGCCCCCCGAGGACCTGGGACCGGAAGGCCTTCATGGCCGAAAAGACCTCCTCCTGGGGCAGGGCCTCCGACACGGATCCATCGACGAGGACGAGGTTCCGGGGGTTGCCGTAGTTGCCGTCGTAGGTGTGGGAATCGGACCCGCCGATCCCGGCGATGGCATATCCGCGATTGAGCAGGTTGAACCAGGCCGGGAGGTTCTGCTCCAGCACCGTCTCGACGTCGTCGAACTTGTTGTACACCTCCACGGCATCGACCCGCCGGAGGTCCAGGTCCGGCAGGGCGTCGGCGGGATCGGAGGCGGCCGTGAGGTGGTAGGTCTCGAAGGTGGCACCTCCCCGGTAGGGGTGGTTCACTGCCAGGAACTCGCACTGGAAGCCCTCCCGGGCCTGACGATAGACCTCCACGGGGGTCGTGGGGCGGATCGCGTTGCCGTCCTCGTCATAGAGGGTGTAGGCCACCGCGAAGTAGGTGTCGTACTCGGGAGGCGCCAGGCAGCCGGCCGCGGTGGTGTGCCCCCAGAGGGGCGAGACCTCGCACCCGGTGTAGGAGACCACCTGGTCCTGCAGCCCCAGGGCGGCGATCGTCCGGCGGTGGTTTCCGAAGAAGTCGTGGTCCGTGGGGTTCATCACGTCGATGCCGTTCGCAACGGCGTTCCAGACCCGGTCCTCGACGGGGACGAAACTGTCGATGCTCCGCTCGCAGTGCTCGTGGGTGTTCACCGACAGGAAGCCCGTGGTGTCCACCGCCGGGGCGATCCGGGCCGTCACCTCGACGACCTCGCCGGGACGGACGGTGACGTCCTGGCGATCGGCGGTCCAGGTCAGGCCCCGGGCCACGGTGAGGGTGTAGTCCCCCGGGATCACCGGGACCTCCCGGTCGCCCCGGTGGATGGCGTCATACTGCACGACGCTGGCATTCCAGTCGGCCCCGTGCCCTGTCTGGAGGGTCGCCGCGGCCGTGATCGGGGCATCCTCGGGTCCCAGGACCCGCACCCGGAGCCGTCCGGCCGCCGGAAGGTCCAGGGCCAGCGGCGTGTCCACCGGCTCCCCGGGGACCTCGATCCCCGGAAACCAGGTGTCGGCGGCACCGGGGACCAGGACCCGGACGTCGTAGGTCCCGGAGGACAGCGTGACGACGGCCTTGCCCTCGGAGTCCAGGCGGGCCTCCGTGACGAATCCCCCGGACCCAACCCCGGCCTGCCGGACCTGGACGCGGACCTCCCGGTAGTCCGTGAAGGGGTCCTGCCGCCGGAACGCCAGCGGGAATGGGATCCCCGAGGACTCGCCGCGCCAGGCCAGCATCCGGGACCGGAGGACGTCCACGGAGCCGTCTCCGACCTCCAGCCGGAAGGTCCGGGTCACGGCCTCGCCCTCCTCGAGGACCGCCGTACCGGTCGTCAGCAGCAGCATGTCCTCCTCGGCCAGCAGCAACGAAAAGGCTCCCGGGGCCTCGGGGACCAGGCCATAGGAGACCGGCAGGTCGGACCCCGCAAGCCAGCGAATGTCGCTCTTGCCCGACAGGCACTTCTGGTCCGGGCCGCAGCCCATGTGGAAGGGCGCCAGACGCTTGCCCATCTGGACGACCATGCCCACGTCCGCCGCCAGTTCCCCCGTCGAGGGATTGCGCAGCGTGACCCGAATCTCCAGGGCCGTGTCCTCGGGACCCAGGCGATATTCCACCGTGCTCTGGGCCCCCGACGAGGCGGTCGGGAGGATGCTGTCGATGAGGGCCATCCCACCATCGGCCCCGTCAAAGCGGACGATGGCCTGGCCACTGCACGACCCGTCATCGACGACCTGCATTGCGGTGGGACGGAAGAGTCGGCCGAAGCCGATCATCGGGAAGAGTTCCAGGAAGCGGTCCTCGCCCGGGCTTCCGTCGGGCCGGACGACGTCTGCATCCACCAGGGCCCCTCCGTAGGGGGAGTACAGGCTCCTCCGCTGCCAGTCCCGGACCACGAAGCGGACGTGGGCGTTCCGGATCACGATGTCCCCCGGGGCGCCCGCGGCCGTGGGCCCCCCGATCAGGTCTTCCGGCGTGGCGACAATCGCCCGGGCCCCTGGGATGCAGGAAGGGACGTCGGCCTCGCCCGAGAGGTCCGGCATCCCCGGGTCGGGGAATGCCACGTCGCCGTCATCGGGCACCCCTGGGTCCTCGCCGGGGTCCGCCAGGGAGTCCCCCGGGAGGTCTGGGGCCACGAGGTCCTGGCCCGGCAGGTCCCCCGACGGGAGGTCCGTCGCCGACTCCACGGAACAGCCGATGGCGGTCCCGACCCACAGGACCATCCAGAGACTCGCAACTCGCAGGCAGGCGCGCATCCGGTCCTCCACGACAGGGGGCGGCCGACCGGGGACGGACGGCCCGAAGGGGATGAGACCCTCATTGCGGCCGCCTGTCAATCCGGTGACATTTCCATGACGCCTGGTTTCTTCATGACCGGTGCGGGTCTCTCCCGTTCCCAGGCGGCGGGCGTTGGCGGAGAATCCCGCCGCCACGAGGACGGGAGACCGGGTCATGGGCATGCTGCGGGGTCGGGTGGTGGTCATCACCGGGGCCGGGTCGGGACTCGGGCGATCCCTCGCCCTGGCCTTCGGGCGGGAGGGCTGCCGGGTCCATGGGCTGGAACTGGACCCGGGACGGGCACAAGACCTGGGACGGGAGGCGGCCCGGACGGGACTGGGCGTCATGGGCCACCCGGTGGACTGCACGGACCCGGAGGCCCTCGCGGCGGCGATCCGGGACATCGAGGCCCGGGAGGGCCCGGTGGACGTCCTGGTGGCCAATGCGGGAACGGTGGTCTCGGGACTGGCCGAGACGCTCCCGGAGGAGGACTGGGAACACATCCTGGACCTGAACTACCGGGCCGTGGTGCGGGCGATCCGCTGCGTGCTGCCGGCCATGATCCGCCGGGGCCAGGGGCACCTCGTGGTGGTGGCCTCGATGGCCGGTCTGCTGCCCCTGCCGACCGTGGCGCCCTATTGCGCCACGAAGGCCGCCACGGCCATGCTCGCCGAGACCCTCGCCATCGAGACGGTCGGGACCGGGGTCGGGGTCACGACGGTCTGCACCGGGTCCCTGCGGACCCGGGTCCTGGAGGACGGGCGCCTGCGACTGCCGGAGGGCATCGCGACGAGGCTCCGGCGAGCGATGGCCTGGGGGTCCGGCTCCCCCGATGCCCTGGCCCGCCGGGTCGTCCGGGCCGTCCGCTGGAAACGCCCCTACGTCTTCGCTCCCCGGGAACTCTGGCCCCTGTGGGTGATCCGGCGGCTCTCGTTCCGGCTCTATCTGGCCGTGCTGCGCCTGGTCTTCCGCCGTCCCCTGAAGGCCCTTCGCCAGACCCACCCTGCACCCAAGGAGGAGGTCGATGGAACCCACCCCGTCCGGGAGTGACCTGTTCCAGCCCTGGACGCTGGGCCCCCTGCGCCTGCGGAACCGGATGATCCGGTCGGGGTGTTTCGAGGGGATGTGCCCCGATGGACGGCCCTCCGAGGCCCTCCGGGAGCACCACCGGGCAGTGGCCCGAGGCGGCGTGGCCATGACCACGGTGGCCTACTGCGCGGTCCACCCCGATGGCCGTTCCTACGCCACCGAGATGTGGATGCGGCCCGAGATCGTCCCGGCCCTCCGGGAGATGACCGATGCGATCCACCGGGAGGGGTGCGCCGCCAGCCTTCAGATCGGTCACTGCGGGGGCTTCTCGGACCCGAGGGTCACCGGGACCCGGGGGCTCGCCCCGAGCCGCTTCTTCGTGACCTATCGGCTGGGCTTCGCCCGGGAGGCCGGCGCCGAGGACCTGGCGCGCCCGGAGGAGGACTTCGCCACGACCACGCGGCTGGCCCGGGAGGCGGGCTTCGACGCCGTCGAGGTCCATGGCGGTCATGGCTACCTGCTGAGCCAGTTTCTGTCCCCCTGGAGCAACCGACGCCTGGACGACCTGGGCGGCCCGCTGGCGAACCGGGTCCGCTGGCCCGCCCGGGTGGTGGCCCGGGTCCGGGAGGCCGCCGGGCCGGCCATGGCCGTGCTGGTCAAGATGAACCTCGACGATGGATTCCCCGGGGGCCAGAGGGCCCAGGAGGCCCCGGCCATTGCCCGTGCCTTCGCCGAGGCAGGGGCCGACGGGGTCGTCCTGAGCGGCGGCTTCACGAGCCGCACTCCCTTCTACATGCTCCGGGGAGACCTCCCGGTCCGGGAGATGGTCCAGAACGAGCCCTCGCCCCTGCGGCGACTGGGCCTCTCGCTGTTCGGCCGCCTGCTGGTGCCGGTCCATCCCTACCAGGACGCCTTCTTCCTGGAGGGGGGCCTCCCGGTGGTCCAGGAGTCGCCGGTCCCGGTCATCCTGGTGGGAGGCATCCATCGACGGGAGGACATGACCCGTGGCCGGGCGCTGGGATATGCCGCCTTTGCCCTGGGCCGCCCCACCATCCGGGACCCGGAGTTCCCGTCCCGTCTGGCCCGGGGAGAGGTGGACCATTCGGACTGCGACCGCTGCAATCGGTGCGTCGCGGCGATGGACGGCGGGGGGGTCCGCTGTGTCACTCGCGACCTGGAGGGTCGCTGACCGCGGTCCCGGCCAGATTCTCCACCAGGAACCAGCGGTTGATTCCGGCAACGGAACAGCGGCCACGGGACGGCGGCCGGGCTGGTCTTTCCAGGCGGACCGCGGCAAGATGCAGGACCGGGGAGGACGACCGGACCCAGGGAGGAGACGATGACCCGGAAGGACTGGAAGTGGAACGGCTGGGGAACGGAGGGGGTGCGCTACGACCTGGGGTCCCACCGGGAGGCCTTCCTGCAATGGCTGGGGAGCCGCCTGGAGATGGACGCCCCGGGCACGCGCTGGCCCTCGGTGGCCCTGGGGGACATCCTGCTGCCGGAGACCCGGATCGACGGAGGGGGCCTCCAGGACCTCGGGGCGGCCCTGACCACCGGCGGGTCCGTCACGACGGACCCGGAGGACCGCATCCGCCACGCGATGGGCCGGAGCCTGGTGGACCTGTTCCGCTACCGCCTGGGCAGGCTGCCCGGGAGCCCCGACGCCGTGGTCCACGTGACCTCCCGGGAGGAGGTGGCCGCGGTGGGACGGGTCTGCGCGGCGCGAGGACTGGCCCTGGTCCCCTTTGGCGGCGGCAGCAGCGTGGTGGGAGGCGTCGAGGCGGTGGACCCCCGGAACCGCCCGATCGTGACCATGAACCTGCGGGGATGGTCGGGCATCCAGGACCTCCGGGAAGAGGACGGGTACGCCGTCGTCGCGGCGGGGACCCTGGGGCCCGACCTGGAGACCGCGCTGAACGCCCGAGGCTGGTCCCTGGGCCACTTCCCCCAGTCCTTCGAGTTCAGCACCGTCGGGGGATGGGTGGCCTCCCGGTCCTCGGGACAGCAGTCGAACCAGTACGGGGACATCGCGGACATGGTCGCCGGCTGCCGCCTCTGGACACCTGCCGGGGACTGGCAGACCTGGGAGGGGCCGGTCTCCGGGGCCGGGCCGGACCTCCGGGAGGTGGTCGCCGGGTCCGAAGGGACCCTGGGAGTGCTGACGGACGTGACCCTGCAGGTGCACCGGCTGCCGAAGACCTTCCGCATCCAGGCCGTGCTGTTCCCGTCCTTCGTCGAGGGGACCGGGGCCCTGAAGGCCATCGTGGAGGCGGGCCTGCGGCTGTCCTTCCTGCGGCTCTCCGACGGGGAGGAGACGGCCTTCTACCTGAAGATCGGCCACCCGAACCGCTGGAAGGACCTGGGGATGGCGGTGCTGGGGCGACTGGGATTCGGGCCCGACCGGTCGGTCATGCTGCTGGGCACCGAGGGAGATCCCGAGGAGGTGGACCGGGCGACCGCCGAGGCCCTCCGGATCGCGAAGCGCCATGGGGGCCTCTCCCTCGGCCAGGGGCCGGCGAGCGGCTGGCACCGGGACCGCTTCCGGCATCCCTATCTCCGGGATGACCTGCTGGACCACGGCATCGCCATCGAGACCCACGAGACGGCGGTTCCCTGGTCCCGGGTGGACCCCGTGCGCCAGTCGGTCCGCCAGGCCGTCGCAGAGACGCTGGCCCGCCAGGGGCGCCGGGCGATTGTGATGGCCCACCTCTCCCACTCCTACCCTGCCGGGACGTGCATCTACTTCATCGTGATCTACCCGGTGGACCGGGAGGACCCCGTGGCCCAGTGGAGGCCCCTGAAGGCCGCCATCGCCGATGCGGCGGCCCGCCACGGGGGCACCATCAGCCACCATCACGGCGTCGGCCTGGACCACCGCCCCTGGTGGGTCCAGGAGACCGGCCCCGTGGGACTCCGGCTGATCCAGGGCATGAAGGCCGCCCTGGACCCCGACCACCTCTGCAATCCGGGCAAGCTGATGCCCCTGCCCGAGGGGTGACGATCCGATGGCCCCACGGAAGGAAAAGCGGTCGATCGTTATCGTCTTTTCAGGCTCGGCGCCATGAAGCCTTCAACGGCGCCCGTCAGGAGTGAAGACCATGATCGCTCGTTAGGGCCTTTCCCCGGAGAAGCCAGCCATCCCTTCAGACACGCACCCTCCGCATGACAGAACCCTTCTGGGGACATGGTCTTGCATCGCGGATGACGACTGTCCGATGTCATGCAAGCCTCCTGCATGACGGGTGACTTTTCTAAGATTCCCCTCCGGTTTGCCTTGCAGTCTCGAACCAGCCAGTGTCCGCCGAGACCCTGTCCGCCCCCTCCCGTCCCAGCAGGATCCTCGCGAGCCGGCGGAAATGCCGCGCCATCGCGTTGCGGTCGCTCAGATGGCCATATGGAATTTCCAGCACCTCGTAGCCGCGATTGCGGAGTTCTTCACGAATCTCGCGGTCGCGTCTCTGGGTAGCCGGATTGCCGTGGATGTGTCGGCTCATGCCGTCGAGGTAGATGCAGATACCATCCAACCGTCCGGTCGGGTCTTCATAGAAGAAGTCCGGTTTCGTAGTGCCCAGGGAGAGCCCAAGGTCAATGGGACGCTGCCCGATGGGCGATGGGAACCCGGCACTCACGAGCAGCGCCCTCAGGGTCGCCTCGGCGTCGTTCACCGGTGGTTCACCGCGGTCCGTCTCAGGCAATCGCGGCGTGACAGGGTGCGCAAAGACCAGGGTGTCGCCCCATGTCCGGAGGCGGTCGGAAGCCGTGCTGCGGTTGAGGTGCTGGTGGTAGGCAGCGTTTCTGAAGGTGAAAAGGCAGTCAATGCACGCCGTCGCGCAGCCGCACTTCTCCACCACCTCAAGCGCCGCCTGGACCACCTCGGGCCACCGGCTCGTCATCTGGTCCAGCAGGCCCGATCCTCCAGGCATCGGGTCATAGAGCAGGACATCCACCACCGCCGACCCCGGTCGCCCGATGGCAAGGACTTGCAGGTCCTCCAAGTCCATTTCCAGAATCCCAGACGCGCCCTTTCGCAGGGCCTCGGCGACGCTGTAGGCCTCTTCCCGGCTCGCGCATTCCTTGATGCAAAGCGCGTCAACCACGATATCGGCGAAGAAACCCACGGACTCGACCCGCCGGCCGCACCGCTCCTGGTGATCCCTCGCGAACTGGTTGCGGTCGGCCTCAGAGGCCAGTGCCGAACGGCTCTGCCCGCAAACGAGGCACATCGGATATCCCATTCGGTTGGCACCCCTGACAAGCTGAGACGGTCCGACGTTCACGAGACGAAGGTGAACCGAAGAACGGAGGGAAACCTCTTTCGGACCCCAGTGAAAAGACCGGCCTGCCCCATGGCGGGCCTGCTCGTACCCGAACACCGACACGGGCAACTGGAAGCGGTAGTCCTCGTCGTCGGTGATGTGCGACTGGTGGGGCAGGTCCACGTCGCAGATCGGGATGGCGGGCAGCGCGCTCGCGCCCAACCCCACCTCCGCGACTGCCAGTCCCGTCCCGACCTCGACGACGGCCTCATTTCCCACATCTACCTGGAAGATCGTGGGTTCCGTCGCCTCCAGGTGGAAGAAGCGCGGGTAGAAACGATGACCGTTCACATAGATGAGGTTCCCGGGCACAAACTCGCGAAGTGCCAGCGCCTGTGGCCGACGCAGTTCAAAGTCGCGCAGGTCGGTCCCGTAACGGGGGGCCTGATGAAACCCTACAACCGCGCCAATATCCAGCCCGTAGCCGGGCAGGAACCCCTCGGCCGCAAGGACCGAGTACGTGTTGGTGTCGTCATACCCTTCGGCCTCGCGCCGACGCCTGCTCTCGATCCCCTTGAGTTTCTTGACGAGTCGGTCGCACCGCTGCCTCAGTGCATCCTCGTCAGGGTCGAGCGTGCCCTTGGTCTCGCGTACCTCATCGAGACGGCGCATCTGGTTGAGAGCCCATTGAAGCCGGCGGGCGAGCCGAGCGGTCACATCGCCCAGGCATTCGGCGAAGTGACCCACCTGCATGGCAAGACGGTCAGGCGCGACCACTGCCGCGTCATCTGCCGGCCACCCCTGATCGAACACGGCACCGACGTGATCGACTATCGTTTCCTCGTGTTTCGCCACAACCGCCGCGAGCGGTGCCGTGTCAAATGGCTCCCGCCGGACATGCCCTGCATGGTCAAACAAGTAGTGCCTGACCTGAGGCGGGAAGCAGTGACTGAGAACCTCACTCAGCCCTTGCCGGTCCTCCTCGGAAAGCGGGCTGCCGGCCCGCGCCAGCCGAAACAGAACGGTGAGGACAGCCGCATGCACGTGCTTCTGGACCATCAACTCGTTCTTCAGGTTGAACCTCGGGGGCGTGATCACCCCGCCCAGAAGCCTGGCCGGGTCCGCAAAATATGCCCGGTCGTGGCTGGCTGTCCGTGCGTAGGTCACGTTGACCGCCATCCGGTGGCGGCGGCCCGCGCGCCCCGCCCTCTGCCAGTAGTTGGAAGGCAGCGGCGGCACGTTGCGCATCAGCACCGCGTCGAGAGCACCGATGTCCACCCCGAGTTCCAGCGTCGGCGTGCACACGAGCGTGTTCACCAGGTCGTGTTCCCCCTTGAACGCGCGCTCGAGGACCTCGCGCTGGTCCGGCGGAATCTGCGCGGAATGCTCCCGCGGCCGGAGCATCGTGAACCCCTTGTCGAGGACCATCAGGTCGTAGTCTTCACCGCTCTCGGGCTCGTCTCGCAACGTACCGCCGCACCGCCATGCCGTACAGACCATGTGAGGCGTCACACGGACATGGGGACGGCGGCAGGTGTCGCATCGAAAGACCCCCTTGTGGGCCGCAAGCCTTAGCCTGTCGGCATCCACCTGCCGCACCCCGGCGCATCGGGGCAGGGCGCGATTGCGGGCACCCTTCAAGGTGGCGGGAGCGAGCAGCCCCAGGTCTTCCGTCAGTAGTCGCCAGAGGTCGTTAAAAAACTCGTCGAGGTGTTCCGCCGGAACCCCGAACCGCCGCGCCAACTGCCTGGCCTGCGTGTCACCTCGGTCCGAGAGCCACTGCTGAACCCGATTCGGGTCGTCGTCCGGGCCGCGTCGCAGTTTGAGACCCTTTGGTACACCAGGCATCAGGGGCAGGTAACCCCGCTGGACCTCGTAGTCCCCGTCCTGCCAGAATCGGGAAAAGATGTCGCCCTCGCGGTCCAACAGGATCCCGCCGCGACGTGTGATGTCCAGCAGGGTCGCCACACCTGACACGAGTTCGTCCCGCGATGTGTCGAGCGGCCCCGACCATTTCTCGAAGAACGGCAGGTCAGGCCTGAGTCCTGCATACTCCACGATCAATCGGCCCCATGGTTCCAGGCCGATCCGCTGGCGCATGCTCGTGGCGACCTCCCGCAGGACCAGGATGCGCAGGAAGCGCTTGCGCTCCTCCCCGTGGCGGACGCCTTCCGCTTCCTTGCGATGGACGCGCCAGACCTCAGGGACCAGGGCCCGGGACAGGTCGTCGTCGTGATCCAGCAGGTCGTCCAGGTACGACGTGAGGTCTCCAACCGACACCGGACCCTGGACCAGACGCTCGTGGATCAGGGCGCGCAGCCGGTAGCGGCGAGCGTGGTCCTGCATCCAGCCCGCCTGAAAGGCGGCGTCCTGGCGGTTGTCCGCAAAGACGAGCAGGCGCTTTCGCTCGGCGTAGTGCAGCATGTTCTGCGCGAGCACGTGGACGTCGGAAACGGCAACCGCACGGACCGGGCGTGCCGGTTCCCTGTACAGACCCACTCGCTGTCGCCCGATGGCGCCGCATGCCACGCACCTCGTCAGGTATCCCGGCACGGTATCGCTCTGCCGCAAGACGTAGAGTTCGACCAGCCCGCCCTCCCGTCCGCACCCGTCGCAGCGGGGCCGCTCGGCCGGGTGCAAGGCGCCGCAGGTGCGGCACAGGTACACCGGCGCCCCGAAGCGGTGGCTCGTCGGATCGGCGCCGTCTGCGCCATTGGCACCCTCTTCGTCAGGATCCTCGGTGACGAGCCGGTCCACGAGGACGACGCGACAGCCGCCTCTTGCCGCATCCAGGGCGCGCCAGACGACCCGGTCCTCTACCGCCTCGCCTCCCTCCGGCGTCCGGTCCAGGAATTTGAAGTCCGCAACATGGTGAACAAAGTAGTGCTGCCCGCAGGTGGTGCAGGTGAGGATCGGCAGGCGGAACAGACCTGTGTCGCAAGCGACCTCGTCCTCGGCCGATAGCCACAACTTGGGTCCCGTGTGTCCCTCGGGGAACGTCACGACCGCGCCGCCGACGCCCCGCACGAACGCGTGGACCACAGGGCGCAACAGGGGCCGGCCCTCCCTGCGCGACACGGCGCCGAGTGCGAGCCACACCAGAATTTCCTCCTCGGGCACCGGGCGTCCAACAACGCGGGCCAGTTCCTCAACCAGGTCGTCCAGCCGCCGCGGCGTGGTGAGGGATTCCGCGATCCGGTACACCAGTTCGTTCGCGGCGAGCCGGTCGTAAAGGCTCTCCTGCCAGCGGGCCGCTTCGAGCCGTGTCCCCGTGAGCGACTGGAAGACGCCCTGGAGCATTCGCACCGCGGATTCGCTCGGGCCATCGCCCTCGACTCCGGAGACCGCGTCGAGCACCGTGCGGAGCTGGACCGCCGGGTCGCCCGGAAGCGGATCCGGCATCGCGCGCGTGTCGGCCCACATGTCGGTCTCGTACTCCTCACCGACGAGTGCAACCGATTCCGCGGGAACACCGAAGAACCGAGCCGCGAATTCCCGGCCGGCCTCTGGACCGCGCTCCGGGTCAGCGATCGTGGCCGACGTGGCGACGCAGGCCGTCTCCGTGGGTCCGCGACCGCAGTGTGCCCGCAGGCGCCGGATCAGGCACGCGGTCTCGGCCCCGGTCGCGCCGCTGAAGGTGTGGGCTTCATCGAAAACCAGAAAGTCGAGTCGGGCCCCGTCGAACAACTCGACGTCCCGCTGGCGGGTGAGCAGCAATTCGAGTTGCTTGATGTTCGTGAGGAGGATGCGCGGCTGCATGCCGGGAGTGCGCATCTCGTCCCGGCTGACGCGCTCCTCTGGCGGGTGGACCGCGTGGGTCTGCCGGCTGCGGCGCACTGACTCGAGGGCGCTCAGGTAGTCCACCCGCGACGACCCGGACGGCAGCCGGATGCCGGGCACGTCCTCGCTTCTTTCGGGTGTCTTCCCCACGTACATGCCGAACGTGACGCCTGTGCCGGCGAGCAATTCCCGCAGGCGTCCGAGCTGATCCTCGGCGAGGGCGTTCATCGGGTACACGATGACCGCGACGACCCCCGCCGGGGCGCGCTGGTCCCGCAGCGTCAGGCACCGGCTGATGATCGGGTACAGGAAGCACTCAGTCTTCCCGGAGCCGGTCCCGGTGGCCACAAGCGCCGTCTTCCCGGCGGCGATCCCCCGGATCGCGGTCTCCTGATGTCCGTACAGATGCGGATGCGGGGCGAGATGCGCCAGGTGAGGGTGCAGCACGCCTTCGGCGACCAGGTCGGCCACCCTGGCGCCCTTGCGGAACGATCGGCTGAGGCTGATATACGGCCCCTTCAGCAGCGGCGAGGCCCGCGTCTCCTCGAGGTTCAGGAGGCGCCGCATCTGCTCGTGCAGGCCGCGGTCCGCAAAGGGGTACGTGGTGATCTGGTACCGCAGGAAGTCCGCGACGACGCGATCGGCGAAGGTGATTGGGTTCAGCATCTGACAGTACCTCCCGTGGCCATCCGAGGAAGAAATCTGAGAAGCCGCGCCAGGCTGGGGCTGCGCGCTTCGGCGGCGTGGGGCCGCCAGTGAAGGTTCGTGAAATCGATCAAGGACGTGACATATCCGGGACCAAACCGGGCGCTGGTGCCCTCGGGCGGCAGCAGGGCCTCGCGGATCGACTTGCGGCGCGAACGGCGGGCGAGTGCGAGCACATGGTCCTTCGGGTCGTCGAGTGCATCCGGGTCGCCGGAGACCCGCGCCGCGGGAACGCCCAAACAGTGCGCCATGGCCTCCCGATCCGCGAGCAGCCACGACTCGACGGCCCTCACCGCCACATGGAGGCGCATCCGTGGGGCAGGCGACGGCAGCAGCGTCCTGGTCAGTTTCGGTGCGCACGGCGCGTCATGGTCGAGGTCCCGCAGTACGAGCCAGCGGGAGAATCGAGCAGCGTTGTTGTACGCGGCAAGCCTGTCGTCCAGCCCAGTCTTCCCGTTCGTGATGCACACCGGACCCGGGGTCAATCCGGCCCTGAGTGATCCCCTCAAAGGCGATCGGGGGTCTGCGAAGTCTCGGCAGGGCCAAAAGAAGCCTTCCGGGGGCACAGCGCGCTGTGTAGCGAGGTTTTTCATACGACACCTCCGGTGGCCGGGACACCCCTGGGGATGTCCAGATCAAAGGCCAGGCGGGCGAAGCATGAGAGCCAGGCGAGGGGGAGCCAGCGGACCAGTCGGTGCCCCTTCCAGCCCATCTGGAAAGGGCTATGGGTGCGGGTCCGAACGGTGTTGGCCTTGTAGAGGCGGTCGAGGCCCTTGGCCTCGATGTAGTGGCCGATCAAGGAGACCAGGAAGTAGGCAGAAGCAATGACCAGGATGAGGCGGTCCAGCCGATCGGGACGATCCTTCAGACGGTACTCACCGAGGCTCCAGCCGTAACGGGTGCTCTTCTTGTCGCGGAAGACTTCCTCGATGGTGAAGCGGCGTCCGTAGAGACGGACGATCTCGCAGGCCGGCAGGTCGAGGTCGGTGAAGAGGTACCATGCGTCCTTCTGGCCGTGGTCA